>ENA-OSEO01004440-OSEO01004440.1-sediment-metagenome-genome-assembly--contig:-NODE-4440-length-14765-cov-3.217116_pt1 | contig 14765 bp, 18 predicted proteins | sample MGYA00237883_ERZ534232 | MGnify/ENA metagenome assembly ERZ534232 | reverse complement strand
AAACGGATATTGAAAATATAGCGCCAGGTTATCTATGAGATCTATCATTGAACTGAGCCTCCCGTTACCGCCATTAAGGACTTACCGACATCGCTGTTCAGATAATCAGACTTTACGCCAAAGAACAAGGGGTCATAGCCAATATGGAGAATATGACTGGCATATCTGACAGCGGCGGTAATATCATGGGATACCATAATAATAGTGATACCCTCTTCTTTGTTAAGTCTGGAAATCAACTCATACATTTCCACAGTAACCATCGGATCAAGCCCGGCTACAGGCTCATCAAGCAGCAACATTTTTCTGGTGGCGCAAAGCGCACGGGCCAGCAATACCCGTTGCTGCTGGCCACCGGAAAGCCCGCGATAGCATTGCTTTGCCAGCTGCCTGATTCCCATCTTTTCCATATTATCTGCGGCTATGCGTTTTTCTTCTTTTTTATAAAACGGACGCCAGCCGCAACGATTCAGGCAACCGGACAACACAATTTCCTCGACCGAGGCCGGAAAATCTTTCTGCACAGTTGTCTGCTGCGGCAAATAGCCAATTTCATAAGGCCTAAGGCCGTCACCGATCTGTATTTGCCCGCTGGTTGGCGCTTTTAATCCTAATAACGCCTTGATTAGCGTCGTTTTGCCCGAACCATTCTCGCCGACTATACATAAATAATCTCCGCCAAAGACAGAAAAATTAAGACCTTGGACAACAACTTTCCCCTCATAGCCCAGAACAACATCCTCACAGATAATTTGCGCCATATAAGTATTTCCTTTCCCAAAGTGGTGCTGCGCTGATATTAATCAGCGCAGCATTATCAACAATCAGTTTAACGCTTGCTGAAGGACATCAAGATTATTGCGCATAATCGAAAGATAGTTTTTGCCGTTTTTAACATCAGCGGCAGTTACCGACTGCATTGAATCCATTACCAACACCTGCTGGTCTTGATCTGCCGTGTTGTCAATAATCGTATGGGCAATAGATTGATCCGAGCCTTCGATAACTATCACCGAATTAAGTCCCAGCAGATCTACTTTGCCGGCCAGGAAAACAACAGTTTTAAAACTTGCTTCCGTTTCCGCAGAACAACCGGGGAAAGCGGCAAAATATTTAATCCCGTAATCGTCCATCAGATACCGGAATGGGAAACGGTCGCCAAAAACAACCGTGTTACGGGATGCATTGACAACCATTTGCTGATACTCAGCGTCAAGATCGTTTAACTCCACTAGATAGGAATCTGCATTTGTTTCGTAAGTGTCGGCATGAGCACTGTCCAGCTGACACAAGGCATCCTTAATGGCGCCACAGATGGTTACGGCATTCTTTAACGAGAGCCATACATGCTCGTCATATTCAACTGCTTGTTTGCCATCCGCTTCTTGCTCTTTACTTTCCATGCCCTCGACAATTTTTTCCTGCTTGACTCTGTTATTCAAAACATCCAGCAAATCGATAACTATCATATCTTTATTTGTTGCTTCCACCAACGCGTCATCTATCCAACTATCAGATTCGCCACCAACATAAATAAACAAATCACAAGATGATATTTTTGCTATATCACCCGCCGTCGGCTGATAATTGTGCAGATCCACGCCGTTATCCACAAGCAGTGTCAAATCTACATTTCCAGCTTGATCGCCCAGTATCTTATTAATCCAATCGTATTGTGGATAAATAGTACAAACGATGCTCAATTTGCCATCTTTATTATCCGAAATAGCTTTTTCATTGGCGGCTGAACATGCGGCAAGTGTACTAGCAAATATAATTAGGACAACTATGAAAATGACTTTTTTAAACATATCTGATCCTCCGTGTTTTGAAAAGTATAAAAGACAAGGGAGGACGCATAATGCAACCACAAATATTTTTACCATTTTTCCCCCTGACTATTTCTTGCACTCCGCGCACTTACCAAACAAAACAGTCTGTCCCTCGTCAATCGAAAAATTACTATCTGCGAATATTTGTTTTAATAAATGCCCAGATAATTGATCGCTCATATGAAACAGTTTCCCGCATTCAACACATTTCAAATGCAGATGCTTATCACTTTGCTCACACCCGGCAATCTGATAAACAAATTGCCTGCTGTTTCCCTTAACAAACCGCTTAACGGTTCCCTCTTTTACTAGTTTTTGCATTAACCGGTATACCGTACTTTTGCCAGGAACGGAATGCAAATCAGATTGCATCTTTTTGACTAGTTCCTCGATAGTAAATGAAGTATCGCTGTGTTTTTTCATAAAATCGATCAATGTTTTTCTCTGCTCGGTCTGATATATAGCCAAAACACCGCCCCCTCAATATGAGATTAACTCTCATATTATTATATTAATATTCCCCAAAAAATCAAGCCTATTCATAAATAAAAATAACCCTGCCAATATACATCAGCAGGGTCAAGAAATATATTTATATTTATATTTTTATACTATCTCCGAATAACTGCCTAAATATTTGAATTCTTCGCAGAAACCCTCCAGCCCGCAGACCAGCTGGATAAATTGCTCCGAATAAACCGAAGTCTCAAGATCGAAATAGAACATAAATTCAAAATCACGGTTGGGAATCGGACGGCTTTCCAGCTTGATCAAGTTGATACCCAAGGCGTAAAATCTCGACAATACTTTATATAAGGCACCTGGTTTATGAGGAATAACCATCATAATACTGGTTTTATCAGCGCCTGGATAGATTTCCAACTGTTTGGAAATGCAGATAAAGCGGGTATAGTTGTTATCGTTATCCTGAACATTACAGGATAAGATAGCAAGCCGATAAAGGTCGGCGCAAGTGCGGGAAGAAAGCGCTGCCACATCGTCACGGTCGGATTCCGCCACCATTTTTGCCGCGGCGGCGGTATTGGCGCAGGCAGTTACTTTAACATTGACCAGGCCGTCCAAAAACTTGGTGCATTGATTAATAGCCTGCTCATGCGAATAAATTTCTCTGATTTGTGACATTTTTGTACCGCTTTTGGCCAGCAGATTATGATCTATCTTGACCCGCGTACTCCTGATAATATTAAAATTGTAATCCATCATCAAATCATAGATTTCATTAACCGTACCGGCAGTGCTGTTTTCCACAGGCAAAACGCCATAGCGGCACATATCCTTATCGATAGCGTCAAATACGCTCTTAAAAGTTTTAAAATACATAATATTAGGCACGTTAAACATCTTTTCGCAGGCCAACTGCGAATATGCGCCCTCAACCCCCTGGCAGGCTACCAACGCATATTGAGGGAATAGCTTTTCGGTATTTTCCACTGCGTTGACGATACGTTCCTTAAGCTCGGAGGTAGGATGTAGAATTTTTTCTTGATTGGAACGGCTCAGCTCAAATAAAAGAGAGTAGAGCACACAAATGTATGATCTGTAGTTCTCGCTGACCTTGTCGGAAATAGAGGCCAGTATCTGCCTCTCTCTGCTGGGATCCAGCGGCGGCAGCCCATTGGCCTTTTTATATTCCGCCACCGCTGTGGTTATTTCCATACGTTTTTGAAACAATGAAACCACACTATCGTCTATCTTGTCAATTTCTTCCAGTAATTGCTTTATATCTTCCATATGATTATCTCCTTTTAATTTTTTGTATCTAGAATAGCATCATAAATGGCAATCGCCGCCGCTGCCTCAACGCAGGCCACAGCTCTTGGTACGATGCAAGGATCGTGCCTACCCTTAATCTCGAGCGTGGTATTTTCTTTGCGGGAAAGGCTGATACTCTGCTGCGATTTAGCAATCGAGGGCGTCGGTTTAAAGGCGGCACGGAAGATCAACGGCATCCCGGAACTGATACCGCCCAAAATACCGCCGTGATTATTGGTACGGGTTTTAACTAGCGCCTGATCATAATAAAAACTATCGTTATTCTCCGACCCCCTCATTTCTGAGGCGGCAAAACCGTTGCCAAACTCAATGCCCTTGACCGCCGGAATACCAAAAACTATGGCGGCGATCCTATTTTCCAAACCATCAAACAACGGTTCACCGATACCGGCGGGAATACCCAAAGCAGCGCATTCAACCACTCCGCCAACCGAATCCCCTTCCGACTTGGCAGCCAAAATCAGCTCCGCCATCCAAGCCGCTTTTTGATCATCAATTACCGCCATACTTTTTTTCTTAAGAGCCGCAAAATCGGCAAGGCTGACATTTACCGGGTTAAAAACCTCATCCTTGATCTGGCCAATAGATTCGATATGCGCCGCTATCTCGATACCCTGCTGCTCAAGCAACTGCAAACATATACCTCCGGCAATACAAAGCGGCGCTGTCAACCGACCCGAATAATGCCCGCCGCCGGCCACATCCTGTACCCCGCCAAACTTGGCTTGCGCGGCATAATCAACATGCGCCGGTCGCGGTATATCGCTAAACTGGCTATAATCGCCGGATCGCACGTCAGTATTCCTGATAATAGTGGTTAGCGGCGCACCGCAGGTGATTCCATCGACCAGTCCGGAAACAAACTCCGGAATATCCGCTTCCTTACGCTCAGTCGAATAATCATTTCGCCCGGGAGCACGACGCTGTAAAAAAGCATTAAGCTGCTCCATATCGATTTTTTTACCGGCAGGCAAACCATCAATAGTGACACCAATTGCCGCTGAATGTGATTGGCCAAAAATAGCAACCCTTAAATTTTTTCCACAAACCGAAGTCATAAGCTAATTTCCTTTCTCCATCTATTTTAGTTCAACTATACCGCCGAGCAGAGCAAAATCATTAAAAAATTGCGGATATGATTTTTTTACCGCTTCCGCACCCTCAATAATCACCGGTTGTTTGGCAATAACCGCAGCAATAGCCGCCATCATCGCTATGCGGTGGTCGCCATAGCAGGAAACAGTACCGCCGCGCAGCTCTCGTTTACCATCAATAACCAACCCATCGTTAGTTTCACGAATCGACGCACCTAATCGCGTCAGTGTGTCGGCAACCGCTTTGAGTCGGTCGCTCTCTTTAAGCCGTAGCCGCCCGGCGTTAAATATAACCGTCTTGCCTTGCGCAGCACAGCTAACTACCGCCAGCGCCGGTACAAGATCAGGTATATTTCTGGCATCAATCTCTATCGCCCGCAGTTGGCCGCCGCTGGCCGTTACCGTATCATTAGTAAAGCATACATCAGCGCCAAACTTTTTCAACAGCTCCACTACCGCTTGATCGCCCTGTAGCGATTCTTTGTTGATATTGGTACAAGTAATAGGCATATCACCAAGCGCCGCGGCAGCTAGCCAAAATGCCGCATTGGACCAGTCGCCTTCAACAACTACTGTGCCGGGCGAACAATATTTTTGCCTACCCTTGATGATATAAATATTATCTTCTATATCAACGGTAATTCCAAATAATTTTAGCACCGCAACCGTTAAATCTATATAAGGCTGTGACTCAACGTTGCCGCTAAGCTTAAGCTCACTATCATCATCCAATAACGGCAAAGCCAGCAGTAAACCACTGATAAATTGAGAAGATACATTTCCAGCTAGTCGGTATTGTCCGCCAGTCAGTTTTCCCACACTATTTAAAGGCATCCGCCCCTGCTTAGATAAGCTGCAACCGTGAGCAATCAACTCCTCATAGAGAGGTGAAAGTGGTCTTTGCGGCAACCTGCCGCTCGCCGTAAAAGAAGCATCGGCAGTCAAAGCACAGGCAACTGGTAGCATAAAACGTAGCGTAGCTCCACTTTCACAACAGTCTAAAACTAATCCTTTATTGATCTTATCAAACTGCAGCGGACTTACCTCATACCCCTCGCCGTTACACTCAATTTGCGTACCCAGAGCGTTGAGACAGCCAACAGTCGCCTCGATATCCGCCGAAGTATCAGGACACTCGATAAACGTCGGAGCATCAGCCAAAGCGCTGCATATCAGCAGCCGCTGTGCCAAAGATTTAGAGGCAATAGCTTTAACAGTACCGCCAAGTTTAGCCTGCTTGATTATTGCTTCCACCGCAATGACTCCTCCTAACTGCCTATTCCCAACTCGATTAAATGCTGCAATTCGTCTAACGGCATCTCTTTCAAGACACATTTGCCGATTGCTTCCGGAATAACAAGCGTTATTTTTTTGCCCCGCAGTTTTTTATCGGCTGCAGCGCAGGCAAACAATTGCTCTGACGTATATGGCGAAGAGGCCGGCAAACCAAAGCTGGTTACCATATAGCTAATTTCGGTAAGACAATTATCGCTGCAATATCCCAGCTTGACGGCAGCTCTGGTAATCAACACCATGCCGATAGCTACCGCACTACCGTGAGATACCGCATAATTGCTGCAAGCCTCAATGCCGTGCCCTATGGTATGCCCAAAATTCAACAACTGTCGCTGCCCGCTATCCCGCTCGTCTTCAGCCACGATATCACGTTTAATGGACAGGCAACGATAAATTACCTCCTCTAACTGGGGCATAAGCGGTTCTTTAATTATAGAGAAAAGCTCCGCAGAGGCAATCATGCCATATTTGATAATCTCGGAACAGCCGTCCTGAAATACAGTTTGTTCCAATGTTTTAAATGTTGAATAATCGCTTAACACCAAATCCGGTTGATAAAAAGTACCGGCCTGGTTTTTGCCAGATTTAAGATTGATCGCAGTCTTGCCGCCCACGGAAGCATCTACCGCCGCCAGCAAAGTTGTCGGCATTTGTACCAGCTTAACTCCGCGCAGGTAGGTTGAGGCTGAAAATCCGGCCAGATCACCAACAACGCCACCGCCCAAGGCTACGACAACATCGGATCTGGACAGCTTATTTTCAGATAAGAAATCAAGCAAACGCAAATAATTTTCGGCGTTTTTTGATCTTTCGCCTCTGGCAATAACAAATTTGACCACCTTATAGCCGCTGTTAACTAAAGACTCCTCAACAATCCCGCTATATAATTGGTCAACCAGATCATCCGTTACGATAGCGGCAATATTGCCTCCGACAATTTTCTGCAGATAATCTCCCGCTTCATCCAACAGACGGTTGCCAATATATATATCATAAGTTTTAGATGCTCTAACAGCCAGAGTCCTCATCTGCCATCCACCTTTTCTTTTTGTATTCTGCCATCTGCCAACAGCTTCTTTAGTTTTTGATTATTTCCTTCTTTTAAAGCGTCTCTATATTCATTCAAAGAATTAATTAAAAAATCAACCTCATCAATCAAATTATCCCTGTTGCCCATAAACAGCTCCGTCCACATCTCTTCATTGAGCCAAGCCACTCTGGTCAGATCTTTATAACTCCCGGCAGTAAATCCCTTAAACTCCGAGGCAGTTGGGCTTTTGATATAGGCATTGGAAACAATATGCGCTAACTGCGAAGTAATGGCAATAATTTTATCGTGCCTATCGGCGTCAGTTATGGTTATCCGCCCAAACCCTGCCGGTGCTAATAATTGTTTAATGTGGTCGAAGAATACAATATCGCCATAGCGCGGCGGCACAATAATCATCGAAGCACCCTTAAATAAAGTGGCGCGGCTGTACTTAAAGCCAAAATGTTGCGTACCTGCCATCGGATGACCGCCAACAAAAGTGAAACCATACTTTTCGGCAATTGCAAAGCATTCTTCACAGACAATGCGTTTAATACCGCAGCAATCAATAACCACAGTATCGGCAGCAATCAGCTGCGCATTCTCACGCAGGTAATCAATAGTTGCCTGCGGATACAAAGCGATCAAAATACAATCACAATGCTTAATTGTATCTTTATCAAGCACCCCGTCAACATCACCGTCAATCTGTGCAAAATCCAATATTCCTTGGTCGGTATCAAATGCATACACAGTATTACCCGGCTGTTGTTTATAGGCTTTGGCAAAAGAACCGCCGATCAGCCCCAGCCCCACTATACCGATATTCATGATTTCACCACCTCAAGAATTTTATTTACTTTTGCGGCAAGATCGGCAAATTGTTCGGGCGTTAACGACTGGGCACCGTCGCAAAGAGCGTGTATCGGGTCATTATGCACTTCAATCATCAATCCGTCGGCTCCGGCGGCAGCAGCCGCCATGGCCATCGGTTTTACCATTCTAGCCACGCCTGTGGCATGGCTGGGGTCAATAACGATCGGCAGATGTGTCAGCTCACGGAGTAACGGAATAGCTGACAGATCAAGAGTATTGCGGGTATAAGTTTCAAATGTCCTGATACCGCGTTCGCAGAGGATAATATTTTCATTGCCTCCCGCCATAATATATTCGGCGCTCATTAGCAGCTCTTTAATCGTATTGGCCATACCGCGCTTGAGTAAAATCGGCTTATTGGTCTTGCCCAGCTCTTTTAACAAATCAAAATTTTGCATATTACGCGCGCCAACTTGTATAACATCAATCTCCTCAAACAAATCCAGGTGGTTGGCGTTCATTATTTCTGTTACTATCGGCAGGCCGGTGCATTTTTTGGCCTCCAAGAGAAATTCGATGCCCTGCGCACCTAATCCCTGAAAATCATAAGGAGAGGTGCGAGGCTTAAATGCGCCGCCTCTCAATAACCCTGCACCGGCGGCCTTTACCTTTTCGGCAATATCCGTAATTTGCGCCGATGACTCAACCGAACAAGGTCCGGCAATAATCTGGAAATTACCGCCGCCCAGCTTCATTTTACCAATGTTTATTACCGTATCATCAGGATGGAATTGGCGGCTGGCGCTTTTAAAAGGTTCACTGATCCGCTTTACCGATTCAATGATTTCCAGCCCTTCCAGTAGGTCAACATCAATTTTGCTTGTATCGCCGAGCAGGCCGATAATGGTGCAATACTCTCCTTTGGAAATATGAACGTTAAGTCCTTTGTCTTTAAACCAATTACTAAGATTCTCAATTTGTTGGTCGGATACGCCTTTTTTTAGTACGGCTATCATGTTTGCCACCTCCTAATTTTTGTGAAACATATCAAAAAGGGTCACGCAGTGATTTTTCTGCGTGACCCTTAGGAATATCATATCAGCAAGCTGAATTTGCATCCTATTTATTTGCAGCAAAAACCACTCTTATTTTATGCTTGGTAAAATAAAAGTAATAATAATCTGCTGTAAATATAAAGGAATTGTTCTTCATATGTCCCTCCATGGTACTTAACACAATATCATGGAAATTTTTTATTGTCAATAAAAAATAAAATATTTCTTTTAATTATTGACATATGCCGAAAAATACGTATAATAATATTATAAATGACATATGTCAAAAACCTTAAGGGAGGTGTCAATGATGCCCCGAAGAAATGGAACAGGCCCGCAAGGATTGGGAGCAATGACTGGCAGAGGTATGGGTTATTGTAAGATCACCGATGAGAAAAAGACTGCAACCAGTATCGGAATTGGCCTGCGTAATGGCCGTGGCTATGGCTATGGCCGCAGAGCTCTGGCAACCAATATCCGCCCGCTGAATGACGACGAAATAGACAAACAGCTAAAAGCGCAAAAAGAAATGTTGCAAATGCGTATTAAAGAAATTGATCAACAATTGTCTGAAAAATAATAGTAAGGGAATAACCGGAGTATACTCTGGTTATTCCCTATATTTTAGAGGTGATATTTATGCCAAGGCCCAGAAAATGGAGAAATGTCTGCTGTATGCCCGAAAACTGCAAATTCGGACCGCTTGATATGCCAACAAATAATGATATTGCTATAACCATGACCGTAGACGAATATGAGACCGTTAGATTGATTGATCTGGAAGGATTGAATCAGGAAGAATGCGCTGAGCAAATGGGGATAGCCCGAACTACCGTTCAAGGCATATACTTTGAAGCACGCAAAAAACTGGCCGATTCATTGGTAAACGGTAAATTATTGCTTATAGAAGGTGGAGATTACCGCCTCTGCAATGGACATGGCAAACACTGCGGGGGTGGCAGATGCCGCAGACATCAATGCGGTAGAGAGCACACTCCAGATGAAAACGGAGGTGAATAATATTTATTCGCAAGCAGTTATTGGACACTTTTTATGTCCCCAAAATTCATACAATATGCCTGATGCAGATGCTAAAGGAAGCATTGGTGATCCTTCATGCGGCGATTCACTTACCATATTTATTAAAGTAAAAGACAATCGTATTGATGAAATAAGTTATCTGGTTTATGGCTGTCCAGCTTCGATTGCCACATCAAGCATGCTATCCATGCTGGCAAAAGGTAAAATTATTGAAGAGGCATTAGAGATTACTGAAAATGATGTTGAAGAGGCCTTGGATGGCCTTCCCGAATCAAAACAACATTGCTCAAATTTAGGCGTCAGCGCATTACGTAAGGCAATAGATAATTATTATTTAAATAAAGGAGAATTAATATGAATATTGCTATCCCAGTAGATGAAACCAAAACCAACGTTTGCGCTTCTTTAGGACGCGCCCCATATTTTATGATTATCAATGCTAATACAAGTGAAAAAACCATCATCGACAATCCGGCGATTGCTGCTTCCGGTGGCGCCGGTATTAAAGCCGCACAGTCTGTAATTGACCAAAATGTTAAGGCTATATTAACGCCGCGATGCGGTATGAATGCAGCCGAAGCATTTAAAGCGGCCGGCATCCCCTTATATCAAACGGTATCAGAATCAATCGATCAATCGCTGGAAGCCTTCAATAAGGGAGAATTAATCGAATTACAAAATATCCATCCTGGATTTCATGGCCGGGGAGGAAAATAAATGAAGATTGCCGTTTTAAGCGGTAAAGGCGGAACCGGCAAAACGCTGGTTGCCGTCAATCTGGCCGCTGTGGCAAAAAACTCGGTTTATGCGGATTGTGACGTAGAAGAACCAAACGGTTATTTGTTTTTTCAACCTACGGAAGTTACAAAGCACCAGGTAACAGTATCAATACCGTCTATTGATTATAACCATTGCTCCGGCTGCCGCAAATGTGTTGATTTTTGTCAATTTAACGCTCTGGCATATATAGCTCAAAAACCTGCGTTTTTTGCAGATTTATGTCATTCCTGCGGTGGCTGCGTGCTTCTATGTCCCGAACATGCCATTAGTGAAAAGCAAAATACGATAGGCAAAATATTTATTGGCCGTTCGAAAACTATTACAGTAATTACCGGTATCATGGATACCGGCAGAGCATCCGGCGTATCTGTGATTCGTCAAGTACTGCACTGCCTTAATCAAAAAAACAAAACCGGCACGATAGGCATTATTGATTGTCCTCCAGGTAGCGCTTGTATTGTTATGGAAAGTATTCGGGAAGCGGACTATTGCGTTTTGGTAGCCGAACCAACCATTTTTGGTCTGCACAATCTGCAAATGGTGATAGAACTGGTACAACTTTTTAACAAACCATTCGGTATTGTGCTCAACAAATGTACTGCAGATGCCAATCCCAGTGCAGAATATTGTCATGAAAAAAACCTGACGATTCTAGCCAGCATTGCTTTCGATAAAAAGTTGGGACAATTAGTATCCGACGGGCAAATTGCCGTACACTGTGATCCTTTATGGCATGAACTTTTTGTATCGTTACTTGATAAAATCATCAAGGAGGCAGGTTATGAAGCAGCTACTGATAATCAGCGGTAAGGGCGGGACCGGTAAAACTACCGTAGCGGCTGCTTTCATTGAATTAGCAAAAGCAGAGGCTTATGCAGATTGCGACGTTGACGCACCCAACCTGCATCTGGTATTACAACAGCGGACACCGCCACACAGCGACGATTATTACGGACTTCCCAAGGCGCAAATTAATACCGCTCTCTGTAGCCACTGTGGAATCTGTATGGAAAACTGCCGTTTTGAAGCTATATCATATCAAGACAATTATCAAGTTGATCCTTATCTTTGCGAGGGCTGTGCACTTTGTCAAAACACCTGTCCCAGCGGTGCCATTACCATGGAACCGTCTGCAGCCGGTAAATTAAAACTATATGTCGACAATAAAACTGTATTTTCCACCGCCAAGCTTAATATGGGCAGCGGAAATTCCGGAAAATTGGTCAGCGAAGTTAAAAACCGTCTTAAAACTAACGTCTCCACGCAGCCGTTGACAATCATTGACGGCTCACCGGGCATCGGTTGCCCGGTAATAGCCTCGATGAGCGGCGTTGATTTAGCACTAATTGTCACAGAACCTTCCGTTTCCGGAATCAGTGATCTCAAAAGATTACTTGCTACCGCCAGGCAATTTGGTGTTACCACAGCCGTCTGCGTCAACAAATCCGATATCAACCAGAAACTCAGCAAGGAAATTATCGATTATTGTCAGCAAAATGATATCTCTTTTGTCGGTAATATTCCTTTTGACCAGGCCGCTGTAACAGCAGTTAATATGGGTAAAAGCATTATCGCATTCGATGGCGCCGCTGCCCAAGCCATAAAAACAATCTATCAAAGGACTATTAATTTGCTTTTTAATACAAAATAATATAAAGGAGATAATATTAATGAGTGAAGACTGTAACAATGATTGTCAATCCTGCAGCAGTGAATGCAGCGAAAGCACGAGTAAACAAACCAATTTTCAAGCACCACCCCACGAATTAAGCAATATCAAAAAAGTCATCTGTGTAATCAGCGGTAAAGGTGGCGTCGGTAAATCTCTGGTAACATCGATGCTTGCTGTGCTGTCAAACCGCAATGATTACCATACGGCAATACTTGACGCCGACATTACCGGTCCCAGCATCCCCAAAATATTTGGTATCAATCAAAAAGCCGAAGCAAGCGATTTAGGGATATTGCCGGTAAAAAGCGCAACCGGCATTGAGATGATATCGCTGAACCTGCTGTTAAAGAACACAACCGATCCCGTTGTCTGGCGCGGTCCGCTAATCGCCGGCACTGTCAAACAATTCTGGACCGATGTGATTTGGGGAGATATCGATTATATGTTTATCGATATGCCACCCGGAACCGGCGACGTACCGCTAACGGTTTTTCAGACTATTCCTATCGATGGCCTGATCATTGTCACTTCTCCGCAGGAATTGGTAAGCATGATTGTCGAAAAAGCCGTTAATATGGCAAAAATGATGAATATCCCTGTTTGGGGCATTGTAGAAAACATGAGCTATGTAAAATGTCCCGACTGCAACAAAGAATTCCATCTCTTTGGAGAAAGCCATATCGATTCTATTGCCGAAAAATTCGGCATAAAAACAGTAGCCAAACTGCCCATCGACCCCCGTCTGACTGCTGCCTGCGATGCAGGTAAGATTGAGTTGTTCGATGGACCTTGGCTTGATAATATTATAGCAATGATAGAAAGCGAGGAATAAAATATGAAAATTGCAGTAGCCTCAGACGGTAACAATGTAACGGAACATTTTGGTCACTGTGAAAGTTTCCAGATTTTCACATGTGAGGGTAACACCATAATTAGCAATCAAAGATTTGACAATCCGGGACACCAGCCAGGATTTCTGCCTAATTATCTCCATAAATTAGGAGTAAATGTGATTATCTCCGGCGGCATGGGTGGCGGCGCCATCAACATTTTTAACGAAAACAATATTGAGGTTATTATTGGAGCAACCGGGGATGCCAAAACAGCTGTAGAATCCTATCTTAAAGGCGAGCTGCAATCAACCGGTTCTGTATGCCACGAGCATGCACATCATGACGAATGCGGTAACCATTAAAATAATTACCATTTATGTTTTAAACAAGCCTATCTGCATACAGATAGGCTTGTTTAAGATTGTGATTTAATCACTGAACGTTTTGTAAAAATAATTATAATAAAATTATAAATTATTAAAAATAAAGGAGCGATTGATATGTCAGCCTTAACAATTACCAAAGATAATTTTGATCATGAAGTAATGCAGTCCACGCAGCCGGTACTTTTAGATTTTTGGGCTTCCTGGTGCGGCCCTTGCCGGATGGTTTCCCCAATAGTGGATGAAATTGCCACTGAAACCGTTGATGCCAAAGTCGGCAAAATAAATGTTGACGACCAGCCTGAACTGGCTAATACTTTTAATATTAAGAGCATTCCCACGTTGGCTGTGATTAAAGACGGCAAAGTGGTCAAACTAGCGGTGGGAGTTAAACCCAAAGCAGACATTTTGAAAATGCTTGAGGTTTAAACCGATTTTAAAAGCGGCGGGAAAAATCCCGTCGCTTTTCATTATAGGGTAAGCTTACGAAGTTTTCCTTTATCAATTACTTTAATTCCGCCGCGGGAAAGCTCAACAATTCCTTCGCCGGCAAAGTATTTGAGCATTCTTGTCACTACCTCGCGGGCACTGCCGATATATCTTGCCGCCTGCTCATGCGTTATACGGATAATATTGCCTTCAGATTTAGCAAGTTCGTCCCAGAGAAATATTGCCAACCGTTTATCCATACTCATAAAAAGTATCTGCTGCATAGCCCACATCACATCGGAAAAACGGTCTGTAGCCAGCTTATAAGAAAAACACTCGATATAAATGTTGTTCTTAACCAGCTCGGTAAATCTTACAGAGCCAACAACATAAACCTCAGTATTTTCCTCAGCTTCGATATGTACATCAAAAGTAATAGAGGATAATGCACAGGAAGCTGCGAGGATACACATATCACCATGACCCAGACGGTATAGTGTAATTTCTTTACCTTCCTCCGAAAGCATATAAACGCGTAATCTACCGCTTTTAATAATCATAAAACCAACGCAATCGTTTTCGCCGTTATAAACAGTCATGCCCTGCGTATAGCTGATTAAATCGGCATTGGTCAGCATTTGCTTCTGTTCCCTCGCTGACATCTGCTCCCACGATTCACAATGCGCCGACAACACCTTTGAAAGCTCCCG
>ENA-OSEO01004439-OSEO01004439.1-sediment-metagenome-genome-assembly--contig:-NODE-4439-length-14766-cov-6.342297_pt1 | contig 14766 bp, 6 predicted proteins | sample MGYA00237883_ERZ534232 | MGnify/ENA metagenome assembly ERZ534232 | reverse complement strand
AGATTGACAAGGGAGGTCAGTTCTTTTATCGTCGGCATCCGCCAGTCGGAATACCCGCCGAAATTAGCGGTATTTAACGCATTGATAAAATCCTCCGTATCGGTTCCATTGCCGCAGGTGCCGGCACTCCCGCCGTTGGTCTCCGGATTGCTGTCGCACCAGGTGTAGGTGTTATCCTTGTCATGAATAGATCCGTCGTCGGTTTTGACCTCCCAGATCAGGCCTGTTAGCTTGTCCCGCACCATGACCCATGAAGCGGCAACATCCGGCAGATCATTTCCAGTTGCATCGAGCTTGGTATAGGAAGGCGGGTTGATGGTGAAATTTCCGTCCTGCCCATAGAAAGGCTCTCCCGGCTGGGGGCAGGGGATCTCAGCGGTGTTGTCGTAGCATTTGGTCTGGCCGGTGTCGGGTATCGGACCGGCGTGGGAAGATGAGAAGAAAGCCAGGACCAATGAGACAGCGTACGCGATGACCAAAATCCTCTTGCCCATATGATGTGCCTTTCTGTAGGGAACGGGCTCTGTCCCGTTCCAAATTCGGGCCGCCGGGACGTCGGCCCCTACATCCAAATGCCGCTGTTCTTCGTAGGGAACGGGTTCAACCTGTTCCGTGGGCGGATCGGCAGGGAGGCCGATCCCTACAAAGGCAACGGGTCCGGCATGCCTGAATATGGCCATTCTTCGGGTTTAACCACCAACCCCTTCCTTACCGGATTGGCCAGAACATATTCGCATATCTTCAAAAAACTCTCGTCTTTTCTGATGATGTGATCATAGAAGCTTTTCTGCCATAGCTTTCCGCTTAGCCCATTTTCTTTCGCCAGCCTCGTTGTGTAAGTTTTCAAATTGCTTACAACCTGTGAAACGCTCAAACCGTGTGCTGGCGACAAAACCAAATGCAGATGATCGGGCATCACACAGTATCCGTACAGGCGAATCCTCTTTCGGTTGCTATAGAAAAGGAGAGTTTTAACAATATGTTCTGCAAGATCCTTATCGAGAAAGGGACTTATGCCCTCTCGGGCGCAGATCGTAAGGAAATAGGCTTGACTGGGGCTGGAATAGTCGAAGCCCTTTAATCTGAGGCTCTTTCTTATCGGTTTGGGAGAATATTTTCTTTCGTTTTTCATATTTATAATTCGGTATTCGGATCGACCACGCCAGGGCGTGGCCGATCCCTACATTTCCTTTATCGGGCCGCCGAGGACGTCGGCCCCTACATTCAAATGGAGTTGTTCTTCGTAGGGAACGGGTTCCACCCCGTTCCGCTATCCTCAGCGCCTCGGCGTCTCTGCGAGAGATAAATCATACGGATCGGCCAGGAGGCCGATCTCTGCAAAGATCAACCGCATCCGGATTGTCACGGCTGCCGATCCCTACCCCGAACGCATTCGATAGCTAAATGTCCGATGTCCACAGGTAATAAAAATGGATCGTATCTGTACTTAATAGACGCTATGATCTAATTTTTCTTACGCAGAAACAATATAACGGCAGGAAGGAAATCGCCGATATTCTTCTTGGAAACAGGGTCGTGAATCAATCCGCAGCCCCCTTCAGCATTCAGGATGAACAGGGATCAGCAACGATTTAATACCTGAATCTTGCATGCAAGATTCAGGTAAGAGGTAAGTGTCCATGACCGTTAATATTAAATGGCTGATTTGTCAAACCCTAAATGGAGGGCTCGTGGTAGCATACTACGGCTTCGCCCAGGGAACCCGTTTCCTCTCTTATCGCTTTAAAGTCCTGGGAGGACTTTTGCCAAACCTTTAATTCTTTGTAATTTCTAAGCATTTCACTTGGACCCCTGAACCCTTGATCCCTGGAACCTTCTCCAGATTATCAACTAATCTGGAAATGATCCTTTAAAATTACATGCAAAAATCGTACAAATTCATATGCTTGTGGCGCATTAATGTTGTACAATATTTTCAGCAAGTTAGAAGTGAGCTAACAGGCAATATTCCTAAGAATTCAAAAAAATTAATGAAATTGTGGCAAAAATTACATAAGGGTATGAATTGAATTACATAGGCCGGCAGGCGATGTGAGGACAGACAGGCACGCCATTCCGGTGCGGATCGGCCGTGAGGCCGATCCCTACAGGTTTGACAGGATTTACAGGATGAACCCGTCTTCGTTGAAACTTCGCCGGGCAGGCAGGATTTTTTTGCCTGTACGGAAGCCGGGTTCGGGTAAAGCCTTTGCGTCCTTGGGTCATTCGCAGCTCGATTTGTTTATAAACCGCTCGTTCGCTTTGCTCAATTAAGACGCAAAGGACGCCAAGAAACAAATTTGCGGCATCGGGTTCTGGCCAAGTCAAAGAGGCGACTTCTCCAGGCTGCGATCCCGCAAATGGTTGCGCTTCAAACTGCCCATAAGGCATGACGCCTTTGCCCGGACCGTATCCGGCCATGATCTTCGGGCCGGTACCCGGTACGGGCAAACCTTCGCGTCCTTCGAGTCTTTGTGGTTCAATATTTTAAACCGCCCGTTCGCTTTGCTCACTTAAGACGCCTGTCTGCGTGCGCCCCCTTACAGGCAGGCCAAGAACGCCAAGGAAAAAAATTTGCGGTATCGGGTCTCCCGCAAATGGTTGTCGCTTTTTTCAGACAGGATTAATCCATCTTCGCCAAAGGCTTCGCCGCACCTTGCAGGAACGACAGGATAAATAATACAGACCAGATCTGACTATTCGAAGTTTGTCCCAAAAGAAATAGCCTCTTTGGTCGCATCGTATGCCGGCCACGTCTTTCCGGCCGGCTACCCGATGCGACCCAAAAACCTTGGCGTTCTTAGTGCGGTTCAGTTACTTTCTTTGGAATTCGGCGTTCCGTTTCTCACCAGCTTGAGCGATGTGATCTCCGGCGGTGCGCCGATGCGAAAAGGAAACACGAGTGTTCCGATGCCCCGGTTGACATATGTGTACCCGTATGGCTCTCGGACCAGGCCGGAGAGATAGCGGGCGGGATTTTTGATCGGGACGAAATGATGGGAGAGACAGGGTATCGCAATCTGCCCGCCATGGGTATGGCCGCAAAGCGTCAGGTCCACACGGGATTCCTTCCCCAATTCAAGCAACATGTCGGGACTGTGGGTCAGAACGATCCTAAACTCATCCGGTGGGACACCGCGCAGTGATTTATCTATGTCGCCGGTAAACCAGTAGTCGTCTGTTCCGGAGATGTAAATACTAGAGTCACCCCGCACAATTGTCTCAGCTCTGTTACGCAAAACCTGAATGTCGATGCGCTCAAGTTCGCTCACCAATCGCTGTTCAGTCTCTTTGCCGTCCCACTGGTCATGGTTTCCCAATACGGCCAGTTTAGGACCATCTTTCAAGCGGCTCAGGGCTTCGATCGCCGTTCCGATATAGCTCCCGCCTGCGCTCGGGAGCCAGCGCTTCCAGAAATCGTTGACCGAACCGGTGATAATGTCTCCCGTAATCACGACCAGATCTTTGGATATGGCATTGACCTGCTCCACGACCTGCTCCAGATAGTCGCGACCCACCCAAAAACTGGTGTGAAGATCGGAAATCTGCACGATTTTATAGTTGTTGAAGGCTTGCGGAAGGTTAGGAAATGACAGGGTTACCTGCTCAGTCGTCAAATTATTGCGGCCGGCAAATCCGAAACCCAAAAAGGACAGGATCGAAAGCCGGAAGCCGTACCTTACGAAGTTGCGGCGAGTGAGCTTGTTCTTGAAGGCAGAGAGCCTATCTTCAGCGGTCAATTTATTTTATCCTTGCTGAACTCTTTCATGTTTAAGCCAATTTTATTTTCACAACGACCTCTTTAAAGAATTCCTGTGACCATTTTCAGCATAGTATGTCGATAATAAATAGACATACTATGGTGGATTAGTAAAGTTTTTGGGTTAAATAGAGGTGAAATCTACCTTGTCAGATTCCCCGGCCGGCCAACCGACTCGAAAACGAGGCCGGCGTTGATCGTCTCTTTATACGTACGTAATCGTCTGGTTAATGATGTCATCGTCGTTCCCATCTCCACGACTCTACGACCTAGTCCCACCCATGTGGAACTTCCGAAAAACGAAGCGGGGCTGGACCTCACGTCCATGGCCAAATGCGAGCAAATTACTACGCTTGATACCTGGATTTTGTACGAGTTGGAGGCTCCCATATGCAAGGCATTTCAGGGCGCAGCCATAGTCTCTGCTATTGCAAGCCCTGAATAACGCAGCAGATGGGAGCCTCCGGCTCGCCCGAAGGGTGAAAATTGATGAGAAAAAAAGATCTTCATCCTTCTTTACCATTTGGGTATAATTTCTATAATATTTGATTTTTCCTGAAGCCTTTTGTATTCAGCCTTAGAACAACTTCTCATCAATTTTCATGCAAGATTCAGGTGATAAATCCTTCTTGATCCGTGGTCCCTTTTCCGGAACTGTAAGCCCAGTAAAGATGATTGAAATCGAAAAGGCGATCCAGCGCGCGATCGGCATCCTCGTATAGAATCGCAGGTACCCCGTTCCGAAACCGGATCGGTGCGGAGACCGATCCCTACAACCATGGAATAAATTGCGGATCGAGCAGGAGCTCGATCCCTCTAAATCAAAAGTCCCTCAGCTCAGAAACCTTCTGCAGGATATAAATTACTTCTTCCAACCCGATTTTGGAGTCTCCATTTACGTCCGCCTCAAAATAAATGCCGGCAGATAGGGGTGAACCGGTTAATAGCTGCATGGCCAGAATAGAATCGGCCAGGTTGACGAAGCCGTCATGGTCAAGATCCCCCATCTTAAAGATGCCGGCCACGGGCACCAGCCCGAAATCCCTTGTTGCGAGGCTCCCGTCATGGATGACGACGCCTGAATAATCGCCCGGAGCGTATCCGGCTGCCGTTGCGGTAACCGAATAGGTACCGGGCGGCAGGACGCCGATATAATAACCATCTAAAGCGGTGTTAACACTCAGGCTTCCGATGGTTACCGATCCATTCGTAATGGATTGGCCGGTGGAGGAGTCGTATACATAGCCGATGATCCATCCGGTCATCAGATTTGTATTATCGGTCTTAAAACTCCGGATTTGATTGCCGGCGGTTGACGCCCCAAAGTAGTCCACGGCGATCACCCGCCAATAGTATGTTTTCAAGTCTCTGAGTCCTGCATCTCTGCCGATAAGACAGTAACTTTTTAGGAGCCTCTCGGACCGGTGAATCACCTTTAAAAAAGTGCTGTCTTCAGAAATTTCCACCGTGTAAGTCAGCGTGTCTCCATCCGGGTCGGTGCTGCCGGACCAATCCAGCAAGAGCATGGTTCTGCTCTCTGCGCCGTCCTGAGGTAAAAGCAGGTCAAATGCTCCTGGCGGTTTATTTCCCGCATTGTTCTTGTATACGACGGTTTGCTGAATCGAAGACTCGTTTCCGGAAAGGTCATCTCTGGCAAAGAAAAAAACCTGATATGTCCCGGGCTCGGTAAAACCGGAAACCGAATTCCACTCATAGCGATCTTGCGCGGGGTTATACGATCCGTAAGCATATCTGGGGAGGTCCATCTCAATTTGCTCGGTACCTCCCGGGCCGGGTTCAAATCCCGGTGCTTTTACTTCCAGCCAAAGACTTCGCATCCGCGTGTTGTTGTCGACCCTTGCCCAAAAAGGTGCGACATCCTGACCGGCATCAAGAAATTGAGTTCCGGAAACGTGGGTTACCTGTATATCGCCGGGCGCATTGCCGGTTACTGAACTTACCCCGATAAAGACTCCCTGACTTAAATAGCCGTCGTAGCCCGGATCTCCTGATGGATCATTCACTCCGACGGAATCCCCGTTGTCTTCCAGAAGCGGGTGCTGACGTGCATCATCCGTGTAGGGGCCATTCGGTTGCCCGGTTCCTGTAGACGTAAAGAGTTCGGTCTTTGCCACTGCGTCTTTAAAACAACTTAGAATGTCCTTTCCAAGGGCCGCCGACTTGAAAAACTCCGTGATGAAAAATTCCCCGTCCCGGACGCCGCCGGCATCTTCAGGATCCAGCGGACCCTTGTATGAAGATTCATCGGCGGCCGCAGAAGCGATGATAACGCGATTCCAGCCCGAAAGATTATCTATAAATGACCCCGAACGGCAAAACCCCAGCAATACCACGATTTCCTGAACTGCCGCCTGACCAAAGAGTTCGTTCTGCAAGGCGTCCAGCCATATCCCCATTTCCTGTGAGCCGATCTCATCCGGGTATATGAAAAACCTATCCTCAAGCCCGTGGTCCACTAATACCATATAGAGATTGGCAGGCTTGAGATTCATTTTGTCTTTGGCCCATTTGACAATGGCATTCTGGACCGCATCTTTCGTAGGCGTTGCATCTACCCCTTCTTGAAGGGCATCATAATTGAGATAAAATATATCCTCGTCAAGAAGGCCCCTTTGCCGAAGCTGCCGGTAAACGAAAGAAGCGGTCTTGCTATGAGAGCCCAGGCCTTCTTCTCCGAAAATTTTTCCCTGGAGGATAATGGCATAGCCGGCCGTTTCGTTGACCTGGATGGTAATCACATTCGAATGGGACTCTGCATAGGCGTCATTTCCCAGAAACAAAGCCTGAATATTCCACGTACCCAGGGCAGTGAAGCCTTGATAGTTTTGCAGAACGAAATGACCGAAACGGTCTATGGTGTAAAGGGTCTGGAGGTCCGAGCGTCCTCCCGGGCCGATGATAAGCAGCTTGATTTCCCGGCCCGTAAGACCGGCGCCGCAGTCCGGTTCCGGCGTGAGTTTGCCGCTGATATCCACCCCGTCTCCCAGCTTCACGGCACGGGAACCCGCATCCACGGTTATACGGGTGTCGGCCTTGGTTACTTCAAAAAGCTGACCGGCGCCGACGGCCCCTCCCAGACAACGGTCTCCATTCCAGTTTGCATTCACCGTCCATGTCCCGGCCCGGTTGAGGTCGCCGCATGCCAATGAATAATTAAACTCTCCAAGGGCGTTGGCAATGACGCTTTGATGGATTTCGTCGCCACCGGTTGAGGCAAAGACGACATCCACCCAGGCGCCGGCATCACACGGCGCCGGTAAGATTTTTCCGGACACTTCCAGAGATTCTCCTAAAATGATAGGACTTTTGGAGATTTCAACCGTGATTTCCGACGATATGACTCCGATTGAAAATGTGACCGCGCGAGTGGTATTGCCATAACCATTGCTCTGGTTGTTAAACGCGATCATATCTTTGCGCACGCCGATAGAAAGTGCCGCAGCAACCTCGGTTAGAGAAACGACCACATCCACGGTGTCGCCGGGGGATAGCACTCCGTGGTCAGGAGCGAGGGAAAGCCAATAAGCCGTTTTAGCAGCACTCCAATTCAGTGACTTCTCGCCGATATTTCTGACCGTATAAATGATGCCGGGAGGATCAAACGGTCCCCCCGGCACACCCGCGGGACTAAAGGGGTCGTTGGGACTGACTTCCAGAATGCCCTCAATCGGATCCACCTTTAAACTCACGCTGCGGAGGAATTTTCTGTTTGCCTCGCTGACGTTTGTAAAGATGAGGGTGTCCGTATATAATCCGATCGGAAATTCGCCAACCCTTTCCGTATTTAGGGAAGCTGTCACCGTAACCGATTTTCCCGCTTCTAAAGTTCCGGATTCCGAAGAAACGTCCAGCCATGTCTGGGTTTTGGCAAGGTTCCATTCTATGGGCTGATTCCCTTTATTTTCCAGGGTATAGATCATGGAAGAGGGGGAAAAGGGACCTCCGACGTGACCTGTCGCGTGAAGACCCTCCGCCGGCGTTACGGTTAAAGATCCGGGGTTTCCCGCTATCAAGTTCAAAGTGATCGAGTATTCCCCGGTCTCTTTTCCGGATCCCGGATTCCATGCCAACAGGGAATAGGTTCCCGTAGCGGCAAGACTTTGGGTTTCGATAGTTTCCATGCCCGGTCCGGTAAATTCTGTCTCAGCGATGTATGCACCGTCCGGACCGTAAAGTAGTACAATCAAATCTAAACCGGTATCGGTGCTTGCCGTCACCCGAACGACATCATTTAGGAGGGCATCGAACCGATAGGTATCCACCTCATAAGCAGCAGACAGCGCGGCCGGCAGGGTTTCACCAAAAACGATCTGGGAGGCCCTTCCCGGGTTATTGATTCGCTGGGCATAAATCCAGTAATTTCCGGTCTCCGTTCCATAATCCCCGTTTTCCGGGTCGGCCCAATCTTCAGCCATCAAGGTATAGGCGCCGGTGGCAGGCGCCTCAATATCCAAGTATGCCGTGCCAGGTCCCGGATCAAAGTTTTCGGTGATGTAAGCCCCGTCCGGTCCGAAAAGACGACATTGCGGATCCAGGCCCGTATCCGTGCTCATTCGCACCCATATCCTGTCACCTTCAAGCGCATCAAAGGTATAAGTGCCGACATCATAGATGGACGCTATTGATGCCGGCAGGGTTTCACCAAAGACAATCTTAGCGGCCCCCCCGGGGTTGTTGACCCGCTGTACGTAAATCCAGTAATTTCCGGTCTCGGTTCCGTAATCCCCGTTTTCGATATCGGCCCAGTCTTCAACCATCAAGGTATAGGTGCCGGTGGCAGGCGTCTCAATTTCCGAGTATGCCATGCCCGGACCGGAAGCAAAATCCTGAGCGACGTAAGCTCCGTCCGGTCCGAAAAGCCACCATTCCGGATCTAAACCTGAAATCGTAGGCATCCGAACCTGCACGACGTCTCCGGCAGCGGCATCGAAGGTGTAGGTGTCCACCTCGTTAGCGGAAGCGATCGAAGCCGCTAAATTTTCACCAAAATTAATATGGGCAGCCATTTCCGGATTGTTCAGCCGTTGCGCGTAAATCCGGTAATCTCCCGTTTCGGCTCCGTAGTCCCCGTTTTCGATATCGGCCCAATCTTCCGCCAGAAGGGTATAGGAGCCTGTGGCAGGCATCTGAATCTCTGAATAAGCCGTGCCCGGTCCGGAGACAAAGTCCTCGGTGATAAAAACCCCGTCCGGACCAAAAAGCCTAAACCTTGGATCAAAACCTGTATCCGTTCCCATCCGTATCTGCACGTTGTCTCCGGCAACGGCATCAAAGGTGTAGGTGTCCGTCTCGTGAGGCGATAATATTGAAGAGGATAACATTTCCCCAAAATTGATCGGGGTGGCCATTCCCGGATTATTTAAGCGTTGTATGTAAATCCGGTACTTTCCCGTCTCCGTATGGCCAAAATCGGAGACGATTATCTTATAGACGCCGGCCGTGGATAACGCATCCGTATAGAGCTCAACGATACCCGGACTCTCTTCATAATTATCATTGATATAATTTCCTTCGGGATCATAAAGTTCGATTGCAGGATCTAAATCCGCATCGGTGCTCATCATGATCAGGATGACATCCCCGGCATCAGCAACAAAAGCATACTCGTCGCTTTCACCGGGGCTGCTAATAGAGGAAGCAATCATCTGTCCGAACTGGATGGGAGCCTGAGCTGCGCTGATATTTGTGAACAGGAGTATGAAAAGGACAACCATGGAAAGGACCGCGAGAAAGATTTTGCATCGCGGATAATCAGAAAAAACGTATGGGTGTGAGGTTATCTTCATTAAACGGCGCCTTTTCCGATAATAGACATGATTTTCCAAATTATCTTAAACCGTTTCGGATCAACGTGAACGTCAATCCAAACATTTAATCGTGTTTTTTTGTAGGGAACAGGCTCCGGCCTGTTCCGCATCGGATCGATGCAGAGCTCGATCCCTACACCCGTTCCTATCTCAATCCGGAAACCTCCTGCAGGATATAAATCGCCTCTTCAATGCCGATCTTTCCATCGCCGTTTATGTCCGCACTCGAGGCGGCATAGTCGGGCCGGATCTTGTCGGCAGTATCCATGCCGGCCAGAACTTTCAATGCCAGGATGGCATCGGCCAGATCCGTATTGATATCACCGCTGATATCGCCTTTCAAAACCATATCGATCGTAAAATTCAGGGCGGCATAATTTTCAGTCCCGATGACGACATCGTTTCGGGTGGAGGCCGGATACCCCGGGACCTGGGCGGTGATGCTGTAGGTGCCTACCGGTAGGACCATGAGGTAGTAGCCGCCGGTGAGGCTGATGGCGGTGGTGTTGATGTTAAGGGCCTTTATGATGGCGCCGTCTATGCCGTTGCCCAGCGGATCGAGCACTTGGCCGATCAGCATCCCGGCGCCGGCCCCTACCGGATGATAGACCCGCAGGTCATATTCGGTATCGGCGCCAAAATCGGCCGGATCGTATTGGCGGATCTTCACATAATAAATTCCGTCGGCCGGACACTGCCAGGACAGCAGCTCGCCTTCCCCATAGCCAAAATCATCGCCCACATCATTCGGATCGGTGAGCGGTATTGCGCCATTTGTATCGTAAATGATAATGACAGTATCGGCACGGCTTCCGAGGTTCTCCGTGCGCATTTCATAGGTCTCGCCGGCCACGCCGTAAAACATCACCCAGTCCTCATCCCCGGCCGCATGAAAGGTGTGGCGCTGGGCGTCGACAGCGTTTAAGGTAATAACCTTGGCGCTGCTGAAAGCGTCGTCGTCTTCATACACATCCGGTCCGACGGTTTGAATTACGGTCGTAGAGGAGGGAAGAGAAAGGTTGCCCAGGGTGTCCATGGCATACACCGCAATGCCATAGGAGCCATAGGTGGTAAAGCCATCATATGTTCCTTCCCAGCGGCTGCTACCGGAATTGAAGGCAAAGTCAACAAAGGGCAAATCCGTAACCGGAACATCCGGAGAAACCTGAGCGCCGGGAGGCGTGATCACCGCCCAGACCCGGTCAATGGCGTCGGTGGTGGTGACATCCTTGGCCCAGATCAAGGCGGTAGATTCACCCGAGAGGGACTGCTCGGTTGAAACCGATCCAATCAGGGGATCATCGCCAGCCAGCATGATGCCGACCCCCAGGGTGTAATAGCGGGCTATGCTCCCGTCGATCTTCTCGTTGCCGATGCCGTTGCCGTTGTCGTCCAGTTGGGCGGTTTGACCCCCGCAATAGCTGATGGCATTCTTGGCATGGATAAAGGCGTCGCGCAAATTCATGCCGTCCAGAACCCGACGCCAGAAAAATTTTGAAAACGAGATGTCGCCGCCTGAGACAAAATGGGCCGGACCATTGTCGGCAGTGCTTGCTATCAGGATGCGTTCTTTGCCGGCGGGCGGCGTTAATTGGGGTAGAAAGCTGCCCGACATGGGCGCATCATAAACCACCGTGACCTTGCCGGAAATACTATCTTGAAGGTTATCCAGCCATTCATCGAGTTCTGATGCGGTCAAGACTTCAGCGGCATTTAACCTGAATATTCCATTGCCGCCGCTCCCTAAAAGGTAAAGCACCACATCCCGGGTGTTTTGCTGCGCCCAGGTGCCGAGGGCGTAACTCAGGTTGCTCAGAACAGGGGTCCCATCCACCCCGGTTGAAAAAGTCACGGGGCTCATTAAGTAGATGTCGTCGTTCTTATAACCCTGAAAGGTCAGAGCGTTATAGGCCAGCGTGCCGATTTTTTCCATGGCCGGCCACTGCGGGTCGGACTGACTGCCGCCCATGACGATGATGGCCCGGCGCCTTAAGGGGTTATTCACCGAAACCGTGGTCAAGATTGGGATTGATGTATTGCCGATCCGGTCCCGGGCATAGATGGCAAGCTGGTAGGTCCCCTCAATATTGAAGTTGTCATAAGCAGCCTCAAAACGAGCACCGCCAATGGGCATCAGGTCGATGGAAGGAAGATCGTTGACCGGGTTGATAGAATCCCCCTGGTTGTAGTCCGGCGGCCGGATCACGGCCCAAACCCTGGCAATGCCGTCATTGTCGGTCACATTTTCTGCAAAAAGCTGGGCCGTGTTGGTGTTGATGATGGTCTGATCCGGAGATACGCTGCCAATCACCGGTGAATCGCCCTGAATGATCGTGCCGTTGCCGATATAAAAATTCCGGGTCAGGGTGTAGTCTTCGGGCTCATTGGCAAAACCATCGCCATCGGCGTCCAAAAGGGGGTGCTGAAAAGAGGTGGTGCGACTTAACGCCTCCCTGCTGAGTTCAAAGGCGTCTTTAACATTGACGCCGTTAAAGATGTGGGTCCAGAAGTAATTGGAAAAAGAGACAGATCCCTGGGTCACGAAGTAGGCCTGCTCGTCTGGAGATGTGCTGGTAATAACGAGACGCTGTTTATCCGCTGGAGGAATCAATTGAGAAATAAAACTGCCGGACTCGCAGGCGTCGTAGATAACGGTGACTCTGCCGGGCATGGTCTCTTGAAGCTGATCAAGCCATAGGTCCAGGTCGACAGCAGTTAATGTCTCTGTGCCGCTCATGCGAAAAGTGCCGGTGCCGCCGTGATCCACCAGGTAAATGGTTAGACTGTCCGCATCCGACGCCCAGTTTTCAATCGCATCACGAAGGTTGGCGTTTGTGGCATCGGCAGCCACATCATCAATAACTCCATTTTGATCCAGATCGAGATTTGTGTCAGATGAGAGATAATAAATATTTTCTTTGGAAAATCCTTGGAAGTTTAACGAACGATAGGCAAAGTTGGCACTCATCTGGGTGGCGTCCCACAGGTTGTTGCCCGGGTAGGGCCCTCCACCGGCAACCACAATGGCCTTGCTATTGTCCTCCAGTATCGTTTTTTTGAACACTTGAATTCGGTTATTGCCATTGTCTACAACAAATACTTTGCCGGTATAGCTGTCAACCGCGATAGACATGGGGTATTGCACCTGCCCAGGACCCGACCCCCTGCTCCCGAACTCGGCGATCAACTCACCACTCGCTGTGAACTTTTGAATTCTCTGGTTCGGATTATGATAGCTCCCAAATCCCACGTACACGAAACCTTCGCCGTCCACGGCTATATCCCAGGGGCTGTCAAACAGATTATCGGCCCCACCTTCTCCCCAACTGAGCAATAAGCTTCCATTCAACGCAAATCTTTTGGCCAGACCGCCTGATATCACGTATATGCTGCCATTTTGGTCGCTCGCCAGTCCCGTGGGGGTTGAGATATTACTCCATTTCGAGATAAACGTTCCATCGGCGGCGAATGTTTGAATTCTGTTGTTTAAGAGGTCGGACACATGGATGTGCCCCCATTCGTCTATGGTAATGTCATAGGGCGCGTTAAATTTTCCGTTCATGGGATCCCAAGGTGTCGCCGTGCCGCTGCCTCCCCATTGGGAGACATAATTTCCGTTAGAATCGAATTTTTGAATTCTGTCGTTGAGATGATCTACCACGTAAACATTGTATTCGTTGTCGACGGCGATCCCCATTGGGCTGTAAAACTCTCCTTCGGCAGTCCCGTTGATTCCCCATTGGGATAAATACTTTCCGTCGGATGAAAATTTTTGAATCCGGCTGTTGGCAAATTCGGAGACATAAACATTTCCTGAACGGTCCACCGTGATCTGGTTGGGATTGCTGAATTGCCCATCGCCCTGACCCTGGCTGGTCCACGAGGATAGAAACCGACCGGTAGGGGTAAATTTTTGAATTCGATCTCGGTCCCTTACATAAACATATCCGTTGTTTATTTCGATCCTAAAGGGCATTACGAATTGCCCGTCGCCAATACCATAAACACCCCACATACCGGTGAAACTCCCATCGGGAGAAAATTTTTGAATTCTATTGTTGCCATAGTCACAGACATAGATGGAGCCTGATTCGTCCATAGCCATGCCAGTGGGACTGTCAAACCGGCCATCCTCGCTCCCAAAACCTCCGAACTGAGTCACAAAAATGCCATCTGAAGTAAACTTCTGTACCCTGTCGTTTCCGTCGTCTCTAACGTAGATGCTGCCGGAACCACCGATAAGAATTTGCCCCGGTTGAATGAATTCTCCCACGCCTGTTCCATAAGCGCCCCACTGGACAATGAATTGTCCTTCTGATGAGAATTTTTGAATCCTGTTATTTAGGGTATCGGCAACAAAAATATATCCCTGGTTATCCACGGCCATGTGAGCTGGACGATTGAATTTCCCTGCTTCGTTGCCGCCTCCACCCCATTTGGCAACGAACTGCCCTTCCGGGGTAAATTTTTGAATCCGGTGGTTTTCCTGGTCAAGCACATAAACATAACCAGGGTCATCGATCATGATTTGAACCGGAGTCCGAAACTGGCCATCTTCAACGCCATAACTACCCCATGTTTTGAGGAAATCGCCATTTGGACCAAATTTCTGGATTCGGTCGTATTTCTCTATTCCGACGGTTGTGATATCGGCGATGTAAACCGATCCGTTTAGGTCAATAGCGATTGCCTGTGGACTTAAGAATTGACCTTCACCTGTGCCGGTTCCGCCCCATTGGGTGATCAAATGACCGTTGGGTGTAAGTTTCCAGATATAACGGAAAGCAGGGTCCGTGACATAAACGCTTCCGTCGCCGCCGAAGGCCATCAGTGATGGGTTGAAGTACCACGGCTGTTGCATTGAAGGCCACATACGTTCAAACACATAGGTTTCTGAGGATGAGGCAAAAGAGGGTAGGCAGCCCGTAACAAGGAGTATGCCAAGGATCAGTTTAATGAGTCGTAAGCGGTTTAGGCTGGATATTTTCAAAACGTACCTTTTGCTCCCGTACCTTTGCGGATTGACGGGGATGTCGATCCCTACATTTCATCGTGTTTTTTTGTAGGGAACAGGCTCCGGCCTGTTCCGCATCGGATAGAGGCAGAGCTCGATCCCTACACCCGTTCCTATCTCAATCCGGAAACCTCCTGCAGGATATAAATCGCCTCTTCAATGCC
>ENA-OSEO01004437-OSEO01004437.1-sediment-metagenome-genome-assembly--contig:-NODE-4437-length-14769-cov-6.342976_pt1 | contig 14769 bp, 17 predicted proteins | sample MGYA00237883_ERZ534232 | MGnify/ENA metagenome assembly ERZ534232 | reverse complement strand
TATTCCTTTCCAGCAAATCATCCACCTTTATGATCATCCATCCTTCCAACCATCCATCCCTTTCTCACCTTCTCACCTTCTGCTTTCTTCCTTATCCCCACCTTGGTGTGCACCACCTGCAACGCAAAAAGCGGCAATACCATCTGCCTCTTCAGCCTGGAAGGTTCGCGGAGCAACCTGCACGTGTCCCCCCGATGCCCTGGCAGACCCGGACATGTTTGAGTTGGGGATATACCTGCTTGTTTTTAGAGGGATTCAGATGCTATTTAAGAAAGGTGCGTCTAAGTCGCTGTTTGAACACAAACCAGAAAAATACAGGTGCGGATACGAGGGTTCTTCTCCAAAGTCTTCGCGGTTCCTGTAAGAGCCTCGGAAGCCATTCCAAGCCGTGGTCCAGAAACCAGGGATGCGAGCGCTTTACGTTGCCTGCGTAAAAATCAAAAACTGCACCAACCGCAGCGATAAACTTCACGTTAAGTTTATCCTTGTTTTGATGTATCCATTTCTCCTGCTTTGGCGCAGTCATCCCCACCCAGAGGACATCAGGTGCGGCCTTATTGACAGCTGCGATCATCGCCCGGTTTTCTTCCTCGCTAAAAATTTCCTTGAACGGCGGGGAATAAGTGCCGGCAATCCGGATGTTAGGAAATTCCTGAGCCATTCTCCCCCTTGATCATCTTCTGATGACCCAGAAAGAAATAGCTGGCATCACCCTTACGTTTTAATGAAATGTCAATGCCGATTCCTGCTTTTGCCACGTGTAACGAATTTTTACGGCGTCGTGTGAACCTTGCGTTTCATCGGGACGTCGATCGCCCCGGCGCATCTCCAGCCACTTCGCCGCAGGGGTCGGCACCAGCGGAACTCGCAATGCAATCGAAAAACATAAATAGCAGGGTGGTCATACTTAGGCTACGTCCTTAAGAAATACTGACCGATTTTTGAAAGCGGCTTCATCAGCAATGTCCAGGGGTATGGTTTTAATCCATTGATCTCCCACGCCTTACGGTCCATGCGGTTTGCCGCCAGACGTTTTTTCAAGGATGCATTGCTTTGGCCGCCCATACGCATTTTGACAAGCACTTCCGGGATATAGTGCGTTGTGATTTCGTGCTTTACCAGAAATCGCAGCATTAATTCGTAATCGGCTGCCGTACCCAGTTCGAGGTTAAAGCCGCCGTACTTTTCATAGACGCTCCTACGAACAAAAAAGGTAGGGTGCGGGGGCATCCAACCCTGAAAAAACCGCTTTTTATGGTAAGGCCCGGAATGCCAGAAGCGGCGTACCTGACCGGTATCTATGGCATCGACGTAAACCAGATCGCCATAACAGGATGCAACTTCATCATTTGATAAACATTCACCCACCTTTTCCAGAACGCGATCATGAGCATATACATCATCGGCATTCAATATCCCGACAATATCACCTGTCGCCAATTTTAACCCTTTGTTGATAGCGTCATAGAAACCTCTATCAGGTTCCGACAGGAATACGGAATCTCTCGCTATGCATCGGTCAATGATGTCAATGGACCCATCGGAGGATTGGCCGTCGATAATTACATGTTCAGCATGGTGTGTCTGGCTTTGGACGCCCGCAATGCAATCGCCAATTGTTCTTGAGCAATTACGCAAGGCGGTAATGACAGAAATATTGATAGCCATACGATTGGAATGGGGTTCAATCAGCAAGGATTTTTGGGGAAAACAGTGACCATCAATTACAATGGCAGTCCCTGTCGTCGCAGGCGATTTTCAGCAACCTTGCAATTGATCATAAACTCATAGAATGCCTTAAGCACACAATAAATAAACCCGGGACGCCCTTCGAGAAAACCACCCCGTATAAAATAAAGTGCAAGAAAAATGAGAAACGACCGACCCGGTAATTGATAAACAAAAGACTTGATCGCTTTACGTCTTACAACCGGGTCTGTGTTGAATAGGTCACCGATACTCGAATACGCATTACCGCCATCTTCAAAAAGGCCGGCCTCCATCGAGGAATATCGATTGTGTTTTTCCAGCCAGCAAGAGAAGCCTTTATTGAAAGGATAGTGATGCAGATGTTCCTGTAGCAAGCCAACTGTTCCATCTGTATGATATTCTTCATTTATATCCCGGTCAACATGCACGTAACCTACCCGCATCAGTCGACCGAACCACGTCGGATAGCCGCTGCTGTGGCGTATCCAGCGCCCCATAAACATATCCTTTCGCCGCATGCGATAAAGTGAAACCGCTGAATCCAGCTGTCCAAGTTGGACTTGTATCTCGCATTTCAATTCGGGTGTCACCCTTTCATCCGCATCGACCATCAACAACCAAGGGTGTTTATAAGATACTTCAAGTGCGGCATTGCGCTGGGCGCCATAATTATAAAACGCTCGCTGGACTACACGAGCCCCAGCGGCTTCCGCAATCTCCACCGTCCGATCGCTGCTGTAAGAATCAAATACCACGATGTCATCACACCAACTCACGGACGCCAAGCATGCAGGTAGGTTAACTTCTTCATTGAGGGTTAATATCAATACAGAAATGCTCATAAACCACTCTTTCCGGCAATCGCGATCATGGACTTGGCCAGTGTAGGAATACGCCCCACCTTGCTGAACTGAATAGCCTCGAAACCGGCATCCTCAAGAAGTTTCTTTAATGTTTTCATAGACCAGAACTTGATATGCCCATGATCCCATAGGGCAGTGAAATGGTCATCCAGCTTCCCGATCACAGCAAGAGCTAAATTTTTCAGGTAGCCGTGATATGGGGTGGAAATAATCGCTACCCCCTCTTTCTCAACGAGTGAGTACAGTGTGGCGGCGTAATGACGTGGTGAGTATACATGTTCCACCACCTCTAAACTGATAACGATCGAAAACCTTCCATATTTTGCCACGAGGTCATCGTAGGCAGATCCTTCGTATAATTTAAGATCGGGGTAAGAGCTATTTGCCAGTGCAATACCCTCTTTAGATGAGTCTACCCCTGTCACATCCCAACCTCTGTCGGCCAATACATTAGCAACGCTGCCGTTCCCACAACCCAGTTCAAAGATGCATCGCTTCTGGGGATGCAGGTTTAAGCTATCCAGGATGTTCAACAGCGATGGGAGCAGGTAACCATGAGAATGGTTCAGGCTGGCGTCGGCATAGGAATAACCTGCAATGTTTTCATTCATCTTTTGTGAGTTCGCGCTTTTTAACCGGCTGTGCCGGGTTACCGACTGCAATTGTCCACGCTTCCACATCCTTTACAACCACAGCCCGTGCCCCTATAATAGCCCCTTCGCCAACTGTTACGCCAGGGCCAACAAAAGCATCCGCGCAAATCCATGCCTGATCTTTTATATTTACGGGCGGCTTTAACAGCGGAAGGGCGGCTTTAGTGTAATCATGGGTACCAGCACACAGATGCGCACGGTGAGATATTGTCGTTCGCTTACCGATAGTTATCTGGCCGAGATTGTAGATATAGGCATCTTCACCGATTGCGCTCCAGTCGTCAATTGACAGATTCCACGGCATGTAAATTCGGGCTGAATTGTAGATATGGACGTGTAGTCCGACTTGAGCTCCAAATAACCGAAGGAGACATCGGCGCCATCCGAAAAAGGGGCGAGGGCTTAAATGAAACAGAGGCCTACAGATCATCCAAAGTATACGATGAATTAGTTCTAATCTGGAGTATTTCTGAGTATCCCTGTTTTTCTTTATATTAAGCGTAATCAGTTCGTGTTGGTATGGATGCAATTGGGTATTGGTCCTTTATGAAGTACCCACTCATAGGCAGCAAGCATTTGCTCCGCGATCTTTGGCCAGGAGAAATGTTGCGCGACATAGTCCCTTCCCCGACTCCCCATCTCCTGCCGGGCAGCATCGGATAAAGCCGTTGCTTCTCTAATGGCATTCGCCAGTGGTTCTGGACCGAGCTCCACCCACCATCCACAGCGATGCGTAATGAGACAATCCCAAGGCGCGCCTTTTGTAGTAATCACCGGCACCCCATAGGCAAGCGCCTCCGCTACAACAACACCAAAGTTCTCGCTATATGTGGGAAGTATAAAGAGATCTGCATCGCGATACAATCTTTCTTTTACCTCTCCCTCAACCGGTCCGACAAATTGAAAATCTTTTTCCAAACCTGCCCGCCGAACGGCTGACTCCACCTCAACGCGATGGTTGCCTTCATCAGGACCGGCAATAATCATTCGCCACCCTTCGGTTCGCACCCTGTCCCAGGCGGCTACCAGATTAATCAAACCCTTTTTGGGATGAACACGCGACAGAAATAACGCAGTATGTATCCGATCTTTGGGAATAGACCGTTCCTTCCATTCCGGCAAATCAATCCCATTTGGAATTATGGCAATAGGTTGTTTCAGGCCGATTTTTCTAATCGATTTAGCTTCCTGCGTCGATGTGGCCAAAAGAAGTGCCGCTCTTTCAAGATCCAGTTTCTGATAAAGCTTCCAGGCCAGTTGCTTTTTCCATGCCCGGAAACTCATCGCCCAAGGTTCGAGCATACCGTGGGGACTGGCAATAAACGGTATTTTGAACTGCCATGCCACCATCGAAGATGTGTGATTTGTGGATAGCCATATCCCATTGTCATGTATTAGATGTGGCCTAAACCTAACGATGCTTTCCGTCAGAATCTTTCTATATTTTAATGATACAAGACTGTTCGTCGATGTTAGGTGCTGCGCATGTGCCATGTGTGTAGTCACTAGTTTAGAATCAGGTATAAGATTTTTATCGGTTTTTGAAAAGCTTTTTGTTGTAATAATTTCTATTCTTACGCCTATCCGGCTCATTTCTTCACATAATTTTGAAATCACAACTGATGGACCACCAGAACTCTGCAAAAGTGTAGCAACAGTGCAAATTATTCCGAGAGGTTCAGATTGGGGGAAGGGCATGGTATTTAGAGGTCCTTCCGATCCCCTGTTGCACTGGCAGGATTACCTGACACAATTACATAATCCGCGACAGCCTTTGTGACAATGGACCCCGCGCCAATGATGGCGTGATTTCCTACATCAGCCAATACAATAGCCCCACTGACGATCAAGCAATCGTCACCAATATGCATCTTCTGATATTCTCCATTATGTGCGCGCATTGGTATGTCCAAACGTAAAATACCATGTTGACGAGCGCCGCTTGGAAAGGACACGTAATCTGCAATCATAACATCGATGCCTATGCATACGTTTCCCAACAAGCTTTGCCATCCTATGTAAACCGTCGAGATTATTTCGATATCTACACGGGAAAACAGGGTCCGCAACACACCGTAAATTTCCTTCCCACCCTCGGAAATCTGCTATTGTAAAGCGGCCGTCTTTTGAGGAGGCCCCACAGCCCGGTGGATAGAGCCGCCTTCTCCGACATCCCCTGAAATGCCAAATAGCGGTCAACCTTTTAGACGCAACTTTATAAGAAAGGAATGATAGCAGCGGATGCCACTTTCGAAGCAATGTGTTTAAGCAATATCATTACTTTAGGTCCTGAACGAGTTTTTGAAGATGATTGTTTCTCTCTTCGGCAACAGGCTGCACGTCAAACTGATTTATGAGTCCGGATGCTTTCTTGATAAGGTTCTCCCTCACATTCTGGTCTGATGTAACTTCCATCATCTTTTCAAGCATTGCTACCTTGTTACCCACAGGAAAAGATTTACAAGCACCTAGACGACTAAATTCATCAATCCACGAGGTGGATAAGGAACTGATTACAGGTAATTCCAGTGCCATTGCTTCAAGGACCGTATTGGGGAGCCCCTCCCAATACGAGGCCGTGATATACAACTCTGCCTTGCGGAAGAAAGGAAACGGATTTTCAAACCAGCCGGGTAAAAGTATCCGATTTGACATGTTACACGCATTAATTTTATTTTCCAATGACGCCCTTAGTGGGCCATCCCCAACAATTACCAAATCGTAGGGAATAGAATTTTTATTCTGATGGAAAACATCTAGTAAGTCTTCAAACCCTTTCCCCTCATAGAGCCTTCCAACAGACAATAAAAATCTCCGTCCGTCAATGCATTCGTTATCCGGTTCAGTTAACGACTTAGCCCTGATTTCTTCGATGGGAATTGGATTTTTAATAATGGCAATGTTTGCCGGATCTATTTTCAGCCGTTCAGTTAATTCTTCTTTCGCAGACAAAGAGTTACAGAGGATCAAATCAGCCCGGGGGTAAATCCATTTCTTAGCAAATAAGCGTATAACCCCTGCTAATGATGGATAGAGGTCGTGGGCCCGACAGGGCCGGCTGTTTACACCCGCAACCCATAAAGGCTTTTTCTTACTGAACAGGGTAGAACAAAACGCGAGGAAATTGGCAGTTCTGCTGAAAGAATAAACAAGATCAATTTGGCGCTCAGTAATAATCTCGGCAAGCTTTCTAATGATTCGCCAATAAGATGACCTGTTACTTCGATCTAAAGTTAGTAAATCTATCCCATCAATGATAATTTTATCCTTGGGGGCTATTACAGAAATTGCCAGCTTGCTTGGTGCATCAGGGAATAAGAATGGGACCAATCTTAAAAAATGATTCTCTGCTCCGCCTCCAGTAATGTTTGACGTAAGAAATAAAATATTAGGTCGTGTTGACATCGGATGGGTGATTTATTTTAGGTCTTATTAGTAACCGCGTATCTGATACACGCAATAATTGATTCCATATTGCTTTCATAGGAAAAAGCTTCTGCAGAGTTTCTCGCATTATCACCAAGTTTGTTTCGACCTGACAAACTCAAAAGACTGAACCTTCTTATGGCGTTACAATAATCGGCAACGTTCGATTCTACAACATATCCGGTAATTCCGTCGTCCACAAGACCCCCCGCGGATGGTATTATCTTATTGACGATGCATGGTCGTTTGCAGAGCATGGCTTCGTTGACGCTCCGTGCCCACGTTTCATAGCGGGAAGTAAAAAGAACGATATCAGACGCAAGATAGTACGGCACGGTTTGTTTGGAGGGCACAAAGCCTGCAAAATGAACCAACCCTTGGTCAAGCAAAGGGTCTAATATACTTTTTGTTTCATCCATCTTTAAACCATTACCAACGACCAGCATGCGTGCTTTTCTGTTCCCCTCATAGTATTGTTGGAATACCCGTGCCGCAATATCCGGACCTTTAAACCAACTCAACTGTCCTATGAAAAGGATGATTGGAAAACAATCCTTCCATCCCAAGGCGTGTAAAATCTTCCTTGACTTATCCTCCATCGCCGGCTGATCGGCTGCCTCAACAAAATAGGGTGTATCAACCGAATAGGGAACAAAAAAAAGGCGCTTTGAGGGAACCAAAGCACGACGCAATACTTCCTGGCTATAGTCGCCACCATAATGAAGCGCATCAAACATGTGGAATAACGGCCATCGTAATGGCCGCCTCAGACTTTGGAAAAATGTATTTCGCGGATCACGGTGATAATTTAAAGTTCCCCGGAATATCAGGGGGATGCCGTGTCTCTTGCACTTGAAAATAAGGGACAGAGCCCCTGGCCAATGATATCCATACATCATTGCTACGTCAGGCGACCATGTGACCATCTTTCCGAAAATATCGCCCGTATCTTCACATTTCTCAGAATCATAGCCATCTAGCATGTCCTCGCCCCAGGATATACCCTGCTGATAGTCCCGATCGAAAGACTCATTTTGCTTTGGCGCAAGGATGTAATATACTTTAAGATCGATGTCCGATGTCTTTGCTATAAGCCTAAATAGGGGGACCTCAAAATGAAAAATCCCATAAGCACAAAGAGCGAGGCGTATTCTCATTTGATGTTCATCTCTCATACTTAGATTTCTTTTACACCGACTGACAAAACGTAGACCTTACATAGTGACAGTTCGTCTGAAATAGGCTTCCATATATCATTCAAAGAATTATCAATTCTAGCAGGTACGATGGACATTATAGGGAAATAGCGGTTAGCGTCGTCGAGGATCAACAATCGCTGCAAGTTTAATCCTCCACGCTGCAAAGATTACCCACATGATGACCTAGCCATAACGTGCTTCGGCTCGAACCTCAATCCCCGTCATTTCCCTCGTAAGTTTTTTTCTCAGCAAATGTCGGGCAGATCTGGGAAACCATGGAGCGCTGGGGTTTATAGAGTGTCCATTAGCACCATTATTCGGCTTCCAAAGTAGTGTAACGGCCAATGAAATTTCAGAGAGGACATCATTCGCACATTGATGAGGTTTAAGTCTCCCAAATAGTTGGTGTTTCATGCAAAACTTTTCAGTGAAAAGGTCTCAGAGTGCGGGTGACACGGCACAAAAATACTGGGAGGTTTTCATAATAAGGTATTTGGATCCTCCGCAGGGTAAAGGGATCGACAGTAGATTTATTCACTCCCCAATCTTGCGTTACTGCTACTTTGTAGCCAGTTTCCAACGCGGAGCTCTTTGATTTATGATCCCAACCTCCATCTGGGTATGAAAATAATGAACATTTTTCATGGAGTTCTTCCTCTATCCGGGCTTTTGATACTAGAAGCTCCTCGAATGTTGATGCCTTGTCAGCATAGGGAAGCATACTGTGGTAAACAGTGTGTGATCCTATATCCCAACCGTCATCTCTCAGACTGCAAATCTGGCGCCATGTTAATGGGCAAATCTCGCTATTTGATGACACCTCAAATTCTCGTGCTATTTTATCAAGGATTTCGAAGCGAGTATTAGATGGGTGTTTCCCCAGATAATTTTTAAGCAGCTTTAGCGCTTGATCTTTTAAGGAAGTGCTGTTCAACCTAAGATCAAAAGGCCACAATACCCTATCCTTACCCGTCTTCATCAATATTTCCCTCAACCTTGAGGGCCAAGGAGGACGTCGATTATCAACGAAGTCAGTACTTACAAAAAGTGTTGCTGAGACGCCATGCTTTCTCAGTATTGGGTATGCAATTTCGTGATTGTCAGCATATCCGTCATCAATAGTAATCGACAATAAAGGCTTTTTTCCTAATTTTTCGCAGCAACCTTTTCGCAGAGCATCCAGCCCTCTCGACAAAGAAACAACATCATAGTGCAACTTGAGATAACTGAGTTGCCGGTCAAACTCGTGCGCAGGCAAACTGCACATAATTTGGTCCGGGTTTTCAGGAGCAAAGGAGTGATAAGTCAAGATTGTCAGATTATTCCTTGACAGCCGACTAAGGAAGGTGCATGCACCCGAGTGGAAAAGTATGTTTGATATAGTCAGTTTGGCCGCATTCCTGATGGTTGACTTCATATCACTCTTGTCCAATGAGAGTCAAACTCTACACATTTTTGAATATGACGGCGGCTTCTTACCTAAGTAATGCTTCTGGAAAAAGACGTGTCATAATTCCTATAAGTTATTCCGCTTCGAAATGAGAAATCGAGACGGTGATATTCGTTATCTTGGGAATGTCAGCGGCTTCGGTGATTGGCACTCTATATACCCTTTGAATCTTTATCTTTCATCCCTAGCTCGATATCGAGCTTCCCGGGTTTTGTTAGGCGAGTCAAATAATCGGAGGCTAAGCTGGGCCGAACGAGTATACGATCAAGCGAAAAACAGATCAGATTAAGAGCGCCCTTACCAAAAAGGGCAACTGAGCCCATTAGAGGCAGCCGCGACATCGTCGAGAAGAGATATTTGTTCAAAAGAATAGTCCACCGGGTGAACAACCCACCTAGGCGCTCCGTGCGATCAGTCTCTAGCCCTACCCTATCAGCAATCCATTCAAGGCCCGCTGGCATTATGCGATAATAATCGTCGGGCATGTCATGCTCTGGATATGCCATAGACTCAAAGACAATAACTTTTCCCCCCGGTCGTAGGACCCGACGGACTTCATGAAGTGCCTGAATTGGATCGGGAAGATCAGCAAGTACCTGGAATAATAGCACTGCGTCCACGGTGTTGTCGTAGAACGGCAGTGATCGGAGGTCCCCATGTATCACGCCTTTTTCCGATGGCACACGGTCAATACGAACGTAGGCGGACGCTCGCTTGAAGTAGTGTCGGAACGGGCTTTCCCCACAACCTACGTCTACCACCACGCCGGCTATTTCCTTTCCCCAGGCTTCTAGCAACGGCAAAAGCCAACGACCTGTCACCCAGTTATCACCCCACAGTCGTTCGAATTTAGAAATGGCGCTCATATACACCTTCGCCTCACTGGGCGGATTAGTACCCCGTTGATCCAACCAATAACCCATAGGAAAAAGGCATAACGAAGCATGTCAATCAGAATGCTATGAAAAGTACCACCCACATTGGCGAGCCCAAGAATCATTATTGCCTTGAGAGCATGGTAATGGACATGGCCGCCAGTTTCGGACTGTGCCTTCAAGGTGACCCATGCAAGCACAATCCCCAATATGCCCATGCCCCATAAAATCCCCCAATACCCCCAAGCCCAGTACAGACTTCCAGGTAAACTAACAGAAATACCACCAAAGGTCCATCCCTCAAGTCTAGCAAGACTGCCAGAATCGAAAAAAAACGGCTTTTCAACAATCTCTCGTGGTACGAATGCATAGATTGGAAGTAGAAAAGACTCAAGCGAGTGCTCGTAAGGCGGCGCTCCTCCCGTGGTGGCAAGAACTCGGGCAAACGAACTGAGATAACCGAAGCGGTCGAGAATCGATCCCAATTTGACGAACTCTCCTCCAGAGTTAAAGGTGCCGATGAGCACTTGAAAAGCGTTGAGAAACGCCTCCAATTGAAACCTAAAATTACTCCACAGCCCCGAATTCTCCGGTATTGTGGTTAACCTCACGATTTCCCTGTAGACCGTGATCACCTGGAAAGTGAAATAGATAATTACTGCCATTCCGATTAGGATGATTGCCTGCCTCAATGGTGTTCCTCCTGTCCGCGCGGCCCCAGTTGGCAACAAAAACATGAGGAGCAGAGTGAAAACAACAGCCTTCGCTCCTGCACCTATTACGAAAACACCCTGAAGACAAAGGATAGCAATCAGAAGCTGGAAATGTCTGGATGTTGTCGCATGCCGTGCGGCAAGGATTCGGTACAAATATACATATACAAAACCAAGCAAGTTGAAGTAGTGAATAACTTGGGACACACTGCTGTAACTTCCAGTATCAGATAGCTCCTCGAAGACGTAAATGTTTCCACCGGTCATCGATAGCTTTGTGATTGCTCCTATCATTCCAATCCAACCAACGATTTTGGCAAATCTAAGGGCGGCTTGAGGCATTGCTTTGTTATAGTGCCTCTGTGGAGCCACGCTCATCCTCACACATGTGAAAAGATAGCCAACAGCTAGCGCAATAAACCCCCTGTAGGTCCAAACCATGGCAGTGTTCAAGTGCCGACCTACCAGCACCGACCATATATCATCAAAATACAACGAAGGAACTATGACTGGTAATGAAGCCGACAGAATATAAATCAAGCCAATCAGAACGAGAGGATCGTCAAACAGAGCTTTCCGTTGTCCCGCACCATTGTAAATGGCCAAGGCAAGAACAAATAGCACAAGGCACCACGCAGCTTGGCCTCGGGACAAGTCAAGAAATGCCGGAATGCACAACAACGACACGAAGCTTAATGCTATCGCGGGTGAGTGGCGATACCGCTCCTTAGTGCTACCACTAATAATCATCTGGCCGTTTTTAAAGATCAATTTTTGGCAGTCGCCTTTCTCGCCATCACAAAAAGGTCCCTCCATGTCGAGAAACCAGCACTTAGCCAATCACTGGGGAGGACACCAAAGCAACGGTACGCGGCGAATCCCATTACTCCAACGCCAGCCATTTGCCCAGCAGTGAGGGCCACGGCGAATCCCATCAGTCCAAATGACCGGAAACAGACATGCGCCGAGCCCAGGAAGACCGCGAGTACCGCTAGCTCGGCTATGAAACCGAACGACACGACACCGCTTCCCCGCACGCTACGTTCCATCACTCGCCGGATCGTCTTGAATGAATAAGCCGCTAATAGTGCCTGAGTAACTGAAACTGCCGCCACGAAACCTTGGCCGAAAACAAAAGGAATCACAAATGGCGCGAGCAAAAATGCCCCCCCGTTCACGAGAACGACGAGTACAACACTAATCCGAGTACTGCGACAGAATAACTCACTGCGCTGTCTTTCATCTCTGAGCCAAGCCATACTGGGAAAAAGAATTGTTGAAGCTGTTTGCGCAATAACGCTCATCCCAAGCATTGATATACTAGTTGCCACAGCATATATCCCTACATCTTCGTCCGGGCACCATTTTATAACTAGTAATCGGTCAATTTCGTTTACAGCAAACATGCTAAGATTGATAGCGTGATATTTTAAACCTGTTGCAGCTAGGTCACGCATTGCATGGGCATTCCACATAGGTAAAGGTAATTTAGTATAGAGCCAAGTCCCCAGTGCTGCAAAGACTACGGAGGCGAGCGTCATAATTGTGACCGAACCTACACTTATCATACCTGAAGAGGCCAAAGTAATGATTCCAACCACATAAATAACCGGCTGAATCATTCTCAACTGATTGTACCGGATAAAGCGCAAAGCCCCTTGCTCGTAAGAAAGGACACAGCTTGTGACCATAGAGATTGGAAGAAAAAAGACCATGTACATACGTGTTGCATTTAGCAAGTTTGCTCTATTCGTCCCGAGAAGCACAGGCGATATTAGCAAACCTATCAAAGTCGTAACGAGACCGAGACTTAGCGCCAGCCCGATTGATACACGGAGTAATAAATATTGTTCGCTATGACCAAAGCCCGCCATTTGTTTAGTAAGGGCTTCATTGACGCTCAGATTGCCAATTCCGGCGAGGAGATGTGGCCAAAACAACAAAGCCGCCAGTGCACCCCTTCCTTCCGGTCCTAATAAGCGGGCCAAACACACACTCCCTAAAAGATTTAGTGCTAAGAAAGCTACCGTTGCCCCAAAAGTTACGCCTATGGCATGTGATGTGATTGATATCTTCATATGAAAATGTCACTCTTGTCCAAAAACGGTTTTAGAAATTGATTGAAAAAGTCCTCCTGATGGGAGATCGTTTTTGCGCCAACAATCACGGTATCCCAACGAAACTTGAGACAGGGGGACAATCCTATAACCGCCTGTCAAGAGAGAATTTGGGAAAGAGAAAAATCAACGAGTTAGAAAAACCCTATTTTTCGTGCATACCTTTACGTACTCAACGAAGTAATGGGGTCAGGTCTTGACATTGGACAAATTCGGGAACTTACTCGCTGGAGACGGATCTCGGAAAGAAGCATAGAGCATCCGCCGCCGCTGGAAGCGATGGCAGGACAAGTAGTGCATATGGCATGGCGCAAGGGTCAAAATCAGAGGTTAAGAAGTTGAGAGGGTTGGAAGATGAGAGAGAAAGCCATGTCCTATGAATCAAGATCCTGCCAGGCCAGAAATGAGCCTATCGCATCCAGAAATCGCTTGAAATCACCCAGCCGACTGCGGAGGATATCATGAACCTGCTTGTCACCCACCTCCCAGTACAGGTGAACAAGACGGTTCCTGAACTTGGCCATTTTCTTCAGTTCATCGGAGAAAGCTTCATCCAAGGCACCGACCTCGCTCATAACCTTGAACGTATCCCCGTAATCCTCGGGCACCCTACAGGGCTGTTGGACGCTGGATGCTTTTCCTCAGCTTGAGAAGTAATGGGGTCAGGCCTTGACATTGGACAAATTCGGGAATTTAGGCGGACGCCCTTCACTTTTGTGCACCCCAATGGGACGTTGTTTTGGTATTGGGTCGAACCTCAGCAACATTTCGAATTGTCTACGGAATTGGCCAAAAAAAGTCTCATTTTTGGCCTTAGAACCTGCTTTTTGACCCCCAAAAGAGCGTTTCAAGAAAAATCGGCGGATCACTTGTTCTTCCTTTTGATGACATGCTTGAATTTCAAAACGGCAAAATTGAGCTCTATAGTTGTCTCCGTATCTGTTGTTTGAAGGTCATCTTCCAAGAGCTCAGCAATCAATTCGCCGCTTTTCTGCATCAGGGCCTTTTGATCACTCCTGTCTTGAACGACCGATAGCTCCTGAATGCTTTTTGACAATTTTCTAAGCTTTGAAAAAGTCTCAATAATTGCGAATGTCGCTTCTATGGCCTGTTTGCTCTTCAAAATCGTGGCAATCATGTACAGGCCCTTTTCAGTGAACGCCTTTGGCAAGGCCCTTGTCTTTGCAAATTTTGCGGTCGAAAATTTCGACCGCAAATCGGTCAACTCCTCATCACTCAGCTCAAACATGTAATCGTCGGGGAACTTTTCCGGATTATTTCTCACCGCCTCATTGACGCGCTTTGTCTCGACGCCATACACGTCAGCAACATCGCTATCCAACAAAACACTTTGGCCCCGAAGCTCAATTATCATATCTTTCAGCTTTTCGAATTTGGCAACTGTGCTCATACAAGTTCGTCCTTATCGTAAAAGCCAGTGAAATGAGCGGGACGCTGGTAAAAAAGTAAGTCTAGTTCTCGAGTGGAATATGTGTGTGGACAGGGGGAGGTTGTTTCTTTGTTGACTTGTTGTCTGAGTCCAAGCGGAATTGCGTTTCCCAGTTCGTTCTTGGTATGGAGTATGGGCATATTGGTTTGTCGAGAAGATCACTCAGGAGGTACTTGTATGTATCCATCTTGCTCGCTGGGAAGATGGGGACCCTTTGTTTTGTTAATATATAACGTTCGTGAAATATTGACTTTCTCTTCCATTTGCCCAGATGATTCTTTCATGGATCAGTAAAAGATGCAGGATTCAGGGC
>ENA-OSEO01004436-OSEO01004436.1-sediment-metagenome-genome-assembly--contig:-NODE-4436-length-14773-cov-4.458628_pt1 | contig 14773 bp, 15 predicted proteins | sample MGYA00237883_ERZ534232 | MGnify/ENA metagenome assembly ERZ534232 | reverse complement strand
ATGTATCAGCTCAATAAATAGGGGAAATGAGGAGATGTCAACCCGATTTATGGGGAAGAGGCCCCCTTTTGAGGCTGGAAAGGGTGTGATGGAGATAAGTGGAATTGTGTTGTGAAGGATGTTACGGACCTGTTGCCCAGGAGGCACCCAGGTTGAGGGCAGCGGCTCTTTGTGTGATGAGGTCAGCGAGCCTGGGTATCTGATAGGTGCCGGAGATTCTATCGTAGAGATAGTCGAGGAAGTTGATACCGAGTTTTTTGGCTGTTGCGGATAGGGACATGAAGGTGTCCCATGCTCTGGTGCCATCGGGGGTGCGGGTGCCGAAGCTGATGAGTCTTTTACGAACCCTTTTTCGGGCTGAGAGTTCTGCCTCGTTATTGTGCAGAGGCAGTTCTGGGTGATCGAGGACGAGCAACATGGAGGGTTTTTTGGCGTTGGTCTTGGCGATCCTCTGGTCCAGGGCATCATAGCCGGTGGTGGTGGAGAAGAGTTGATCGAAGCGATTGTCAAGCCTTTGATGTTCCTTATCTGAGGGGGCCTCACGGTAGAGGAGGAGCTGGCGGTAGAATTCCCAGTACTTGTCCAGGAATTGGTCTAAGAGTTTGCGATGATGGGATAGGAAGGGGTCGAGCTTCTTGTAAAGTCTGCCGTCATGGACCCAGCACAGGCTCAGTTGCTGGGTGATCAATTTGAATTGGGGTGCTTCATCGCAGAGCAGTACACGGACTACGGGGAATTCCATCAGGGCATGATATGCAGCGATGCCGGCCGCATCCATTATGTGAGTGCGCTGTTGAGGACCCAGTTGAGGGAGGGAGTGATCCAGGAGAGTCAAGAAGGTTGGCTCATCAAGGGGTTGGTGGAGGGGCAAAGCGATTAGCTGTTGCACCACGGGTTTGGGCAGCTTGAAGATCTCGATATAGTCGAATGCCTCCTGGTTGAGCAGGAAGGTGCGGGGGGTGAAATTTCTGAGTATGTCCAGGACGGTCAAGCGGCTTTTATGGGGGGTTGTGAAGTAAGCGGTATAGAGGGGATTGCAGAGGATATGGCAGTATTGGTTTTGACCATTGACCCGGGTTGAGGTGTCGTCAATGTGCTGCCATGGGCTGCTGTTGAGCCCGGCTTCGTATAGGGCGTCCTTTTCCGCATGGAAAGGATCCTGATCTTTGATAAGCATGTCAGAGAGTTTTCCTGCCGACAGTTGGATGCCTGCATCCCTGAGCAGATCCAGGATGTTTCGCTCGGTTATATGGGAATCGTAGTAGAATTTGGGAACCAGGGACTTCAGTGTGGGCCCGAATTCTCCATCATAGCCAGGCGGTAAAGGGGCCAGATAGGTTTTGTTGAGAGAAGGGGAGTAATACTTTTCTTTCAGGAAGAGGGTATTGGATGCTTTAAAGACGACGTCCTGCACCACGACCCGGTGATAACCTTTGAACTGTGCATCCCGGGGGAGAATGGCGGGATCTACCTTGCAGATGCGTTTGTTATGGATCTTGATGCGGTCCCTCTTGCGGCCCTTTTTTCGCTTCTTTCGTTCTTTACGTTCTTTTTCAGAGGAGTAGTTGTTGCCTGGAGGTTTCGTGTTAGCCTGGATGCGGGGCTTTCCCTGCTCTCCCTTGAGGCGATGGAGTTCATCGCGGAGTTGCTGATTGAGGCTTTTGAGCTGCTGGTTTTCCTTTTGAAGCGTCTCAATCAGGTTGAGCAGCTTGCCGATGGCCTCCCGTGCCTTGTCGAGATCGATGATGGAACTTATGTCAAAGTCGTTCAACACGGGGCTGTCTCCTGACGGAGTTTTGTGCGGAAGTCCTTTCTCAGAGGATAGAGGTAGACAGTCTTTTTGGGCAGGACCGCCTTGGTGGACTTGCTGAGTTTTCCGCGGCCTGTGGTTTCGCCAACGCATCGCCATTATGTGACGTCCGCAGTTATGTGACGTAGGAGATAGAACGTGTTTAATTTAATAACATTTTCCATTTTCTACGCCACATAACTAAATCCCTTTTCCGGGCTAATAGGCTACAAGTTTTTCAGGAAGTTCATCACTCCCCGATTCCCGTGCCACAGTTTGCCGATTTGTTCCTGTCCTAAGATCTCACAATGGGACAAGGCTTTTGCCTTCATCTTCAAATCAACTTCGGCATAAATATTTGTGGTATTAAGGGACGCGTGCCCCAGCCAGGCACGGATTGTGTTGATATCGACGCCAGATCGCAGGAGGTGGACTGCGGTTGTGTGTCGAATGGTATGGGCACTGACTTTTTTTTTCGCAACGAAGCCAGACGGCGGCTTGCCTTGCTGGCATTGCGTTTGACTAAGGTGTTGATTCCAAAACGGGTGAAGGGTTGACCACGACGGTTTAAGAAGACTATTTCATGAGGTAAACGACCTGGAATTTGAGCCGCCAGTATCCTTGCTGTCAAATCCCAAAGTGGACAATAGCGGATTTTGTTGCCTTTGCCATTAATTTTGACCGAAGAGGAGCTGCCCAAATCCAAATTGCCAATGGTTATGTGTGCTGCCTCATCAGCCCGAGCCCCTGTGTTGTAAAGAAAAAGCATCAAAGCATAGTCTCTCTGCCCCTGCTCAGAGCGGCGGTCCGGCGCATTAAGGAGAGCGTTCATCTCTGGTTTTTCAAGGTAAGTCATCGTAGCTTTGGTGGCCTTTTTGAAAGGGATACTCCGTATCTCAGAACACCAAGCGACATGTTCAGGGCTACGCTCGCCAATAAAGCGGGATAAGGCGTGGATGGCGGCAAGACGCTGATTGCGCGTAACGATAGAGCAATCTCGCTCCTTTTCGAGGTATTGAAGAAAGTTTCGGATAACGTCCGCTGAGATATCTTCGATGCACAGGCGGTCCACTGCTTTTTTCACCATCTTACCAGCAAACGGAAGGAACAAGACCAATGTATCGCGATAGCTTGACTGTGTGTTTCGGGCAAGATTACGCTCACCAACCAAATACTCCATGAGGAAACGTTTAATCCATACGCCCATATGCAGTTTTTCAGTTTTCATTTTCCACCTCCTGCATGGCGTAGTGTTCGAAGCGGCGACTTGCTTGGTTGCGGAGCTCTGGGATGATGGTCAAATAGCGTTGAGTGGCGGCAATATCGCGGTGACCCAGATAGGTTGATAACTGAGGAAGCAGCCGCTGAACATTAGCGCCTTCTCGGTACCATGATAGAAGTCGATGTACCGCCATCGTATGCCTGATATCATGCACCCGGGGCTGGTAACGAGCCTGTTTTTCACGATGGATTCCAGCCAGATTACGCAGAATCGGAAAGACCTTTCGGGCCTGGTCATAAGTCAAGGGATTTCCAGATCTTGTAACAAAGAAGGCGGAATCTTCTCCTTGAGGGCATGGCAGTTTTCGTCGCCGTTGCACATAGGCGCGCAGCCTGTCGCACAGCCGTGGACCTGTCGGTACCAAGCGAGTTTTGAAGAATTTACTGGTGCGAACCATAATCAGGCTTTCCGGCAAGTTTACATCGGCCAATGTGAGTGCGAGTGCCTCCCCAATGCGAAGTCCCGTGCTGTAGAGGGTGAGAATGAGCGTGTGGTACGTGCAAGCCCGAAGAGGACTCAATGGACTTTGGAGTCTATCGGTTGCCGCAAGAAGCCTGCGCAGGTCTTCGGGTGTATAAATATAGGGTTTCATTGGCTCTGGACACTTGGGCACAGTTTTGGGCAAGGGTGTAGAGTCAACGTAGTTGCGGATCATCAAGAAACGATAGAACCTGGTGAGCACGCCGAATTTGTGATGCCAGAAGCTTGTCACTGCACCTTTTCCAGCCAGAAACGCCTGGACTGCGCTGGGTTGCACTTGCGTGATGTCCACATCGCCCATCGCTTTCGAAAAAGCCTTGAGGATTTGAGCTTCCGTCTGAAAGCGAGCCCCCAAGGCTTCTTTAAAAGCAATATAGTCGGTGACATGTTGCTGTAGTTTCATAGCAGACCTCCCAGATCAAAGGTAGCCACTTCACGTAGGCCCGGTAAATCAACCTTGGCGTAGATCCGGGTAGCAGAAGAACTGCGGTGTCCCAGATGATCGCCGATCTCTTTGAGAGAGAAACCCTCCGCAACAAGGTGGTCTGCACAGGCATGGCGCAACGAGTGTGGTCCCATGTGAGCAGCGCAGATCCCAAGCCGGAGCATGTGTCTTTTGGTCAAACTATACAGACCTGCGCCAGAAATCGGCCTAAAGGGTGGCGAAAAAGTAAGGAATATCTCCCGCCTTGAACATTGCGGGCGGATTTCCTGCAGATACCGGAGGATGGCATTGCCAACTGAAGCGGATAGCGGGTAGATCTGGGGTCCCCTGCCTTTAACTCGTGAAACCCTCATGAGGTCATTTTCCCAATCGATATCTTCGATCCGCAGGGTTGCAACTTCCATTGCCCTCAGGCCATAGATAGCAAAGAGCATCAGGATAGCCCGGTTACGTATGTCACAGGGCTGATTCGTTTTCATACTGGCAAGCAGGTCGGTTACCTCGTGCCGGGATGGGCCTAAAGGCAGGTTCTCTTGAGCGAATATGCGGGGGCCCTTGATGGCTTCCGCAATCAGGGGACTACACCAGCCTTTTTTACCGGCATAACGAAAAAACGCCCTAAGACCGGTAGCAATGTTGTTGATGGACACTCGTGAACATCCCTTTTGTCCACAGTGCTTTAGAAATGCATCCGTATCGATGATCTCTACATCTGAAAAGGGACGCTTCTCTGATCCGTACCAGCATAGAAACTGTTTTAGATAACCACACCATGCTTTAATAGTCGTTGAGGATAGCCCCCTTTCATCCTCCATCCACCTTTTGAACTCGGCGATCAGGTGAGCAAATGGGGTTCGATCCGCTGGCTCGCGCAAATCGCCTAGAAAGCGGAGCCACTTGATAGCAACACGAAAGAACCGATCGTTGGTCCACCGCTCATTGAGTCTATGACCTGAACAGCTCTCCCGCTCAGACCAGCCTTTTGCGGCTCTTTTGATCTGGTCCGGGGTTACTATGAGGTCGGGATAAATATTGAGCTTGCGGGCTACCCAAAAAAGATCATCGGCCATCACGTGCAGTGTTGTGCGTGCATATCCTTGCCGCATACAGTGCAACAGGTAACGCCGCCGTTCCTCTGCAAAGGGAGCCTTTTGATGACGTGAGAGTACAGCAGGCAGTTTGAATAGCTTTTCAAACATAGTTGGACCTCCTTTCTTTAAGAATCCAACTATGTTCTAACCGAATTTGTTATTTCATGTCATTCAGACAATGAACTTGGCGAAACCCCTAAAACCCGGCGATCAAAAGAGACGGACTCGCTAAGGATTTCATAGAATCAGGCAGAAAATCGATTTTGTTTATGTGATGTATAAAAAGGAAAGAAGGTTGAAATTGCTTGGTTTTTTTTGCCTACGTCACATAACTGCGGACGTCACATAATGGCGATTATGTGCTGCAGCACATAATCGCCAGTTATCCGCTTTATAGCAGGTACCCTGGAACCTCTGGGTGTTCACAAAGGTCTCGAGCAGATAAACCGGGTGATGGTAAATCCTTTCCCAGTCCCTGGATATGCAACGGCGGTTCAAGGCCAGCAAATGGGAGGCCAGGTGGGAGACCCGAACCCAGGGAAGAATCAAAAATCGACTCTGGTAGGCGATCAAATGGAGGTTTTGCTTTCTGCTCTTTGCACTCCATCCGATAAACCGGTCCCTGACTCCGATGTACCACGCAGCGGAGGACCAGAGCAAACAGGCAATGGGCCTGCCGTGGGAAAAGGCCATGTACTTGAGATGTTCCCCAACAGGTTGGCTATAGCCCAGATAGTGATGCTCGTTGATGAGGCTGTTGCAAAGCTTCTCCTGTGCTCTCCTGCGGACTTGCTCGAGGGTTATGGGGAAGAGGGCGCCAATGGGGCATTGGATGGGTGTCTGATCAATCTCAACCCGCAAAGGCGGCTTGCGGTCGGCCAGGGGATTGGGAAGCTTGCATTTGGGTGGGGGCAATTGGATCCATCCCTTGGACTCGAGGAGCAAGAGCAGGCTTCGACAGACCATGTCCTTGAGGGTGCCATTGGCTTGACGCCAGTTCCATGCCTTGCATACCTCCCGGGAAATCAATCGCCTGCTCCCACAGGGATGGGCGGAAATGACCTGCCTAACAAGGGCAATATCGGATTGGGTGATGACCCGCCCGCGATATGTGATAATGATCTCCATGATGTGAAACACTATACAGCATCATGGAGCGGAACGCAAGCGGCCAGGTAAACTTTTTTCTGAAAAAATTACATCACCGGAAATCACCCTCAAAAGTGGTTACCCCTATTTATTGAGCTTATACAAAAAATATTTACCGATGAGATCATTTTCAGGACCCGGAACCCAAGAAACAGACTTATTCTTGAAATCATGCCCGGAGTGGTTTGAGAGGGGGCGAGGTTTTGAACCTTACACCCGAGGATATCGAAGACCGAAAGATGTTCATCCAGGACCCAAAGAGCGGCAATGAAGCGGAGGTTGCCTTTCTGCCGCAGAAGGCCGCCGACCGGCTTAAGAAAGATATCAGCGATAAAGGGATCAAATCTGAGGAAAGCATTTTTCCTATAACCTACGCTGCCGCCAGGGTTGTTGTCAAGACGGCGGCATGGGGTTTTGGATGGAGGGAGTCCTTTTTGGTGGGAGGGGTCTTCCACCACTTGATGGTTTTCCCTGGCCCTTTGATGGCGTGCAATGAGTTGTTCCTTGTCATAGATGGAAACGACCTGATCGTCAGCCTTAGGCGGCATTGTCTATCGGGGCTTCTATATCAAGACAGGGTAAGGCGATGAAAAGGGATGCCATTTCAAGGAATTGCAGGGAAATCTCGGCTTGTATATCAACACAGAACTTCCTTTTTCGGTATCGAAGTCTCCGGGCCTCCCGCTTCTTTGTCACATAGTCGGGGTGGGATTGTCCGGGTAACCCATAATGGTCATGAGGAGGGAGGTCTTCCCCGACCCGTTCGGACCGAACAACACATGGGTCTCCCCGGGCTCAATCTCCAGGTCGATGTGGTCCAGGATGATCTTTCCACCCAGTTCCACCTGAAGGTCTTCAATCAAAAGCATCGTTCCTGCTCCTTCCTGATTACGGATATATGCCGCGAAGCGCCATGGCTCTCGCCACGCGCCCCACGCCGATAATATAAGCGGCCGTCCGCATGTGTACTTTGTTCTCCTCTGCGGTGCTCAGGACCTCAGCGAAGGCGCGCTTCATGATCCGCTGAAGTCGTTCGGAGACTTCCTCCTCGTTCCAGATCAGCTCTTGAAGGTTCTGGACCCACTCGAAGTAAGAGACCGTCAGTCCGCCCGCATTGGCAAGGATATCAGGCACCACAAAGATGTTTCTGTCATAAAGGATGTCATCCGCCTGGGGGGTCGTTGGCCCGTTTGCCCCTTCCACGACCATCTTGCACCGCAGCTTGGGGGCATTTTCCGCCGTGATCTGGTCCTCCACGGCCGCCGGAACCAGGATGTCACAATCCAGCTCCAAGAGCTCTTGGTTCGTGATCTCCTCCCCGTCAATATCCCGATTGAGACAACAGACATACCTGCTGATGTTTATGGCCTTCCGGACATCGAGTCCAGCCTTATTGTAAACGCCTCCCTTGGAATCACTGATCGCGATGACCTTGGCGCCTGCCCGATCGAAATACCGGGCCGCAATCCCCCCGACGTTTCCGGCGCCCTGAATCGCGACGCGTGCCCCCTCCAGCGACGAACCGAGCCCCGCGTGGCCCGCAGCCTCCAGGGCAAGCAGGCACACCCCCTTTCCAGTGGCTTCAAAGCGACCCAGGGATCCTCCGAGCTCCAAAGGCTTTCCGGTCACCACACCGGCAACGGAATACCCTTTCAAAATGGAGTAGGTGTCCATCATCCAGGCCATCACCTGGGGGCCCGTGTACATGTCAGGGGCAGGGATGTCGCTTTCAGGGCCGATGTATGGCGCGATTTCATAAGTAAATCGACGTGTAAGGTTTTCGATCTCTTTGGTGGACAACTGTTTCGTATCGCACTCGACGCCCCCCTTGGCTCCCCCGAAGGGGATGTTCATGAGGGCCGCCTTCCAGGTCATCCACATGGCCAGGGCCCGCACCTCGTCCAGATTGACGTCGGGGTGATACCGCATCCCGCCCTTTCCCGGACCAAGGGCCGGGTTGTGCACGATGCGGTAACCGGTGAAGATCCTGATGCGGCCATCGTCCATCTTGACGGGAAAATGGACCACCAGCTCCCGCTTTGTGTTCTTGAGCATCTCCAGGATGCCTTCGTCCACATCCACAAAACGGCTCGCGATGTCGACCTGACGGCGGGCCATTTCATAGGGGTTCATGCGGTCCATGGACTATCCCCTTCCTGCATAACTGGAAAAACCCAAGCCCTAATGATAACCACATGCAAATGACCAATAAAATAAAGTGATTACACAAAACATTTCAACAGGCTTAATATGTTGACGTCTCCGCTTCCCGGCCTAAAACGCGTAATGCTGGGCTCGGCGTTCGGCCGTTTCGGAGCAACCATGATCTTGATAAACCACTTTAAACCTTTTGTTTAACGGCTTAAAACAATTTAGTGCCCGGAGCCGGAGTCGAACCGGCACGGCCTTACGACCGGGAAATTTTAAGTCTCCTGCGTCTACCTGTTCCGCCATCCGGGCACGGCCGTGTCTACTTCTAATCGTGGCCCTCCGCCATGTCAAGCCGATATTCGGACTTAACATCTTCCAATTTCAGACCTTTTTGGCCCGGCCCATGGCCTCAGCGTTCTTTCGTCCGGCTATCAGCCTTTGGGCCATCTCGCGGCACAGGGGAGCACTGACCGTCTTCGGCGCAGTAAAGGACCGGTTTGAGATAGGTGCCAAGCTTCCCGGTTTCTGCAATGCGCCAGAGCCTGCCCGTAAAGGTGTCGAGCATGAACTGGTCCTTGTTCGAATCTGAGACCTGACCGAAGACAAACCTGGCGTTCGAAGACGCCAGCACGCCGGAAACTGCCTCTTTGTCCTGTGGCGCCGTGCCGAATCCCAGCGGCTGTGCATGGACTGCCAAATTGGCTAACAGAACCAGTCCAAGTGCAGCGCCCAGGGACATAACATGATTTTTCAATCGCATGGGTTAACCTCTCCTCATCAGCTCTATTTTCTACCTTTTTGAATCCTTGTTTGCAAATAAAAGCGTGGGCCAAGCCATTGAAATGACGCTTGCCGGCTTGAAAGTTTTTTGAGACCCTGTATCATATGGAATAATCGGTTCGATCTGAATCTTATGTCATCCACTGGAGCAGGGGTCTCAAAAATGTGGCGTGCCGTTAGAATGGGCCACCGACGCTCCTGACAGGACGTCTTTCCTGTCAGGAGCTGACGGATCTCTCAGGTTTTCTTCCTGCCCGGTTCCCGTCATGGTCACTCGATGATAAGAGGAGCCCGGCAAAGGGCGTGAGCCATCTTTTTCGCACGAACCCGTTTGTTCAGAAGGGAGGTCGCGATGGCCCTGCAAAAGATCCTGGTCCCGTACAATTTTACCGCCTATGATCAAAAGGCACTGGATTTCCTGATCAATACCTACCTGAACCGCGAGGACGTCCAGATAACCCTCTTTCATGCATACACCCCCCTTCCGCCCGTTGATTTCGAGGCCAATCCCGAAATGAAGAAGATGGGAAGCGGGATGGCCTTTCTTTCAGACGAGATCAGGCGCAAGGAGGGAGGCATTCAGTTTACAAAGGACTTTCTTTTGGAAAGCGGCTTCTCACCTTCCCAAGTCGGATACGTATTCAAGGCGAAAGAGAAGGGGGTCGCCGAAGAAATCATCGATCTGATCAACAAGGGCCATTACCGTGTTCTCGTCCTGAGCCGACAAGCCGCCAAGGTCAACCGTATGTTTACGCGAAGCGTCCACGCCAGAATCCTTTCAACGCTCAAAGGCGTTACGGTATGCATTCCCACATGACCCATTTCATCTCGTGTGTATCTCCCATGCACACGCCATTGCACCCGACGGAGGGGAATCATGCAGAGTGAAGTCAGGATTACGATCAATACGTTCAAGGCCGTGACCAAGGCCATTGCCAAATCAGACAATCTCGACAACATGTGCCACCACCTGACCGAGTTGCTGGTGGCCGCGCTGGGAATCAAAGGATGCGCCGTGTATGTCCTCGATACCGACACCAAACAGCTTGAGCTTCTCGCCAGCTTCGGTCTGAGCCCAAAATACCTGACCAAGGGACCCGTGCTTGCCAAGAAGAGCCTGGCAGCCAACCTTGAGGGGAAGCCCGTCATCGTCAGGGACGTCGCCAAGGACGATAACGTACAGTACCCTGAGCAGGCCCGGGAAGAAGGCATCGCAGCCATTCTCTCCATCCCCATTACCTTTCTGGATGAGCTCATCGGGGCACTGCGGCTTTACCACCACCAGGTCTGGGACGTAAACGATCAGGACCTGGACTCCCTTCAACTCCTTGCAGAAAACGTTGGACTCGCAATGAGTTACACCAGCCTCTGCAATGCCGTGTATGCCATCGAGGAGGTGATTCAATCCATCGCCGGCGGAAGATGCCCCCTCCACTGGCCGCCTGGCAGGAAGGCCTGAGACGGATCGATCCCCGTGGCGCTCGAAAACGACCGGAGAAAGCCCACCGCGCATCGTGGGCCAACCGGGTTGTGCAGGCCCCCGGGAAAGGGCTTTGCCCTTGACAAGGCTCCGCGCACCCACTTATCCTTTTTGAGGTGTTCAGCGATTCCGGCCTTTCGGCGCCGTGAAGAGAAGGCCCGTCTCTCAAGAGAAGGCCGTTGTCAAGGGGTTGTCTCATGGATCGAAACATAAAGCCTTACGAACAGGGTGGGTTGGACGGACTCTGTGCCGTCTACAGCATCGTGAACGCTGCACGTATCGTGTCCAGGCTCCATAAGGAAGAGGCCAGGGAGCTCTTCCAGGAGATCTTGACTTACCTCGACGAAAAGAGTGACCTGCCCAAAATCCTGGTATCGGGCATCGGGCTCAATACCATCGGGAGCATCCTGGGGGACGTGGTGGGAGAAAGGATTCCGAGCCGATCCATGCCCTTCAAGCACGTCCCGGATGTCCCCCTCGATAACTTCTGGTCAGAAATGACGGAGTTTCTGAATGGGGGTGAACGGCGCGCCATCCTCATCGGTCTCGGCGGCCCCTTCTGGGATCACTGGTCCATTGTCGATTCGATCACCGAGAAGCAGGTCCGCTTTTTCGATTCATTCAAGCTGAAAAAGCTTAATCGGAGCCGGTGTGCCATCAAAAAGAGCACGACAGCCCGACCCCACTTATTGTGCCCGACCCACACCTATTTCTTCTCAGAGCGGGCTTGATTGCGATCCTGGTGGGCTGCGGCTTCAGCAGGTGGAAATGTACACTCCATGAAAGCCAATGCCGACAGCGTTATGAACATAGGGATTGTGGGTGGGGGTCTCCTGTGCCGGGAAATCATCGAAAAGACCAGTCTCGACGTTAGAAGGGGTGGGCTCAACTCGCGAATCGTGGCCGTGTCCGACCCGGATTCCGCTGCCCCGGGCGTGGTCCTGGCCAAGAAGCTTGGACTGATCGTGGTCCGGGATTTCCACGACCTCTACGAGCCGCAGCACCAAATCAATCTTCTCATCGTCCTTCTTCCGGATAACGCCGTTTTTGAAGAGATCCTGGAAACCAGACCCCCCACCATCCGCGTCCTCTCCTACCACGTCTTTGAGCTCTTTTGGAAGGCCCTCGGAGCCGAGGAAACAAAGCTCCGGGAAAGAAACGAGGAATTCGAAACCATTTTGAACGGAATCCAGGATAACATCCTGGTGATTTCCTCGGATATGGAAATCGAGGAAGTGAACGAACCCTTCCTGAAAAAGATGATCAACTCCAAATTGGGACCAAAAGAGGCCGTCGGGCGCAAGTGCTATGAGGTCTTCCAGAAGCGGTCGGAGCCGTGCACCGAGGATGAAATCGTCTGCCCCCTGAAGGAGGTGATCCGCAAGAAACGCCACATCCGGCAGGTCATGACCCGCATGGGCATGGATGGAGAGGTCCGCCACTTCGAGATCAATATGTATCCCATTTGGGAAAAATATGGGAAAATATCCAAATTTATAGAGATCAGCCGCGATATCACGGACCGTTTGAAGGAGGAGGAGGAAATCACCCGGCGCCTCGAGGAGATGGTGGAAGAGCGAACCCGGCAGCTCAAAGAAACCCACGCCAAGCTCCTGCATCAGGACAAGATGGCCTCCTTGGGAAAGCTGGCCGCCTCGGTGGTCCACGAGATCAACAACCCGATCGCCGGCATTCTGAATTTGACGCTGCTCGTGAAAAGGATGCTCGTGGAACGCGAGCCCAGCCCGAAGGAGATGAACCGGATCCATCACTACCTGGGCCTTATGGAAACGGAGACGCTTCGAATCAGCAGGATCGTCTCAAACCTCCTGGCCTTTTCGAGACAGTCCAGGTTGGAGCTGACGCTCCTCAACCCAAACCGGATCATCGAGAAGACCTTGATCCTGAACGCCAATCTCCTGAAGATCCACGGTGTCAAAGTCGAAAGACGACTGGACCCGCACGTCCCGGACATTCTGGGGTCGGAGGATCAGCTCCAACAGGCGTTCATGAACTTCATCTCCAATGCGGCCGAAGCCATGGAACCCCAAAAGGGCGGCTTGCTCTTTATAGAGAGCAACCATTCCCTCAAAGACAACCGATGGTCCGTGACCTTCCGGGACACGGGCATCGGTATCCCCCAGGAGAACCTCCACAAAATTTTCGAACCTTTCTTCACAACCAAGAAGGACGGAAAGGGAGTGGGGCTCGGCCTTTCCGTGGCCTACGGCATCATTCAGGAGCACGGCGGCTCAATATACGTGCAGTCCAAAGCCGGAAAAGGGACCACCTTGAGGGTGAACCTTCCGCTGACAACCGGACCTGTCCCCGCCACGCACAACGGAGCGTGCAATGACGAGCGTTAAGATCCTCATCGTGGACGATGAGTTGATCATGCGTGAATCCCTGTCCGGATGGCTCGAAAGGGACGGCCATGACGTGGAAACCGCCGTCAGCGGGGAGGCGGCATTGGCTAGGCTCAAAGAGACCCGTTACGACATCCTGTTTCTGGACATCAAAATGGAGGGCATGAGCGGCCTTGAGGTCCTCAAGCAGGTGAAGGAAAACGATCCGGACGTGGCGGTGGTCATGATCACGGCCTACGGGTCCATTTCGAGCGCCATCGAGGCCATGAAAAACGGGGCCTACGATTACCTTCTTAAGCCCTTCGACCCCAACGAGCTGGGTGTCCTCATCGAGAAGATCGCCGAGCATCAGGCACAGGCCCGCGAAAATCTCTTTCTCAAGGAGCAGCACAAAGACATCACCCGCTTCGAAAACATGATCGGCCAGAGCCGGGCCATGCAACAGGTCTTCCGGATGATTCAAGACGTGGCGCCAACGGAATCGACCGTGCTCATCACCGGGGAAACGGGCACGGGGAAGGGGCTGGCGGCCAAGGCGATCCACACCCACAGTCCACGTTGCCAGGGTCCGTTCGTGGTGGTCAACTGCGGTGCTTTCCCGGAGCATCTTCTTGAAAGTGAGCTGTTCGGGTATCAAAAGGGTGCCTTTACGGATGCACGAAGCACCAAAAAGGGGCGGCTGGAGCTCGCCCATGGCGGAACGCTCTTTCTGGATGAGATCGGCGAGATCAGCATGAGGATGCAGATCGATCTGCTCCAGGTCCTGGAGGACCGGGTGTTTTACCGGGTAGGAGGCACCCAACCCATCGAAGCGGATTTTCGGGTGATTGCCGCCACCAACCGGAACCTGCAAGAGGCCATTCGACAACGGATCTTTCGCGAGGACCTCTATTATCGTCTCAACGTGGTTTCCTTCGACATGCCTCCCCTCAGGGAAAGAAAAGAAGACATCCCTTTGCTGGCAGAGCTTTTCCTGCACCGTTTCTCTCAGGAGACCAACAAAAACATCGATCAGGTGAGCCGGGAGGCCATGGACGAAATGATGCTCCATGAGTGGCCCGGAAATGTGCGCGAGCTCGAAAACGCCGTCGAGAGGGCTGTGGTCGTCGGCAAGGGGAGACGAGTGACTATAAACGACCTGCCCATCTGTCGCCGGAGCGAGGAGACGGCTGGGGTGGATCATTCTTTGAAGGAAATGGAACGGGTGCACCTTCTCCGCGTCCTGGAGGAAAGCGGTTGGAATGTCAAGAAGAGCGCAGAGATTCTGGGCGTTGATCGGTCCACGCTGTACGCGAAGATGAAGAGACACCACATCCGAAAACCGGTTTGAGACCTTCAAACGAATACAGCATCCTGCTTTCCGCCGTAGGGTCTCTCGACCCCGGGCTCCTCAAGGCCATCGCGGACCTGGCCCTGGCAACGCCGGCGGAAGAGGCGCCGGACGTGATGATCGCGCATCTTCACCAGAAGGTCGCGCTGGAAAAAACGATGGAAGGGCTGGAACGAGCCGTCGACGGCCTGTCGAAGGGATTGCCCGCGGAGCTCGTCGCGCTGGAGATCCGCGAGGCCCTGGACGCGCTGGGGGATATCACGGGCCGGACGACACCGGAGGAGGTTCTGGACCGGATCTTCGCGAAATTCTGCATCGGGAAGTAGACATTTTTTAAAACCGACAGATTCCCCGTAAAAAGTGACCTCTGTTGTCTCCTGATCCGGCCATCAGGATGAATGTGAATCAGGAAGCAGCCGGGACCTTCTCC
>ENA-OSEO01004435-OSEO01004435.1-sediment-metagenome-genome-assembly--contig:-NODE-4435-length-14774-cov-6.355106_pt1 | contig 14774 bp, 14 predicted proteins | sample MGYA00237883_ERZ534232 | MGnify/ENA metagenome assembly ERZ534232 | reverse complement strand
CAAATCAGCTCTTTAGGACGCCGTACTGCCATCCCTTCAAGATGCTTGAGACATTGTCTTTTCCAGACATTGCCGAACCTGTGTTGTACATCTCGGTCCACAGAGGCCAAAGCCGATGCGTAGAGGCCATGGAAGACCGCGTAAACCGGGATCTTCCCACTCTTAAGCCCCCCCCCGGCAAGGTTGTGGGTGATCACGAAATCGTACTGAGAGGCATTGGCCTCAACGGCCCTCGATAAGAACAGAAATTCCTTTAATCCTGGAATAAGTCGGGCACATATTTTTTCTGCCATATTCAGTTTAAGAGAGTCCAGACAATAAAAATTCAACTGGGTTCCGTAACTGCTGAGCAGATCCCGCAAATAGATATTGTACCGTTCGATGCCGCCAAGCCTGCTCACCGGCCAAAGCGTCACGGCAACCGCTTTTCTCTTAATGTGTGCATGAAGTTTTTCCATGTATTCTGATCGTTGGATCCATTGCTGCCCTTGGGCCGCTTATGCCAGAGGCAGGCCCCTCTGCAAGAGGCTGAACAGCTTTTTCAGCAGACCTATTTCATGCGCTGGTAGAGACGCCACAACATCCCATATGCCCTGTTCAGCAGGCGAAATGCATGGACCTTTCTTTTGAAAGAAGCGCCCTTTTTGCGGATTCTCTGCTCGAAAAGCTCCTTTGCAAAGCCATACAGTTCCATATCCGGCCTCGAAAGCCTCTTTATCATTTCGAGGGTTTCATCCGGTATCTGATGTTTAGGGGGGCGCGCTCTCGTTATGTTGCGTTTAACATAAAAAACGTTGGGAAAGCCAAACGATTCTCTCATCAACAGGAGTGTTTCGTCAAAGCGTTCTGTCAATCCCACCACATCAAATTGTGTGGTGAGATGTTTCTTGGCCATATCAAGTGCCTCAAAAGGGAGAGGAGGGTATGGTGGACGAGGGTTCTCAATGTCAATGGCGCCACTGATATAGCGGGTTTGAAGGTTGACCTCGTTGCGCATGTGCATGAAATGCGTAAAATCTTCCAACGAATTATTAAAATAGGTTAAATAATGAGGATTTTGTACGTCCAAACTGAGTACAAAATAGTGGCTTGATATCATTCGTTCCACAGGATCGCGCAATACCGTGAGGTATCTGGGTGTTTTTTGGAGAAACCGATGAAGACCAAAGGGCATATGACCCTCCAGACATCGAATGGCCTGCCTGTCGCGCGGAGGCAGTCCCCTGAGACGCTCAATGCCGAGTTCCTCGTCACGATTCGTTGGATACAGGCTGATGTGACATCGCTGATCCAATGGAAACTGACGTTCTATAATCCGGAGAAGCGTTGTCCCAGCAGTCTTTGGTATATGAACGAATATCAGGGCGTCTTGCCCCAAATTTTTCTTCCCGCCAGTCTGGAACATGTGAAACTCTCTATTCCCAATCGATTGGACTCCCTATTATTCCTTGGTAATCCTGCAAAATCTGATATGATGCCTCCTTACAGGAGGAGAATGGGTTTCAATTGAGACAAGCCCTGCATGCCTATCTCACTGACCCGACCAAGCCGCTGGAGCCCGCAATTCAGTCCATGGGCCTGGTGGAGGAACTGCTCCTGCAACTCTTTGAGAAAATACACCCTGACCTCATCATTCAGCCTTGCGATAATGGTTAGTATGAAACGCGATGTCAAGGAACAAATAGGCAGATCGCTCATCTGGAGTACAGCTTCGACAGTCGCTCCTCCCTTGGTTCAAACCGTTCGCACCGTCATCCTTGCCAGATTTCTGGCGCCGGCCGACTTCGGTTTGATGAGCATGGCCATGGCCATCGTCCTGTTCCTGGAAATTTTTCAGCAGGGAGGACTTGGGCAGGCGGTGATCCAGCATCGAGGAAGCACAGAAGATGCGGCGAATGTCTCCTTCTGGGTGCAACTTGCCATTTCCTCGGTCATTTTCTCGATGCTGTGGCTTGGGGCCCCTTCCATCTCGGCCCTGGCCAAAAACCCAGCCCTAATCAATGTGCTGCGGGTCATGTCGCTTGCCCTTTTTTCCTCGCCTTTTGTGAACATTCCTGCAAGCCTCATGATCCGCAATCTCAACTTTCGTGGCGTCTTTCACAGGCAGATCGCGCCCATATTGGCGTCAAGCCTGCTCTCCATTATCCTGGCCTGTCTGGATTACGGTGTGTGGTCGCTGGTGATCGGACATATCGCGGGAAGCTATGTCTCGGCCATCATATTCCTTTTTCATTGGCGCCCCCGTTTTTGTATCTCTCTGGGTCTCATAAAGGATCTGTTCGGTTTTGGCAGCCATATTGTTGCTCAAGGGATGCTCTTGTGGGCCAGCGGCATATTGTTCAAGTTTCTCATCGGCACTTTCCAGGGAACGACCATCCTCGGGTATTTGAATATGGCCGACAATCTTGCCCTGAGACCTGTTTCATCCATAACCGCGTCCCTGGCAGCTGTTATGTTCCCGGCGTTTTCACAACTGGAAAGGGAGGGACAGGATCTAAAGGGCGTTTATCTGGTCAGCATGCAAAGGCTTACGCTGATTGGCATCCCATTGTCCGCAGCCCTCTTCTTTCTATGTCCATCGCTCGTTCACGTCCTGTTGGGCGAAAAATGGCTCCCGGCCATAACCCCCGTTCGCATTCTGCTCATAGTTGCGGCCATGGCCACTGTCGTCGGCCTCAATGCGGAAATCTATAAGGCCATGGGGCTTCCGGGCCTCATCACCAAACTGATGCTCTTTAGGACGGTGATCTTTGTCCCCCTGTTTTTTTATACCTCCCAGCAAAGTCTTCTTGTCTTTCTCTGGTCCTATCTCTTGGGGGCCGGTTCCACGCATGTCTTGAATATATATATTGTTCTCAAGGTAATGGCGATTCCACTTAAACAGTTTCTGCTCAGCTTGAAACCAGCCTTCCTTGTAACCGCATGCCTCACCGGGCTTGGCATAGCTGGATGCATCGCCGTTCCCCCGGAAATGGGCCAGAATCCCGTAGGGCTTTCCCTTCAGATTGCCCTCGTATGCTTCTTTTACATTGCATTTGTCCGGATTTTCGATAGAGAGAGCTGTGCTGCCGCTGCTGATTTCATTAGATCAACCGTCGTTCACAGGAGAGAATCGCCATGAGACTGGGCGGCCTTTTACGAACGGCTTTATTTAGGCCCCTATCGCTCAGTTTTCTGTCGCAAAAAGCAAAGAAATCTGTTTGCATTTCGTCAGTGCGCCTTACCTTGCAGACTCACACAGAGACACCCTGGCCGCCATGTGAGCGAAGCGAGTCAGGCGGGAAAGAACACAGAAAAAAGGGCATGTCCGCGTTTCGTTACAAAAAAATCCTTTGTGTGCTTTGTGCCTTTGTGTGAGATATTTTGGTTGCGGGCATGCGCGTTAGAGATTAAAGCCCGTCGCTGTCGCCAATCATTATGTGCCATGATTTTGGATTCAGGACCAAATTCATATCCACGGCTTTTGGATCAAAAACGCGGCAGGCAAAGCATCTGTCCAAGGCTTCGGGTCTTGATTTAAATCCAAGGGCTTTCAACCTGTGAACCATCGGATCGTGGGGGGCCAGCCTTGCCACGACCCCGTCGGCCCTTTGCCGAACAAACCAGAGAAGCATCTCTTGTAGAAGCGGATAAAAAGCCTCGTGAGGCGGAAGCGTGGCCAGTTCCATGATCAACCCCAGATGCTGACCGGACCCTTCTTGTTCCCATATTCTTCCGACCGCCATGCCTGAAACAGCGGTTCCGGACCGGGCCAGCCAGGTCCTGTATCCACGGCCCCATTGGGGGGCATACCGCCATTTGAGATAGGATCGATCCCGTACGAGCATGACCGGATACTGTTTTCTGAATTTTTCCCAAAAGGCATCAATTTCGGGCGGGAATTGTCTTTCCACGCTTATCCTGACGGCCGACCTGAATCGCGGAACCAGCATCGCCCTGAACCAAAGACCGCTCAACAGCTTGACCATTTCGATAAAGATCTGGGGCAGTCGTGGAAATCTGTCCTGAGCGGCCAGACGGAAATTGAGTCGCTTGTACAAGACTTCAAGCTCGGCCAACTGCTCCCATTTCAGGAGACGCTTTCCGACTGTAAAATTGCCTGGAGTTGGGAACCCCAGCGCAAAAGGTATGGCTTCCTCGCTCCACTGCTCGATCTGCTTTTTCCACATCTGGTACTGGAGCCCGCGAAATCCTCCTCGGTAGTGCGGGTCCACTGCATTATCCGCACCGAAAGCCGTTAGAATGAGTTTGTCATTGATTTGAATTCGCTGGAACAGGGAACCAAAAAACCCCACAATTCGGCCGCTATCCTCCGCCACTACGGATCGTTCGGGCAGGGATACCGGGCCCTGCATGAATTCCCAGCGCATCTGTTCAAGGGAGCGATTCAGGTTGAAGACGCGGTTAAACAGTTTGTTGATCCCTTCGTCGTCTCCCAATTGATACGGGCGAACGACAACGTTCATCATGCGGGCGGTGATGTCGGTCACTTTTCCCTTGAATAGGCATGTCATCAGAGTTAGGGGAATCGAGAAAAACGGTTATTAGCAAACTACTTGAGATACATAGGGTTGTCAAGTTATCTTCCCATAGGCTTTCCTGGGAGACGCCGGCCTCAAGCCCAGGAAAGGGGACTTTCCGGTTGACCAGGGAAGAAAACAGGAATACGTTGAGATCCGGTTGACCTTACTAACTGTCTCGAAACATTTTTGAGCTGTTGTAGGTCAACATTGATGCCTCGGCAATTAAAGGACGGACAAGATCAAGGAGGTGGCTTATGTCAGGATGGTATTCCATGAATCGGTGCATGGCATTTGTGGCCCTGCCGCTTTTCCTCATGGTGGGATGTGTTACAGCAGGAGATGATGCGAAAGGGGAGAAGGGAGAGAACCGGGATCTTCGCGTGGGCGGTCCATGTACGTACAGGTCTTATGAGGGGACGGCGCGCATTACGCGCATCGTGAAAACAGAGACGTCCCGAAACCAGGCCGGCATTAGGGGAGGACCTGGCTATGAGGGCCATGAAATTTGGTTCCGATTTGTGCCGAAAGAGAAAATCGCTGTGGAGGGATGGCAAGCCTCGGCCTTTGATCGGGAACATGTGTTGACCCTGAAAAATGGATGGCATCCCGGTCCGCGGTTTGTGGAGAAATATGGTTTGGCTGTGGGCGGTGAGTACCCTTGCACGGCACGGGTCATTGAAACAGGGGCCTGCACCCCGATTGTTTTTGATTTCCCGACCATCGATACGGGCGACTACTTTGAAAGCCGGCGGTGAATGAATCTAAAGGGAAGAGAGTGCGTCTGCACGCGTACAATCCGCGGGCGCGGATGAAATGCCGGGCCGCCGACATTGAATGGCGGCGGCCCGGCAGGAAGCATTTTTAAGAATTAATAATTGGCGCCGGTGTCCGAGGAAGACGCCTCCGAGGGTATGCTTGCACACGGACCGATCTCGGCCGGCCGTGGCCCGTCGTAATAGCTGGAATCGGCGCTGCGGATTCCCCAGGTATACCACTGGCTGCCATAGAGCAGATAGTATCGCAGGCCCAAATCGCCAAGGTACTGAATGGCAAAGGCGGGTCCATTGGCGACGCACCCGGTGATGGCGCCGATCACCTGGCCATCGGCAACAGCCTGACCTCTGATGATCATCCCGCCGGCGTCTAAGCTAACCTGATACTGGGTAATGTACTGCGCATCCTGGATGCAGATATCCCATGCGCTGGCCGTTCCCACGGCGATCCCGAAAATCAGCGCTAAACCGATAACAAGTGCATGTATTTTTTTCATATGCCATCTCCTTTGATTCTGAATTGTTCGCTCCGAAGTTAATACATTTTGAACCGCAACAAAATAGGTTTTTTTCGTGGTCCAGTTGCCTGCTTTCCATTATGCTAAGTTCAGTTAAGAGGTTACTTCATCGCTCCCGTCGCCGAAGAAGCCGGCCCTGCTGTCGTCGTTCCACACGGAATGAGCTGAGCCTGCCGTGGCCCGTCGTAATAGCTGGAATCCTGGCTGTCAATCCCCCACGTGTACCACTGGCTGCCATACAGAAAATAATACCGCAGACCCTCATCACCAAGGTACTGAATCGCAAACCCCGGACCATTGGCCATGCATCCGGTGATGGCGCCAATCACACTTCCGCTATAGACGGCCTGACCTAAGATGACCAGACTGCCGGTAGCCGGGTCCAGATTCATCCATAGCTGCGTGGCATAGGATGGATCCTGGAAGCAGTAATTATAGGACGGTCCGCCTGCCAGTTCAAAATTGGACATCCCGAAGCCCAGGTTGTTGGCATGGCCGCTGTAGGCGATCCAGAAGGTGCCGTCGCCGTTGGGACCTTCTCCAGAACCCCAACTGTTTTTACACAGATAGGCCTGCTTGTTGTCGTCCCATCCGATCAGGAGAACGGCATGACCGCCTTGGTTGGTGCCTCCGGTATTGGTATACACCGCGCCTGCAGCCGCGCCGTTCCAGTAGGTGTAAAAATCACTGTATACCTGGAAGCGCCAGTAGCTCGGTCCGTACGTGTACAGGGAGGTCTTGAAATCGGTTGGAGTGGTGCCGACCGTATGCCAGTTGGTGACGCGGTAGACAAGCTGTTCGCACGCATCCATATCTGAGCAGGGCACCGTCCGCTGAGTGGGGCAGGAGGTGCTGCTCTCCCCATAGGGACCGCACGCCTCATCGATCGGGCCGGTCGTCTCCCAATACTGGGGGGCCGTGCTGCTTCCGCCGCAGCACCCGGACATGGTGAGATTACAGGACACCTGTTGCTGCTCGCTAAGATCGTAGGTAGTGCCCCCGTTTTTCAAGATGTGGGATTCCATGGCCCCGGCGCTGGCAAAGGCCCAGCATGATCCACAGTTTCCCTGATTCTTGGCAGAGGTCACGATCCCGTCATTTCGGGCATCATAGGCTGTGGGGATGCTGTCTTTTAGCTGATCAGGATAAGATTTGAGATACCGGTTATAGGTTTCAGGATCCAGGGGGATATCGCCGAGGCCGTATTCCTGTCCGAAAGCGACCTGGCCGATCCCCAGCACCAAAAACAAACTCGCACACAGTGCCCAAAATTTCATCATCCACTCTCCTTTCAAGTTAAAAAGTTGCCGCCTTGCGAAACGTCGCCACACCATTATGACACAATTCGCATGTCCATCCCATGGGGTCTCTAACTGATTTATTGCACCCCCTCTTGGGATAAATACACCGCCTTCATCAACACTTGCGCCTTCGAGACTCCCTACCGTGCGGGAACATACAAATCCCCTTTCAAAGCACGGCGCCAGACTCCGGCTTCAGCCAAAAAACTCAGATTCTGATGTTATTATGCAAAACTATGGCAAGGAAGAATGCTCTTGTGCAGGCATGCATTTTTGCTACATTAAAACACATGCCTTCCAATGTCAAGGGCGAACGGGCGAACCGCTCATTCCAATGCCATGCCTAAAACCACAGGAGGCGCCCTCCGGACCCCGCGACATTCTGGTACAAGAATAATGCAACGACTATGCCCAAAGGCTGCTGCTAAAGAAATCAGCGCCCACTGACGGATAAGCCCATTCGTAGAGGGATCGTCTGTATAGCGCTTCCATGCCGACTGCCCAACAAGTGGCCGCTGTAAAATGGCTGAGCTATACATTATAACAATCAGGCGGCAAGCGATCCAGCACCAAGTCGCGACCGTGCGACAAAGGTTCCAGAGCCGGGGATGCGAGTGAAAACAACTTAATGATATTATTGCCAATAAACGGCACTGGTTTTTGTTGCGAGGGATGGGAATGATTTTTTGCATTGACACAGAAGAGCAGGCTCATTTATTCTGCAGCACCCTCGAAGGGACTGGATCCCAACCACATCATAAAATGGATTCACAATCGACGGGAGGGCTTGACTGGTCTGCGGTTTTCAGACGACAGGCTGGGTTGATCGCTATCAGATTTTTTAACGGCTGTAAACTTTTATAACAATGGAGGAAGGGAGTCTAAATGAAAAAGATTAAAAACTGTTGGTGTATGGCGGCCCTCCTTGGCCTTCTCATCTGGAGTTTTGGCACGACGCCGGCCATTGCCGACGACGTGGAAGCGTACCGGGCGGGGACCAAGCTTCTTTACCAGGAATACAACAAGCCGGTGGAATTTATGCCTGCCGGCACAACCGATGCGGGCGATGGTCTCCCCTCGTCGTTTGACTGGGGCCCCCTGGCCCTGAACTTCATCGGTCGAACCATCACGCATCCAGTGAGGGATCAGGGCAACTGCGGCAGTTGCTGGGCCTTCGCTTCGGTCGCGTGGCTGGAGGCCGCCACCAATTTCCTGCTTGGGTTTACCGTTGATCTCTCTGAAGAGGTCCTGGTGAGCGACTGTTGTCCTGCCGGAGACTGCGACGGAGGCTACATAAATGATGCGTCTAATTGGCTGGCCAGCATGGGTACAACCACGGAGGCCTGTTGGCCCTACACTGCCTCCAACGGCCCTTGCTCAGGCTATTGCCCGAACCCCATGCTGGGCAGGATTGGGTCGTGGGGTTATGCCTGCGGCAACTGGTGGACCATCAACATTGACGCCATCAAGCAGGCCCTGGCGTCTTACGGCCCCGTTGTGGCCGCGATGAAGGTATACAGCGATTTCAAGTCTTACAGCGGCGGCGTGTACCAGCATATCTCCGGGACCTATGAGGGCGGACACGCCATTTTGATCACCGGCTACGTGGACAATCCCACCTCTCCGGGCGGGGGCTTCTTTATCGCTAAAAACAGTTGGGGGGACGACTGGGGCCCCTACGCCGGCTATTTTGCCGTGGCCTATGAAAGCAACTGCAATTTCGGCATCGAGGCGACCTACTACCGGGGATTTATTTATTAATGATGTTTTGCAAGACTGTGCCATGTGCTTCAACAACTGGGAGGCAGAGAGGAGGTGAGGCGCGACAGCGTTTTGTCTAAGGGAGCACAGTAAGCGCGGCAAGCGTGCGTTCCTGTGCGGAGGTGACAGCGGAATTTTGGCACGGTTTTTCTAAAAGGAGAAACGACGATGAAACGATTCTTGATGGCAGCATGTTTGACCGCGGGATTGTTCATGGCGCCTGCCTTAGGAAATGCGGGCAACATTGGCGTGTATTGCTGGCAGTTGGCTCCCTATAACGATGTGGTTTGTTTTGATATTGATTCAAAAGGGTTTTCCATGTCAGCCATTGGATGGAACCATGCCGCTGGCGCTTACAAGTTCCCGGCCTACGGGGGAATCTGTGTAAACGACTATATGGGCCTTTATTTGTTTGGGTGGACCATGGGGATGGCGAATCTTGAGGCCGGCATTGACCCCGGCACCCTTAGCGGTGTTTGGCATGATTCTTATGGGGATTCCGGAAACTTCGTTTTTGTGGGCGCTGGTCCGCAGGTAGAAGGCGTCGTTGAGGGCATCGGACCCAAATTTGAAAGCCGTTAGCCCTGCGGGGTAGGTCGCGACATGCTGGGGCGGGGTCGATTCGACCCCGCCTTTTTGTCTTTGGCCCGGCCCAACTCCCCAGAGGAGTGCCTTTTGGGGAATTTTGGCGCGAAAAGGACTGGCTCTGAAAAATGGATGAATAGAGGGAGGAAACGCAATGACAAGATACAAAGGTCTGGTAATCTTTACGGCAGCGATCGGACTTATGGGCTTTAGCATAGGCCCCGCAGGTGCGGCAGAAACGGGAAATCCGTTCGAAAAGGCGATCGAAGACCGTTTCAACTCCATGGATGCCAACAAGGACGGGAACATCAGTTACGATGAATACGAGGCCTCTTATCAGAAGTCCATCAAGAACTCTTTTGAAAGAAGAGACCAGAACAGAGATGGCGCCCTCAGCAAGGACGAGTTCATGCCCAAAATGCGACAGGCCGGACCAAAAGGGACCAGCAATCCGTTTCAGCAGATGATGAAAAAGCAAAAGGCAGCGGGTGCGCAGGAACAAAAGGCAGCGGCCGAGGAGAAGCCTGTGGAACAAACAAGATAGGATGGGCTGTTTTTCTAACAGCTTGACAGTACGTTCCAGGGAAGTTGCAGACGAAGATTCTAAGACCTGGGAAGAAGTTTTTCGATCTCTTCAGCCGGAAGGGCTCTGCTCAGATAGAACCCCTGCATCATGTCGCATCGCAGGAGGCGAAGGATCTTCCACTGGGCCTCTGTCTCCACGCCTTCCGCGATGATTTTCTTGTTTAACGCGTGGCCCATGGAGATCATGGCCATGACTATAGAGGCGGAATCCGGGTCGTCGGCAATGTCTTTGATGAAGGAAATATCGATCTTGAGGTTGTCCACGGGGAGCCGTTTGAGATAGGTCATGGAAGAATAGCCGGTGCCGAAATCATCGATGGAAATATGGGCGCCCAATGCCTTCAGCCTTCCGAGGACCTTTCCTGTGAATTCAATATCCTGGACGAATGTCGTTTCCGTCAGTTCAAAGGTCAGGCGCTTCGCCCCTTCTACGCTGTAGGCGAGCACCCTCTCGATCTGATCCACCAGATCCTGTTGTCTGAATTGGACGGCCGAAAGATTCAGCGAGACCTGAGGGACCTGAATCCCTTCGGCAGACCACTTGTCGATATACTCACACGCGGTCCTGATAATCCATTCCCCCGCCTGGACGATCATGCCGGTCTCTTCCAGAACCGGTATGAATTTTCCAGGCAAGACAAGCCCCTCGCCGGGTCTCTCCCATCGGATGAGGGCCTCCATCCCCGCGATTTCTTTTGTGTCCACCAGATAGTAGGGCTGGAAGTGGAGGCGGAACTCGTTGTCCTTTAAGGCCCTTAAGAGTCTCTGCTCCACCTTTAGAAATTCCGCTGCCCTCAGATTGAGACCCGGGGTGTAAAACCGGTAGAGGTTTCGGCCCTCCTGCCTGGCAGTCTCCAGGGCGCTCTCTGAATTTCTGATCAGGGCTTCCGGTGTGGATCCATCGTCTGGAAACGCCGCGATGCCGATGGTGGAGGTCAGGACGATATTGCTGTCGGTGATGGGCGCGGAAACCTGTCGCATCACATTGTTGATCAGCGGGATGACATCCTCCAGCCTGGCCAAATCCATAAGGAGGAGGCCAAATTCATCGCTTCCCAGACGGGCTGCCGTGTCCCCTTCGCGCAATGCCGATGAAAGCCTTTTTCCCACTTGCTTCAAGACCTCGTCGGCCCGCTGGGGTCCATATGCGTCGTTGACCAGCTTGAATCTGTCGATGTCGAGCGTGCATACAGCCAGGAGCCGGCCGCTGTGCTGAAGGCTCGAAAGGGCCTGTTTTAACCGGTCCATGAACAGGGTGCGGTTGGGGAGGCCGGTCAGCAGATCGTAGTAGGCCATGTAATCGAGGCGTTCCTGGAGGATTTTTTCCTGGGTGATGTCCTTCGCCGTGGAAACGAAATAGGATATGGTCCCCATGCGGTCTCTTACTGGTGTAATGGTCATATCCAGATAGAAGAGCTCCCTGTTTTTTCTCCTGTTGATGAACACGGCCCGATAGGGTTTTCCGACCGAAATGGTGCTCCACAGCTCGGTGTAGAATTGCTTGTCATGCTTTTCGGACTTGATAATCCTGGGATTCTGTCCCATCAATTCTTCTTTGGTGTAGCCTGAAAGCTGTTCGACCATCTTGTTTGCATATACGATGTTTCCCTCGTGGTCTGTGATCAACACCCAGTCGCTGGCCTGTTCCACCGCCAGGGACAGCTTTTCCAGCTCCTCCCTTGCCTGTTCGTATGCGGTGATGTCCTGGATGGCGCCCCGCATGAGAACGGGCCTTCCCGAGGCGTCGCGTTCCACCTTGCCCAGCTCCCTTACCACGCGCTCTTCCCCGTTTGGCCGCATCACCCGGTGGACCACATCGTAGGGTTCGTTTTCATAGAGCGCCCGGTTGACGGCATGGGAAAACAATCGCCGCTCATCCGGATGGACCAGATCAAGGAATGCACCGTAATCAGGGGTAAAGGCATCTTTATCACGACCCACGATCCGGTAAACCTCGTCCGACCATGCCAACCGGCCGCTGCCGATGTCCCACTCCCAGCTTCCGATCCTGGCAAGCCGCTGGGCCTCTGAAAGATCTTTCTTGGCGGCCCTGAGGACCTTCTCGGCCCGACTCCGTTCATCCTCCAGTTGGAATCGGTAGATGGCCTCGCCGATCACAGGCGTCACGGCCTCCATAAAATCCAGGAGCCGGCGTGAAATCTTTGCCTTGGCGCGATCGGCCATATGAACGGCCCCGCGAATCATGCCGAGATGCCGCACAGGGATGATGGCGACGCTTCTGTAGCCTGCTTTGGCTAGCCATTGAATCCATGCCGCCAGTCCGGTATCCTCTGGAACAGACCCCGCGCCAGAGATGTCGTCGCACAGAAAGGAGCCCCCAGGGGTAAAACAGCCCGGGGCGCCCATCGGGGATGCGTTTTCCGAACCTTTTGTCAGGGCGGATTGCTTGACATCGGGGAAAAAACACCGGCCAACCATCAGAAAATCCTTGCTGAAGCCGATGTGGGCATCAAAGCAGATGTCCGTTTCCGCATCGCTGATTTCAAGTCCCACGGCCTCGCAACCGCACCAGTCGCGTGTCAATCGAAGGGTTTCATGGAGGTAGTCCTTTTTGGTGGTGGCCCTTACAAAGAGCTGAAGCAATTCGTGCATCGCGAACCGCCGGCGTTCGTCCTCCTTGCGTTCAGTGATGTCCCGGGCGATGGAGGAGGCGCCGATCAGGTTTCCTTTACGGTCATAAATCGGCGAAACAGTAAGGAATATGTCTATGGGAACACCGTCCTTCCGGATGCGGACCGTTTCCAGGTGCTTGACGTGCAGCCCGGATCTGATGCGTGCCATGATATCGTCAAGCTCGGCCTGACGGTCCGGCGGCACAAGAATGGATATGGGACGGCCCACCATCTCCTGGGCGGCGTATCCATAGATATTCTCGGCTGCGCGGTTCCAGCTTAGGACCACGCCCTCCAGGGTTTTGCCGACGATGGCATCATCAGAAGAGGCGACAATGGTCGCCAGCCTCGCCAGTTCCTTTTCATCATGGTTTGTCTCGGGGGCAAACAGGTCGGTTTGCGTATGGTCCTCCATAAAACAGTATCCCTCGCCTTTCAGACAGGCCCAGCTCCAAGGCGTTTTGATTTTAGAAACCCCGCTGTTAACAATCAGGAGGCATGCGGCGCAATGGCCGCCGTCCCCTGTCCGGAGAATGGCCGGGTTTCAATGTGATTCCATTTCAGGTTGTGGCCCTGCGCCTGTCGGCAACCGCTTCTGCCTCACGATCAGCAGGTCCCAATGATCCTTTGCGACCAGAGGGTCTTCCAAGTGTCTTGCAGGCGGCTGACCGGGGAGAGATCGCCTCCTTGCCGAAGGCCTCGAAGCCCGTGGCCAATAGGTTGTGCCAAGGGGTTTGGGGCAGCTTAGTATGAAACCGATGGATGTGTCAACATCCGGGCGTAATCATAATGTTGCGCCGAAAGGATCTGCTTGCAGTTTCGGTAAGAGACCTCCGCGACCCACACCCCCCTCCCTGCTCTGGAAGGCCTCTGTGGGGGAAGGGCCCAATTATTCCATCCTGGTCATGGATGTGAAAGCGGCAATTGTCTGTGTGGACACGCACAGGGAGGGGCTCGCTGGCGGACCTGCGAAGGAGCGGAATGCGGCTTTGGACAACTGGAGACTGGTAAAGCGGAGGCGGCGAGATCCTGGCTCCCCTGCCAAGAACTCCTCATGTGCGATGTCCGACCTCTTGACACCTGCAACATTTTCCTTTAGCTTCAATTTTACTGTTGACGCATTGTATGCCGAGGGCCGTATGAGCCATGGTGGGTGTTGTAGAGCAGCGGCTTGAAGAAACCGTCATGCGCTGGTACAAGTGCATTTCCCAGTGTCAGCCCATATCCACGGCATTAGATGCTGCAGGCGACCTGGAAATTGGTCTGATCAAGTTGTCAAATAACAAAACACATGAGTAGAGGGAGGAAACACGATGACAAAATGGACAGGTTTGTTGGTTGGTGTTGCAGCAATCGGACTTATGGGGTTTAGCATAGGCCCCGCAGGTGCGGCAGAAACGCAAAATCCGTTCGAGAAGGCGATTGAAGACCGTTTCAACTCCATGGATGCCAACAAGGACGGGAAAGTGAGTTATGAGGAATACGAGGTCTCTTATCAGAAGTCTATCAAGAGCTCTTTTGAGAGAAGGGACCAAAACAGGGATGGCGCCCTCAGCAAGGAGGAGTTCATGCCCAAGATGGGAAAGCCGGGCGCAAAGGGGACCAGCAACCCTTTTCAGCAGATGATGCAGAAGAAAAAGGCAGCCGGTGCGCAGGAACAAAAGGCAGCGGGCGAAGAGAAGCCTGCGGAATCATCAAAATAGCAGGACCTGTTTACCCACTGCAAGAAGAAAGCGACGCCGGCTCCATTTGCTCCTGAAAACGGCCCGGGGAACCAGAGGGAGGGGCTGGGGCCATTTGTGGATGCTCTCTCATTTCCCGGGGGCCGATTCTATATATGCCTTAGGAACACCCTAATTTGAATGAGAAAGGAGGAAGGTCATGAAAAAAACAATGGCGGCAACAACTGTTTTGTGGAGCAGCCTGATCCTCTTTTCGGTATGTTTTGTGGGAGTTGTTCCCATGGCCTTTGCCGGTTCCGTTTGGGATCAGGAGACCAATGGCAGCATATCGGGTTATGTGGAGGATCCCTGGGGCAATTCAGTCCCGGGCATTCCTGTCGTCGCATTTGCGGATCCCTGCTGGACCAACTGGG
>ENA-OSEO01004434-OSEO01004434.1-sediment-metagenome-genome-assembly--contig:-NODE-4434-length-14783-cov-9.599007_pt1 | contig 14783 bp, 16 predicted proteins | sample MGYA00237883_ERZ534232 | MGnify/ENA metagenome assembly ERZ534232 | reverse complement strand
AGGGCACCGGACTGGGGTTGAGCGTGAGTTACGGCGTGATCGAAAATCACAAGGGCCGGATCACGGCCTGCAGCGCCGAGGGCCAAGGGGCCTCTTTTCTGGTCGAGCTGCCCCTCCAGCAGCCCGGTTTGGACCGAGAATCGGAATGACCGAACCAGAGAGATCCGCCACCATAATAATCGTGGATGACGAGCGGGACATCCGCGACGGGGCCGAACGCATTCTGGCCCGGATGGGCCATGAGGTCATCAAGGCCGCCCGGGGCGAGGACGCCCTGACCATGTTGGAAGGGAAACCAGCCGATGTGGTCCTGTTGGACCTGAAGATGCCCGGCTTGGACGGACTCGAAGTTCTTGACCGCATCCGCGCCACCCATCCCGAAACCCTGGTCATCATTGTCACCGGGTACGCGACCATCGAGACGGCCATCGAGGCCATGAAGAAGGGCGCTTACGATTTCATGACCAAGCCCTTTCGGCCGGATCAGCTCCGAATCGTGGTCGGCCGGTGCATCGAACACATCAGGCTGCGCGAGGAACGGGACCGTCTCAGCGCCGAACGGGCCAGGGGCCTCTGGGTCATCACCACGGAAAAGAGCCGGCTCAAAACCGTGGTCGACAGCATTATCGCCGGCCTGCTAATCATCGAACGAGACAAACGCATCGTCATGTGCAATCCGGCTTTTTCCCAGATGGTCGGCATCGGTCCCGACGAGATCATCGGGACGTCGATTGAAGACCATCCCAAACTCAAAACCGTCAACGAGCTCATTGACGAGGTCCTGGAAGGCCGGACCGGGGTCAGCAGCGTCTTGACCAGGGAGTTTGAAATCCCCGGCGACCGGCCCACCTACATCCGGGCCAGTGTGAACAGGGTTCTTAGCGAAACCGGAAAGACCCTGGGCCTGGTGGCCGTTTTGCGCGACGTGACCTATATCAAGGAACAAGAGAAAGAAAGGGCCGCTTATGTGGCCATGTTGACCCATGAACTGCGTTCCCCCCTCAGTTCGGTCGACACCCAGCTCCACGTGGTCCTGAAAGGTTTGACCGGCCAACTGCCGGAAAAACAAAGGGATATGTTGGGCCGGATCAAGACCCGCATCGGGGCCGTGATAGATATGATCAATAGTTTGTTGGACTTATCCAAAATAGAGGCCGGACAGTTCGTTCAGGAAAAAAAGCCCCTCGACCTCAACCCCATCATCGAAGACACCGTGGAGATGATGCGTTCCCAGGCCGCCGATCAGGGCAAGGATTTAAACATGGACCTGGACCCGAACCTGCCCCGGATAGTCGGCGACCCCAGCAGCCTCAAGGAGGTGGCGGCCAATCTGATCAGCAACGCCGTCCGGTATACCCTGGACGGGGGCCGGATCGAAGTGAGCACCAGGGCTGAGAATGCTTGCGTTTTGCTTCGAGTGGCCGACAACGGGGTCGGTATCGCCCCGGAACATCGGGAAAAGATTTTTGAACGATTCTTCCGGGTTAAAAACGAAAAGACGCGGCACGTGGTCGGGACGGGCCTGGGGCTGCCCATTGTCAAGGCCATCGTCGAGGATCATCAGGGGACCATCACCGTGGAAAGCCGGCCCGGTCAGGGCAGTGTTTTTTCGGTCAGGCTGCCGATTATCAACTGACTAGTCCGGAAGATTCCAACCCGCGTCGACTTGGGGGCCAAGACTCGATGATTTACAAGCTGGCCAACGGAGAGACCATAGATACGTCCAAGGACCTGACCTTTGACGAGCGCAATCTGGTCCAAAAGATGCTGATTTATGAGTACATGAACGTCAGTTTGGAAGATTTTCAGCGCCGCTGGCGGACGCCTTCCTGTCCGGTCTGGCACGGCCGGGCCACCCTGTCCGACCCCGGTCCGGCGGCCAGGATTCTGCTGGACCTCGAAGCCAAGATCAAAAAAAAGCGCAGGAAAAAAGCCGCGGCCCCAAAGGGGGCGGATTAATACTAAATTGCCTTCATACATAGACTAAAGAAACTATGAGGTCATTGCGAGGTTCGTTGTAGACGGACCGAAGCAATCTCTGGAAATTAAAAGAGATTGCGTCGTCATCCCGCTAGAGCGGGATTCCTCGCAATGACATTCGAATAAGCTTTGTTTGAAGGCAAATTGATATAAGGACCCTGGTTCAATCGCTTAATAATCCAGAGAAAAGCTTTCAAGGTTTGACCGTGGCGGACAGAAGACTGTTCCGGCGGACCACCAGGCCGCGGGCGAGAAGACCCTCCATAGTTTCCCGGTACAAACCCTCATAATCCCCTTCGAAATAGAAATCCACCGTCTCCTTGAACCAGTGGGTGTTCATCAAATAGGCCAGAAAACCGGCTTCCTCCAGACCCGGGTGCATAAGCAGAGTATAGATAGTGATTTTTTTAAGAAGATCCTGTCCGATCTTTTTGCGGTCGGCCAGCATCTCCTTAACCAATTTTTCGGCCCGGGCCAGGGCTCCTTGAAAGTCGGCGAAAGGCGGGCCGTGGCCGGGATAGACCATGGCGACCTCCAATGAAGCCAGACGATCCAGGGATTCGAGCTGGGAGAACAAGGTGCGAGTGCCTTCAATCCGCTCGGTCATGACAGGCAGCCCGTTTTCCCAGAGGGTGTCGGAAGACAGCAGTATTTTGTTTTGGCGCTGGTACAGGACGATGCCGTCGGCGGAGTGGCCGGGGGTGTGGATGATCTCGAACTGGTGCGAGCCGACGGCCACCACGTCGCCGTCTTCCAGGGCCGTGGTGCATTCGAACAACTCGACTTCCTGGTGATAGTAGCGCCACCAGCCGGCCCAGCCATCCCCGGTGTCGATGAAGTGCTTGCCCAGGCGGTGGAGGGCGATCTTGCAGCCGGACCGGTCCTGGATGATCCGGTTGCCGCCTATATGGTCGCAATGGATATGGGTATTGACAATCAGGGCCGTCTCGGTCCAGTCCACGCCCAAGGCGGCGATCCGGGCCTCGGTCTCGGCAAAACCCCGCAAATAGGCCGTATCTATCAGCACCGGCGGCCGGCCGCGGTAGACAAAATGGTTGCCGTTTAAAAAACCCCGTTCGATGAAGAACAGGTCCGAAAGGATTTCCGCGGGCAAAGGTAGCCTCCCTCAGGGTTTGATCGGCGTATATAACCGGTGGCCGTTACGGCAAATCAAACCCCGGTCGAGCAGACCTTGCAGGACTTCCCGGTATTTTTCCCGGTATCGGCCGCCGAAATCGAGATCGACCGTTTCCTTGAACCAGCCCCCGGACATGAGCCGGGGAAAGAACCCGGCTTCCTCGACCGGGCCGTGGGTCAGCAGGGTATAGACGAAGAGTTTTTTAAGCAGGTCCTGGCCGGCCTTGGTCCGGTCGGTCAGATAGGTTTCCAGTTTTTGACGGGCCTTGGTTATGGCCGCGCCGGCGTTGGTGAAGGGCGGGCCGTGGCCGGGAAAGACCATCCGGATGTCCAGAGCGGCCAGACGGTCGAGTGTTTCCAGATGGGTGAACAGGGTCCTGCTGCCTTCGACCGGCAGATTGAGGGCCGGCATGTCGTCTTCGAACAGGGCGTCCGAAGAAATAAGAATTTTTTCCCGGGGATGATAAAGGGCGATCAAATCTGCGGCGTGGCCGGGACAATAGACCACCCGGAACTCGTGGGGGCCGACGGCGACCATTTCCCCATCCTCCAGGGCCCGATTGCACCGGAAAGAAAAGTCTTCCAGCCCCTTATAGTAACGCCACCAGGTGGCCCAGTGGTCCTTGGTATCGACAAAATGTTTGCCGATGCGGTGGAGGGCGATGGCGCAGCCGGAACGCTCTTGAATGATCCGGTCGGCTCCCACGTGGTCGTAATGAGCATGGGTGTTGATGATCAGGCCGACCCGGCCGGGGTCGACGCCCACGGCGGCAATGAGGTCCAGGGTTTCGCGGCAATCGCAGACGTGGCCGGTGTCAATAAGAATAGGCCGACGGCCGCGGTAAGCGAAATGGTTGCCGTGGAGCAGGCCCCGCTCGATGAAAAAAAGATCAGGGAGAATTTCCAGTCCGGTCAAATCAACACCTTATCAAGTTAATCAAATCCGCCCGGAGGCGGCTAAAAATGGTGATCCAGCTTCCTTTTTTCCCACAGCTCGACGGCCAGTTTGCGCATGTCCTCGACCGAATCGAGTTCGTCGACGATCTCGACGCCCAGGAGGGTTTCGATGGCATCCTCGAGGGTGATCAGGCCTTCGGTCCCGCCGTACTCATCCACGACCAGAAAGATGTGGTCGCGCCTTTGAATGAACTCGTCCAAGGTGGCGGCCACCGACTTGGACTCAGGCACCACGTGAACCGGGCTGGCCAGGTTTTTGAGGGGCTCTTCGGCCCGGCCCTGGGAATAAGCCTGGTTGATCTGATAGCGCCGGACCAGGCCGGTGATGTCGTCCAGGTCCCGGCCGAAGATGGGGATACGGGAAAAACGCAGGGTCTTATAATTAGCCAGAACCTCACCCACGGTCATATTTTCAGGCAAAGCGAACATGACCGCCCGAGGGGTCATGACGTCCTTGGCATAGATGATGTTGAGGCGAAGGAGGTTTTTGATGACCCGCCGTTCCCGGTCCAGCAGCTCCCCTTGGGCCTTGCTCAGCTCGGCCGCCACAATCATTTCCTCTCGAGTGATCTTGACCTTCTCCCTTTTGCCGGCCAAAAATCGGGACAGCAACTGGAAGCTGACGACCAGAGGGAAGGTGATCAATATAAAACCTTTGATCAAATAAGCGGTCATTGGGGCCAGAGGCTTCCAGAACACAGCCCCCAGGGTTTTGGGAATGATTTCGGAAAAGACCAGGATGCAGAAGGTCATAATTCCGGAGGTCAGAGCCACCGACTGGCTGCCGAAAACTTGGAGGGCCTGGGCGCCCACCCCGGCCGCGCCCACGGTGTGGGCTACGGTGTTGAGGGTCAGAATGGCCGCCAGGGGGTAATCGATCTTTTCCTTGAGTTTCCTCAAAATAAGGCCGCTGCGGTGACCGTGATTGACTAAAACCTCAATGTGGGTGGGTGTAACCGAAAGGATAACGGCTTCAAGCAAAGAGCAAAGGAAAGAGACCGTGATAGCCAGGCTGAAATAGATTATCAAGAGAGTCATGTAAAAATAACCTGCAGAATCATTGTTTGTTTTCGGATCACGGCCTAGTCGGTTGCGGAAGCCTGGTCATCCCGTCCGCCGATCTCACGAATGGCTATAGGGACCAGGGGTATCCAATCGTGTTCCTGGTTGTCGCCGTAACTTTGGTGATAAAAGATGGTTCTTTGGATTCGGCCGTGGGGATAGACCAGGGCCTCTATTTGGCAGTGAAGCGAATGAAACCGGTCGTGATCGATCAAGGGCCGAATCATGGAACTGAAGGCCGACGGGGTAAAAAAGAGCAAACCCCGCACTCCAGCGAAAGAAATTTCCAGGTTGAGGCCCCCGTCGGGGAAATGGGTGGCCTGCAGAAGGCCCCGGACTCGAGCGTAGCGGTAAGCCAGATCAGCCAGGTCTTCGGGCCGGGAGACCAGGGGGGCTTTTGCCTCGATCAGTCCGCTCATGGCTTCGAAAAGGAGATGAAGCGGAGCTCGACGTCCTCCGGCGGACGGGTCTAAACCGACCTCCATACGTCCCTTTTTTTCTCCCGCCGGGGCTGAAAAATAGACAAAAGGCAGTCCGCTCAGGCCGGTCAATTCCTGAAAAATGTGCTCCACCGCCTCCGGGTCCAGGTAGAGATAGGGGGGACGAACCATGTCCTGTTCCCGGCCGACCAGGGCGGTAAGATTATTCATAATGATTTGGAGCTCATTAGTCATCGGTATTGATAAAAAAATATAGCATGGATTTTGAAAGGGTGAATCTTTTTACACCCGGACGGCTGGCAGGTCTTTTGGAGGACTTCATTTCGGGATAATCTGGGTGGTGACAAAAGAGGAGTGGATTTCATCAAGGATCAGGATGAATTCCCGGCCGTTCAAACTGAACCGGAGGCCTTGCCCCAATTTGACTTTCTCCTGGATCAATTTTTCCTCTTGAATCAGGTTGATCTGGAGGTCGGCCTGTTTGGCCGTGCGGTCGATGGCCAGACAGGTCAAGACCAGTCTCTGATCAAATAGAATCCGGGAAGAACGGAGGCGCACAGTGATCCGGTCGGATTCTTCCTCCGCGGACCACCCGGCTTCGGATGCAGCCGAAGGGTATAAGGTCTGGGCCTTTTTCAACTCCTCTTTGAGGCGGCTGATTTCCAAGGCCAAGGACTGATTGAGTCTTTCTTTGGCTTCCAGGGCGGTTTCAAGCCGTTTGATTTTGGGTTCCAGGTTGCGCCGACCCTGGTCGAAGCTGAAGTAATAAACTAGAGCGCACAGCCCGATCAGGGCGGCGATTCGAACTATGTTTTCCTTACGCACCGTTCCGCTTTCGGCGCCTAGGCCGAGGACTCCATCATCCGGGCCGGCAGCCGACCCTCGGACGCTTGGTGTAAGGCCCGAAGAACGTCTTCCCGGGCGATGATCCCGGCCAAACGGCCGTTTTCGACTACCGGAAAGCTTTTGTTCCTGGTATCGATCATCAGTTGGAGAACTCTGGTCAGAGGCGTCTCCGGGTCCAAGATTTTCAAGTCCCTGGTCATGACCGTGGCGATACTTTTACTCATAAGGGTCTGATAGGGCGGAACTTTGACCTTGTCGGTGAAAACAAAGGTTTTGAGCAGGTCCAGTTTGGTGACCATGCCGGTCAAGCGCCCTTCCGGGTCGACTACGGGCAGACCGTTAAAATCATGTTTTTCGAATATTTTTTCGGCGTCCTTGAGTGGAACGTCTTCCCCAACAGTCACCGGATCGGCGGTCATGACATCCCGGACCTGATAATAAATGAAATCATACATGTCCAAATTCCCCTGCTTGAGCTCAAAAAGGTCAAATGGTTCACTTGGTTTGGCCGAGGCGATTCTTGACTAGTCGGAATAAATTTCTCTCCTGTTTTCCCGGAGGTCCACCAGATAATGGAGCTTGCTGGACCTAGCCTTCAGATCCTTGGTCAGCTCGGACAGCCTGTCCCGGTCAATCCCATAAATGCGGATATACACCCGCCGATAGCCTTCTTCGACCCGGTCGTAGGAAGTCAGAATGCTGGCCATGCGGCCGCCGTATCTCCTGATTATGTCGGTCAGCTCCTTGATCGAGCCTGGCCGGTCTTCAAGCGTCAGGCCGTATTTAACACCCCGGCGGCTCAAGCCGGTCAGAGAAATCATGGCCTGAAACAGGTCATGCTGGGTGATAACCCCGACGATGTTCCCTTGATAATCGACTACCGGCGCTGAGGAAATCTTGTTTTGCAAAAGAACTTCGGCCGTCTCCTCCAGGGTGAAATCAAAGGGCACGGTCACGGGATCTACGGTCATGATTTCTCCGACTTTGACCTTGGAAAGGAGAAATACCAGCTCGTGGATTTCCAAGGTGGTCACGTCCGAAGCCGAGGCCCTTTTGAGATCGCCGTCGGTAAGAACCCCGAGCAGTCCGCCGTTCCTGGTCACCGGCAGTATCCGGACATCATGCTCTTTCATCAGGTTGTTCGCGTCGATCATGGAAGCGCCCACATCAATAGCGACCACCTTGGTGCTCATCCAGTCCTTAACCAACATTCTATCACACCCTCCACCGCCGAAACCAAGGGCCATAGCCGAGGAAGGACCTCGTCCTTGCGGCCGGCAAATGATTCATTGGGCGGCCGGCCGGTAGGGATTGACGCTTAAAACCGGCGCAGCGGCCTTCTTAATGACCTGTTCGGCTACGCTGCCAAAAAATATCCTTTCGAGGCCCTTTCGGCCGTGGGTCCCCATAATGATTAACTCGATCTTCTGCTGATTGGCATAGCTGAGAATTTCTTCGGCCGGGTCGCCGGGCACGACCTTGGCTATGACTTGCTGACGCGGAAAAATATTCTCCAGGAATTCAGACAGTTTCCTTTCAGCGCCTCGGACAATTTCGGCCTCAAAAGTCTTAATCGCCGGGTGAGGCACATACAGACCGGCGTATTGTTCCATGACCCTGGCGACAAAGATGATATGAATTTCCGAACCGAACTTGGCGGCCATCTCGCTGACGTAAGGCGCAATCTTGGTCGAAGCTTCAGACAAATCGACGGGAAAGAGAATTTTCTTGAACATCTGCCGATGCCCTCCTTGATTTTATTTGACCTGATCGAACTTGGCGGGACTCAACCAAACTTCACATTCAATCATTCGAACCGCACTTCGGTCCGCTCTTTCAGCTTAAGTTAAATTATACCTCAAATCAGGTCCGATTGACAGATTCCCGCAAAGCATTAGAGAATTGAAGGCGACCGCCGTTAATCCAACCGTGTGGGCGGCCTGGAGTCCAGACTTGGGCCTGCTCGAGGGTCGCAGGGAGACACGCGGGCGTGACATTATTAAATATGCGTTATTACCGGTAAAATATGAATACACCGTTGTCGGTCCGCTGGGATAACGGCGGGTCATTCGCACAATAAATCCCGCCCCACGACCCAACCGAGGAATAGGTTCGGGTCATGGCCGGGTCGGTCTTCCGGGCCGCGGCCATGACCTGTCAAGCGAATAAGACGGTCTAGTAATCGTACCAGCCGCCTTTGGTCTTTCGGCCCAGCCGGCCGGCCTTGATCATGTTCTTAAGCAGGGTCGGCCGGTTCCACTTAAGCTCCTTGTTCAGCTCTTGGGCGAAATATTGGGACACGAAATCACAAATGTCGATCCCGGTCAAATCCATAAGCTCGAAGGGCCCCATAGGATAATTCAGACCCAGTTTGACCGCCTTGTCGATGTCTTCCTTGGAGGCCACCCCTTCCTGGAACATCTGGATGGCTTCAAGCATGTGAGGGATCATCAGGCGGTTGACGATGAAGCCAGGCGAGTCGATCTTGACTTCCACCGTCTCTTTGCCCATCTTCCGGGCCAGGTCCGCCGTGACCTGGACGGTCTCATCGCTGGTGAAAAAGCCCCGGATGACTTCAACCAGCCGCATCAGAGGGGCCGGGTTGAAAAAGTGCATGCCGACCACTTTTTCGGGCCGCTTGGTCGCCTTGGATATTTCGGTGATGGACATGGACGAGGAATTGGTCGAAAGAATAACTTCCGGGCGGCAGATTTCGTCCAGCTCGGCAAAGACCTTCTTTTTCAGGCCCATGTCCTCGATGACCGCCTCGATGACGAAGTCCACGCCGGCCAAATCCTCCATCTTATCCGTGCCCTTGATCCGGCCCAAGACCGCCGATTTGTCCTCTTCCGTCATCTTGCCCCGGCTTACGCTTTTGGCCAGAAACTTTTCGATGCTGCTCAGCCCGCTGTTGACGAATTTCATGTCGATGTCCCGCATAACCACATCGCAGCCGATCACGGCCGCCACCTGGGCTATGCCGTTGCCCATGGTCCCGGCGCCGAGGACGCCTATTTTCTTGATTTCCACGCGTCACCTCCTGATACTCCACTAGTTGCTTTGGATAGTTGCTTTGGATCAACGGACTAAATTTTCGAGTCGGACCGGCCGGTCTTTTCAAACCATCCGGCCCTGGTCCGCTTATTGACCGATTTTGATTTTCTATTAGTTTTGAGCCATTCTGTCAATTCATTTATAGCCGCCCTGACGGTCCGGGGTAATCATCCCCGGACCAGTCGGGCCAGGACTTCCAGGTGGGCGGTCTGAGGGAACATATCGTAAACAGTCAGGTCCGCCGGTTTGAAGCCCAGGGCGGCGAACTCGGCCAAGTCACGGGTCAAGGCCGCCGGGTGGCAGGAAAAATAAAGGATCGCTTCGGGTTGAAGCCTGGTCAGATGAGGGGCCAGACCCCGGGCCCCGGTCCGGGGCGGGTCCAGGATGACGACCTCGAAACGCCCGCCTTGATCGCCTAGATATTGGACGGCTTTGGCCGCCGACCGTCGAATGAACGAAACGTTTCCGATCCGGTTGAGCTTCTGGTTCAGCCTGGCGTTGGCCAGAGCCGCCGGATTGTTTTCCACGCCCACCACTTGGCCGGCGCCCGCGGCCAGGGGCAGAGTGAAGTTGCCCAGGCCACAGAAGAGGTCCAGCACCCGTTTGGCCCGAAGCGCCTTGACCAGGCTCACTACGTCGGCGACCATTATTTCATTCACCAAAGGATTGACCTGAACGAAGCTTCCCGGCCAAGCCAGGAGCCGGAACCCGGATTCGGCGGATCGGAGCCAAGTCAGTCCGTGTTCCGGTCTTGGTTTCCGGCCGGACTGAAGCCGCCCGCGGACGGAAAAGAAAGCTTGGGCCGGGTTAAGCGGTTCAGGCGGGTTGTTAATGAGCTTCTTGAGTCCATCGGCTGGCTGGCCCGGCAGGTCCCAGACGAAGATGAAACCTTCAGGGCCGGCCAGGACCTCGAGCTGGGTCGGCGTCGGTCGATAGGGGGTCATTTCAGCCGCCCATTCGACCAGGACAGGCAGGATTTCATTCAGCGCGGGGTGAAGCTGATAACAGTAAACCACAGGCGCCAGGCGGCGGGAAGAGGCCGCGAAAAAACCCAGGGCCAGCCTCCCGCCGATTAGGCCCGTGTGCAGGCGGACTCGAGCCCGGTAAAACAAGGGCGAAGGGGCCGGCTTGAGTTGAGGTTCGATTTCATACCGGCGGGTCAGATTTTCCAGGGCCGCTGCGGTCTTGAGATGAAACTGGAGAGGATAGGCCGCATGCATGAGCTGGCAGCCGCCGCATTCGAGAAAGAGCGGGCAGGGCGGGTCGAGGCGCTGAGGGTGAACTTGCAGAATTTTGAGAGGTGTGGCCTGAAGATAGTCGGATCGGACGGACGTTATTTCGGCTTCGACTTCCTCTCCGGGCAGAACGCCGGGCAGAAAGACGATCCGGCCTTCATGACGAGCCAAGCCCAAACCGGCGGCGGCCAAGCGTTCAATGGTCAAGGTCAAAGTCAATTTTTCCCCCTGTCTGTCCGGCCGGAGCGGGCAAATTGATCACCGTCAGATAATGTCCTGTGAGCCGAGATATTTCAACCTGAGTTTTTTGTTGAAAAGTATGGGCTAAAAATGATAATCATCTGATCGTTCAGGGTTAATTATGGAGTCCACCCAGGTTCGGCTGACTATTAATCCGCGCAAGATCGCTTGGCTCAAGTTCGTCCTGGAAAGTTACGAGGGCCTGGCTCTCCTGCGGACCCTGGACGCGGCTTCGGGCCGGGTTCTGTTGATGGTGGGCCGCGGGGCGGAAAAGGAAACGGCTGAGCTTCTGGCGGCGCTCGAACATGAATTGGGCCTGGTGGAAGGCCTGAGCGAGGAACTGCTGGTCAGGAAGCCCGAGCCGGCGGGAAAAAATCAACTGAACGGCAAGGTTGGACCACATGGGCAAACGATGGGTTAGCGTCATTCTCCTTCTTTTGTGCGCTTTGGTCGTTTCGGGGATGAGCGGTTTCGGCGGCGAAGAGGCGCCTAAGCGCATTCCGACCCCGGACCAGAATTTTGAAGTCACCGTGGTCGATCAGGCCGATGTCCGGACCAAGGTGACCATGTTTTCCATCGGCGGCCACACCCTTTTCATCGGCCGGAAGGGCAAGGGCCAATTGGCCGTGCCTTTCAGCAAGGTCAAGCGGGCCGATTTCCGCTTGCAAGACCAGGACCTTGAGGTAATCGTGGAACTGACCGGCGGTGAAAACATCACCCTTCTGGCCGACCGACACCAGGAATGTTTCGGCCGGACTGATTTCGGCAATTTCAAGATCAAGCTCGGCGATGTCAAGACGGTGACGATCCACCGGCAAATCCTGCCTGAGGCCAAGAACTGACCCGAAGTTAATCCGAAAAAAATTCGAGTCGTCGTCGGGGCGGCGGTTGGTGTTTCATCATCAGCCGCACCCCGATCATGCCGCAGATGAAACCGCCGATGTGGGCGGTAAAGGCCACCCCGGTGTCCCCGGCTCCGGTCAGATTAAGAAACTGGAAAAGGAACCATAAAACCAGGAAAAAGACGGCCGGGACCCAGACCAGGACCGGGTAAAAAATGATCAGGATCAGGGTCAGGACTTTGGCTCGGGGAAAGAGGATCAGGTAGGCGCCCATGACTCCGGCGATGGCCCCGCTGGCCCCGATCATGGGTTTGGTCGAACCGGGGTCGGTGACGATGTGAACCAGGGTGGCTAACACTCCGCAAATAAAATAAAAAAAAATGAAGCGGAAGTGTCCGAGGACGTCTTCGATGTTGTTCCCGAAAATCCATAAAAACAACATGTTGCCGGCCAGGTGCCACAAACCGCCGTGCAGAAAGATGCTGGTCAGCAGGGTCAGAGCCACCGGCAGACCGTCCTGGGGAAAGGGGTCGGTGAAGGAAGTCAAAGCCTTGGGAATCACTCCGAATTGATGAACAAAGATGAATTGCCCCCTCGGGGTGAGGCCCAGTTGGACCAGGAAGACCACGATGTTGGCGACGATAATCAGTATCGTCACGAAGGGGAAAATTCTGGTCGGGTTCTCGTCTTTGAGAGGAATCATATTTTGTAGTATACTGATTTATGCTGGAAGAAAAACCTTTTTCTCGGTTTTTTGAACAGGGTCGGCCCCGGACAGGGCTCCGGCGCGATTGTTATCGATAGGACGAGGTGTTAAAACAAGATGATCCCGGTTTGTCCGGCCGGACGCAACATGAATATAACCAACGAGTCCGCCGGGCGGAAGTACATATATGTGGCCACGTTCGGCTGTCAGATGAACGAGTACGACTCGGAGCGCATGCTCCGGCTGATGGCCGGACAGGGTTTCGTCCCCACCGCTGACCCCGCTCAGGCCGACCTGATACTTGTGAACACATGCAGCATCAGGGAGAAAGCCGCACAAAAGGTTTACAGCCTTCTGGGCCGTCTGCGTCCGCTCAAGGAAAAAAATCCTCATTTGGTCATCGGCGTGGGCGGCTGTGTGGCCCAGCAGGAAGGGGAAAAATTGCTGGACCAAGCCCCTTTTGTCGACCTGGTCTTCGGCACCCACGCCGTGCACCTGCTTCCGGAGTTGCTGGAACAAGCGAGTGAAAAGGGCCGCCGGGTATGCTCGACGGACTTCAATTATGAACTGGCCCCGGCCCCCGGGCTGGGACCAAAACCGGCCCCGCTCAAGGCCTACCTGACCATCATGCAAGGCTGCGACAATTTTTGCACTTACTGCGTGGTGCCTTATGTCCGGGGCCGGGAAAAAAGCCGCCGGCCCGAGGACATCCTGGCCGAAGCCCGGGACCTTTTGGACCACGGCGTCAAAGAAATCACCCTGCTGGGCCAAAACGTCAATTCCTACGGCCGCGGCCTGGAACCTAAAATTACCTTCGCCGAATTGGTTCGTAAAATCGCCGGTCTGCCCGGCCTGACCAGACTGCGCTTCACCACGTCCCACCCCAAAGACCTTTCGCCGGATTTGATCCGGGCTTTTTCCGAAGTAAAGCCTCTGTGCGAGCACCTTCATCTGCCGGTCCAGTCCGGATCGACTCGAGTACTAAAGGCCATGAAACGAGGATATACTCGAGAGGATTACCTGGACAAAGTGGCGGCCCTCAGGGAGGCCTGCCCGGACCTGGCCCTGACCACCGATGTGATTGTCGGCTTTCCGGGGGAAAGCGAGGCCGATTTTGAGGCCACTTTGGACCTGATCGGGCGGGTCCGCTACGACGGGATGTATTCTTTCAAGTATTCGGACCGGCCCATGACTAAAGCGGCCAGGCTCCCGGACAAAGTAGACGAAGCGGTCAAGGGCCGGCGTCTGGCCGAACTCCAGGCCGTTCAAAAAGAGATCTCCTTGGAAAAAAACCGGGCTTTGATCGGCCGGGGGGTCGAGGTCCTGGTCGAGGGACGGAGCGGCAGGTACGCCCAACAACTGACTGGACGGACCAGGACCAACAAGATCGTCAATTTCGTCGGGCCGGAGAGTCTGATCGGAGAGCCGGCCGAGCCGGTCGTCATCGAGGCTTGGGCCAATTCCTTGATCGGCAGCCTGTCCCCGGAAAACGAACGGAATTAACTTAAACAAGCCCATGCGATGTTGGTCAGGGCTTGAAATTGACCCCAAGACAGAGAAAGCGTTCCGACTCTGCCGGAGCTAAAATGTTTTTAAATCAAAAACATGTGGAAGGACGATGAGGAGACCAAGCTGTTGAGCGGTTGGTCGAATGTGGTCTGCAATTATCGGGGCGAGGTTTTTTGCCGGTGTCCGGCTGGTCATTACGGTCTTTGGTTTCAGAGCACGGCCCAGGGTTCGGTCTCCTGGGCGGTGCGCATCCCCCCTGCCGGAAAGATGGTCGCATCTTCACCCCCTGGCCCCTTCCAGTTAAGCCGGGGAGCGGGAGTATAAAAAGCGCGCCTCAAAGGCAAAATGTTCTTGGGGGCCGATTTTTCTTGACAATCTTGAGAGCCTGGTAGTATATTTTTTATTGACTGATTAATCAGTCAATATTTGCTTGCCCTGTAACCTGAAGTCTGAAACCCTAATGACCACCAAGCAAGGTGCACAGACGAACAGGCTTCATACCCATGGAGAAACGTTTAAGGACCGGCGGCTGGGGAATCGAGCCGCCGCTTTTGTTTTTTCCGCCGACCGCTAGGAGGAAGACTAATGAACTATGATGTCATCATCGTCGGCTCAGGCATCGCCGGATTGGGCGTAGGCGCGATCCTGGCCAAGGAAAAAGGGTTCAAGGTTTTGGTTCTGGAACGATACGGCGCGGCCGGGGGCCGGCTGATGAGTTTCGCCGATTATCCTCAACCCGGCTGGACCGTGGACGTGGGCCTTCATCTGATCGAGT
>ENA-OSEO01004433-OSEO01004433.1-sediment-metagenome-genome-assembly--contig:-NODE-4433-length-14795-cov-6.153350_pt1 | contig 14795 bp, 12 predicted proteins | sample MGYA00237883_ERZ534232 | MGnify/ENA metagenome assembly ERZ534232 | reverse complement strand
GCCCGGGGGCGGTCGCCGAACCATATGAACGCATTTTATTGCAGCCCTTGGGCAGAGACCCCCACGGGCGGGCAGAACGCTGTTTGGTTGCGGACGCCAGGCCGCGTTGGGGATTCATTGCTGAATCCCAAAAGGGACGAACACATGACAGAGCCGCCTCAAACACTACAGCCGGATCAATTGGGGGAGGTCATTGCCGACCGCTTCTCGGATCGGGAATCCATTACCTGCTACGTGGGCTCCAACGCGGCAACGCCCACCACCCTGATCGAAGCCCTGACAGATGCCGTCAAGGCCCACACCCCGCGGCTGCCCTTTGTCCGCATGGTGCACCTCCTGCTTCAAGGTCCGATTCCCTACCTGGAGGAAGGGCTGCAGGACAGGGTGATGGCCTATTCCATTTTCTCAGGCGGGGAGGTGCGGAAGGCCGCCAACCAGGGTCGCGCCTACTACCTTCCCTGCACCCTGGCCAACCTGGACAGTCTGATCGGACCCGGTGAAAAGTACGAGACCGATATGGTCCTCATGAAAGTAGCCCGGAACCCGCACACCGGCGAATACAGCCTGGGCCTCTCTGTGGAGGCCATCCACACGGCCATCGATCATGCCAGAATCGTCGCGGCCGAGGTGGATCCGTCCATGCCCTTTACCCAGGGCCAGAGCCTGGTGGACGCCAGTTCCATCGACTATCTCGTGGAAGACGGCGTCAAGCCGGTCTATGCATTTGACCCCCCTGATTTTGACGATCTGCCCCGGGCAGAGCGAAGGATCGGTGAACTCATCGTGGAACGCTTCATCCACGACGGCGTGACACTGCAGGCGGGGATCGGCAAGATTCCGGATTCGGTGATCGGGATCATCCGGGACGGCGGGTTCAAGGACCTGGGGGTTCAGACCGAGCTCTACGGCGACGGGCTCATGCTCCTGCAGAAGATGGGGATCGTCACCAACCGGAAAAAAAGGGCCAATCTGGGCTACAGCACCACCTCTCTGATCATGGGATCCAGGGAGCTCTATGACTTCTGCCACATGCGTGCCGGGGTCCAAATGCGGCCCTGCGCCTACACCAACGGCGCCGATGTCATCCGCAGAAACGCGCCGTTTGTCTCCATCAACACGGCCATCGGCATTGATCTGTTCGGCAATGTCTGGGCCGATTTCATCGATCCGCGAAAGTATTACAGCGGCGTGGGAGGCCAGCCGGACTTTATCCGGGCCATCAACCGCCGGGAATACGGCGCCCCCATTATTGCGGTCAAGAGCATCACGGACAAAGGCGACTCAAAGATCGTCTTTCGTCACCCGCCCGGCATCAGTCTGACTGCCTCTTCCTATGACAGCGTCGTCATTGTGACCGAATACGGGGTTGCCGACCTCCGGGGGCTGACCACCGGCAACAAGGCCGTGGCCATTGCCAGCATCGCCCATCCCCGATACAGGGACGATCTGCTGAGACAGGTGATCGACGATCCCTTCTTCACCAAGCCCTTTGACTTCAGGCTGGACCGGGCCCCCTACGGGGTAACCCGTTATGCGGGTCATGTCCCGGAGCCGGAGATCGGGAGTGAATCGCCATAACCGCAATCCGCAGATCAGACCTGCCGGCAGTTTTTTTATGCTCCGGCTTTACATCCGAGCGGTCAGCCTAGTGTTATAAAACCGGGCGCAGATAAATCCCTGATCCGGAGCTCAGACGTCAACCTTTTATCTTCTCCATAGTTCCCCGCCTGGGTCAGTTTTTTATCACCCATTCAAGAAAGGAGATTGCATCATGTTTTACGAGCCTGCAAAAGACGATCACGGGCTGGCGCACAGTCCATTCAAATCATGCGTTGTACCGAGACCCATCGGTTGGATATCCACTATCAGTCTCGCGGGCGTATGCAACCTGGCGCCCTACAGCCAGTTCCAGAACCTCACGTTCGATCCGCCGTATGTCATGTTCGCCGCCAATCAGAACACGGCCGGCCACAGGAAGGATACGGTGAACAACGCGGAGCAGACACGGGAGTTCGTCTACAACATGGCCACCTATGACCTGCGGGAGGCGGTGGACCGGTCGGCTGAGCAGGTGCCAACCGGGGTGGACGAGTTTGAACTGGCCGGGGTCGCCAAGGCCCCGTCCAGGCTGGTGAAGCCCCCGCGGGTGGCCGAATCCCCGGTCCAGTTTGAGTGCCGATACCATTTGACCGTGCGACTGCCCGGCAACGGCGTCATGGGGACGGTAGACGTTGTTATCGGCGAGGTCATCGGGGTTCATATCAAGGACGAGTTCATAAGACCCGATGGAAAGCTGGACATCTGCAAAATCCGCCCCCTGGCGCGTATGGGGTATTACGACTATACGAGTGTGGATTCGGTCTTCGAGATGCTCCCTGCATACGGAGATGAAACTTACCTGGTGGGTCTGGAGGGGAAAAAGCAGCCTTGCACCCGGGGGCTGTCTTTCCAAAGTTCTGCTTGACATAGATGCCCGGACCCTCTATTTTGGCATGACAATCCATATTGCATAACAAAGGAGATAAAAACCAATGGCTTCCAACAGCAAAAAGACCAAGGCGATTCGTGCCAACAAGGCCAAGCCCAACAAGAAGAATCTCAAGAAAGATCAGGCCCGCATGCAGCAGAATGCGGCCATCCTGAGAGAACTGGCCTCTGAATCACGATCCTGATCCCCTGCGATTCCCGTCAACCCTCCGAGTTGCCCTTTCAGCCAAGACGAATTCCCCATGCCCGCATGCGCGTCGGCCGTGCCCCATCGGTGTATTGCAGGGCAAGGGGGATCCGGTTTTAGCTTCAGATAGGCTGCAGGGGGCCCTTCCTGCCCGACATGCTGTTGTGCATGTAAAATTCCGGCCGTCCAGCCCGGCATGAGCGCTTGCCGGAAAGAAAATTTCCCGGCAAAAAGCGCTTGACACGGTTAGTTGTATACAGTACACAATCCCCCGATATCCCTGAAAGCCGCCCTTTTGTCTCCACCCTTTGATTCATGGGCATGTGCGCCCCAAGGAGGAATCCAATGGATCTCTTCAAGAATATCACCGTGCTCTCCCTGGAGCAGGCAACCGTTCTTCCTTATCTAACCTACCGACTGGCACACGACGGCATGAAGGTCATCCGACTGGAACATCCGGTCTATGGCGATCCCAACCGGATGATCGGCGAAAACGTCCTGGGCGAAGAGCGCATGAACGCCTATTTTCTCTGCATCAATGCAGGGAAAAAGGCCCTCACCCTGAACCTCGCCGATCCAGAAGGCCAAAAGATATTCCACAGACTGATTCGAGAATTAAACGTGGATATCTTCGCCACCAACCAGCTTCCCCGCAACTACGCAAAATTGGGCATCGATTACGACACACTCAAGGAATTGAAGTCGGACATCATCTGGCTGGGCGTCACCGGCTTTGGACCGGACAGCAACGAGGCGGCCTATGACCCCATTTTGCAGGCCCGGTCCGGACTCATGGAGCTGACCGGCGAGGCGGACGGCGATCCCCAGGTATTGGGCATCCCCCTCCCGGATATGGGGACCAGCGAGCATTCTTACGGCCTCCTCATGAAGGCCCTTTTCAAGCGGCAGGCCACAGGCGAGGGGTCCTGCATCCACATGTCCATGTTCGAATCCTCGGTCTCCTGGTTGACCGTGCCCATCACGCTGACCCAGCTCCTCAACAGGAAAATCACCCGCCGGGGAAACACCCACGAATTTTTCTGCCCTGTTTCGGTCTATCAGACCCGCAATGGTTATGTCTACATGGCCGTTGGAAATGACCGGCAGTGGAAGTCCATGGTCTCTCTCGATATGTTCAAGTCCCTGGACAGGCCTGAGTACGAGAAAAATGCAGGAAGGATAAGGGACGTGGACAACCTCAACAGGGCCATCAACGGGGTGACCCGTCAGCACACATCAGAGGAGCTGATCGACCTGTTCAACTCTTTGACCCTGCCCATCAGCAAGATCAAGACCATCTCCGAGGTCATAGAGGATCCTTTGGTGGCGCGACGCCTGCTTTTCTCCAGGGACGACAAGACCGGCACACAGATCACCATGCCGCCCCCGCCCAACATGACGTCCTTTCTGCAGGAGCTCGACCGCCGACTGCCCTTCCCTCCCCGTTTCGGAGAACACAACAGGGAGATATACGGGCAGCAGCTCGGATACTCGGAGGAAGAATTGCGGGCCTTGAAAGAAAAAGGCGTTATCTAAGGAGATACGGATATGACCGTTTGGATTGAAACCGACCTCTGTAACGGGTGCAAGCGCTGCATCAAGGCCTGCCCTTACGGCGCCGTCGAGCTCAAAGACGGCAAGGCCCATATTCTGGACAACTGCACCTCCTGCGGGGCCTGTATCGAGGTCTGCAAACAAAAGGCCATTCAGACCGATGCCGAGCCCCGAACCATTCCCGATTTCAGCGACTGGAAGGGCGTATGGGTCTTTGCAGAGCAGCGCGAGGGGGTCTTGAGCCGCGTGTCTCTCGAATTGCTGGGCAAGGCCCGGTCCCTTGCCGCAGACCTGGGACAGGAGGTATCGGCCGTGCTGTTGGGCCATCAGGTCTCGGGGCTGGCCAAGGCCCTGTTTGAGTACGGGGCCGAGCATGTCTATCTGGCCCAGCACAAGGCCCTCGCGGACTACCGGACCGTGGCCTACGCCAAGGTGATGGGTGAACTTATTTCCCAGCACAAGCCCAATATCCTTCTGATGGGGGCCACCCACATCGGTCGGGACCTGGCCCCCCGGATCTCGCGTCGGGTAGGCGTAGGGCTGACCGCGGACTGTACAGAATTGACCATCGATCCCGACGAAAAGATCCTGCTCCAGACGCGGCCTGCCTTTGGCGGCAATGTCATGGCCACCATTGCCAACCGTTATTCCAGGCCCCAGATGGCCACGGTCCGGCCCGGCGTGATGGAGGCGGTTCAGACTCCGGGTCATAAAGGCGACATGGTCAGGCATAAGGTCTCTCTCACCGAAAAGGAGATCGGCGCCAAGATCCTGGAGCGGTTCAGGGAAAAGAAAAAAGGGGTCAGCCTGGGCGATGCCAAGGTCATCGTGGCCGGCGGCAGAGGGGTGGGATCCGAGGCAGGCATGAAACTGCTTTTTTCGCTGGCAGACGCCATGGGCGGCGAGGTGGCCGGAACGCGCATCATTGTGGAGGCTGGCTGGCTCCCTGTGGAGAGGCAGGTGGGACAGACCGGACAGACCGTCAGACCCGAGATTTATATTGCCTGCGGCATATCCGGGGCCATCCAGCACCGGGCCGGCATGCTGGGTTCCCGGTATGTGATCGCCATCAACAAGGACCCGGGGGCCCCCATCTTTCAGGTGGCGGACTGGGGTATTGTGGGCGATCTGCACCAGGTGGTTCCCGAATTGACCCGGGCCGTGTCGCAAGGCAAGCGCATATAGGGGGAAGACCATGTTACGTTCAGATATCGAAACGCTCCACAGAAAGGTCATGGCCAGGTTTGTGAACCAGGAAGTCATCCCCGTGGCCAGAGAAATCGACGAAAAAGGGGATTTTCCGTTCTATCTGTTCCACAAGCTGGCCGATATGGGAATCCTGGGCATCCGGTATCCCAAAAAGGCAGGGGGCTCCGGCGGGAACACCACCCTTTACTGCATTGCCGTCGAAGAACTGGCCAGGGGCCTGTTGAGCCTGGCCGCCACCACGGCCATGCAGTGCCTCATGGCCACAAACGGGCTCTACCTGTATGGAACCCCCAGGATGCACGAGGAATATCTCCGGCCGGCCCTGCGGGGGGAAAAGATCGGGGCCTTCCAGTTGACCGAACCGGAGGCGGGGTCTGACCTGGGCGCCGTAAGGACCTCGGCCACAAGGGTCAAAGACGGGTGGCTCATCAACGGCATGAAAACCTGGTCCACCAGCGGCCCCTACGGCCATTTCCACACGGTCCTCTGCCAGACCGATCCGGCCAAGAAGCTAAAGGGCCTCATGTTTGTCTTTGTCCCGGCCGATACGCCCGGCTTCTCCCACAGCAAGAAATTCGAGACCCTCGGCACCCGGACGTCGTCCCTCTCGGAGATCTATTTCAACAACTGTCTGGTCCCGGAAGAATACATGCTGGGTGAACTGGGCAAGGGGCTGGACGTGCTCCTCACCATCCTGGCCGAGATCCGGATCATGACCGCCTGTCTGGCCATCGGTCTCCATCGGGCCGCCATGGACGATTCCATCCGATATTGCAAGGAGCGGTCCCAGTTTGGAAAACCCATCGGAAAGTATCAGCTCATCCAGGCCAAGATCGCCAACATGGCCGTGAATCTGGAGGCAGGACGGCTCATGTCCTACAAGGTCACGCACCTCATAGACAACAAGTTGCCCTGTCTGAATGAGGCCTCCATGGCCAAATATTTTACCGTTGAGTCGGCGTGCAGCGCCTGCGATGAGGCCACCCGCATCTTCGGGGCCTATGCCTATTCCATGGAGTATCCGGTTCAACGATATTACCGCGACAACCGTTTTCTCCTTTACGGCGGCGGCACCCACGAGGTCTTGCAGACCACTATTGCAAGACAGTTTGGACTTTAATACGCACAGCCCGCTGGACGGTCATGCTCGAAACCCTGAAATCTGACAATCATGTATTTGAAGGACTCCGATCGCTCCCCGAGAGGAGATCACTGGGTCAGGGCGTCTATGAAAGGCTCAAACAGGCCATTATTCAGGGAGACCTGGGTCCCGGCAGCCGCGTGGTGGAAAGCCGGCTGGCAGGGGTTCTCGGCATCAGCCGCACGCCTGTGCGAGAGGCCATACACAAGCTGGAACGGGAAGGACTCCTGCGCCAGGATGCGAATCGGGGTTTCTTTGTGGAAGGCCTTGGCCGCAGCGATATCGAAGAGACATTCGGGATACGGAGCGTCCTGGAAAGCTATGCCGCACGGCTGGCGGCCGTGCGTCATGAGGAGGGCGAGCTCCAGCCGCTGGAAGCCAAGCTAAAGGCCTATCAGGAGCACCTGGATGAGGGCGACCTGGGGTCCCTGCCCCAGATCAATACGGAATTTCACGACCTCCTCTACGGCCTCAGCCGCAGCCCACGGCTGATCAAGATGATCAATGATCTGAGGGATCACATATACCGCTACCGGGTGGTCATCCTCAAGGTGAGGGAGATGGCCGAATTGAGTCATGCAGATCACCGGCATATGCTTGCAGCCATGAAACACAGGGATGCAGACGAGGTGGAGAGGCTGGTAAAGGATCACCTCCTGCGGGGACAGGAGATCGTACTGAAAGAATTTGGGGAATGAGAAATTCCTGAACCCCTGAATTTCCACATTTAGTTAAGGAGCGAGCTATGGCAAAGCGGAAAATACGCGTCCTGCTGGCCAAGCCGGGGCTTGACGGCCACGACCGGGGGGCCAAGGTGGTCGCACACGCCATGCGGGAGGCCGGGATGGAGGTGATCTATACGGGTCTTCACCAGACCGTGGCCAGCATTGTGAATCAGGCCGTGCAGGAGGACGTGGATGTCATCGGTCTCTCCATTATGTCCGGGGCCCACATTCCCATCTGCCGCAAGCTGACGGGCATGATCAAAGAACAGGGGCTTGACAACAAGCTGGTGGTAGTTGGCGGCGTGATTCCCAACAAGGATATCCCTGCCCTAAAGGAGATGGGGGTCGAGGGGATATTTCCGGGCGGCAGCTATTTCAATGACATCGTGGACTTCATTGACGCCCATGCCCGGGCCGAAGGATGAGTTCAGCTGAGGCCTGTCGTAGATCCCGCCCAAGGGGGATCTCCGGAATTTACCGTAAGGGTTTCTAAAAGGCTGACGCCTGAACTCCGGGATTTACCCGGAAAAGTTTTATAAAAGGCTAATGCCTGAACTCCCGAATTTACTGTAAGGCGTTTATCGCCTGAACAGTGAGATCATGCCTTCAAAACCATTTTCTTGCTTGTTGATAGAGAATACCACCGAATAAGGTTCAAAAGGGGGGAGCAATGGGAGTAGCAACCTATATCAAAGATGAAAAGGACGCCGTCAAGGAGGTCATCCTCCAGTCCGGCATCAAGGTCAAACCGGTCTATGTGCCCGACGACCTCGATCAAATCGGTTTCGATTACCAGAAGGACCTGGGGGACCCCGGCGAATTCCCTTTTACCCGAAGCATCCACCCTCTGGGATACAGGAGCCGCAACTGGACCACCCGCCAGTATACGGGGTTCGGCACCCCCGAAGAGACCAATGAACGCTTCAAACTCATGATCTCCCACGGTCAGACAGGCCTCAATGTGGCCTTTGACCTGCCCACCCAGATGGGCTACGATTCGGACGACGAAATGGCCGAGGGCGAGGTGGGACGCGTGGGCATGGCCGTCGATTCTCTGAGGGACTTTGAGATCGCCTTCAAGGACATCAAGCTCAACCGAATCGGGACCGGACTGACCATCAATGCGGTAGCATCGGTCATGCTGGCCATGTACCAGTCGGTGGCCGAGGGCTTCGGATACCAGAAAACGGAGATATCAGCCACCCCTCAGAACGACATCCTGAAGGAGATGGTCGGCCGGGGGGCCTGGATCTACCCGGTGGAACCCGCGGTCCGGTTGATCGGCGACACCATTGAATACGCCATGAAGGAACTCCCGCGATGCAATCCGGTCTCGGTCTGCGGCTACCACATCCGGGAGTCGGGGTGCACGCCAGCCCAGGAGATCTCCTACGCCTTCATGATCGCCTTTGCCTATATCGACAATGTGGTGGCCCGGGGCTACAGCGCAGAGGAGTTTGTCGGGAGGTTTTCCTTCAATCTCAACATCTACGGAAATCTCTGGGAGACCGTGGCCAAGTTTAGGGCGGCCCGAAAACTGTGGGCCAGGCTCCTCAGGGAACGATACGGGGTCCAGAACAAAAAGGCCCTCTTTTTGCGGGGCATATTCGGCGGCGGCGGATCAGGCATGACCAAGCAACAGCCCGAAAACAATATTATGCGGGGGGCCTACTATGCCCTGGCCGCGGCCCTTTCCGGGGCACAGACCACAGCCCTCTGCTCCTTTGACGAAGCCTATACCATTCCCACTCAGCGTGCTGCCCTCTTGTCGCTGCGCACATTCCAGATCCTCATGGATGAAATCGGACTCAGGGATACGGTGGATCCCCTGGGCGGTTCCTACTTTGTGGAAAGCCTCACCAAGGAGATGGAAGAGAAGATCCTGGAAGAAATGGAGAAGGTGGAAAAAATGGGCGGCATGGTGGAGGCAGTGGCCTCCGGCTATGTCCAGAGAGAGGTGGGCCGGCAGGCCTATGAGTTTGAAAAGAAGCTCCAGTCAGGAGAGATCACCAAGGTCGGGGTCAACAAATACACCGAAGGTGTTGACATGGAGGTGGAACTCCATGAATATAACGAGGCATGGGCCCAACTCCAGATCGAGCGGCTTCGAAAACTGAAGGAAGAAAGGGATACCGCAGCCGTGAGTCAATCCCTCAAGGAGCTGGAGCAGGCGGCCCGTGGGCAGAAAAACGTCATGCCCTACCTGGTTGCCTGCTGCAAGGCCTATGCAACCGTCGGAGAGATGGCTAATGTGTTCCGGGAGGTGTTCGGGGAGTATAGGGAACCGAGTATCTTCTAATGCGGGCTGTGCCCGCAAACCAGAAGCGACTAAAATGCCTAAAGTGATCTAAGGCGCCTAAAGTTAAACAATTCTGTCAATTAAACAATGAAAACCGATACTGTGCCAAGGAGAAGCATTTCTTGTTTTTCGTGACAGAAAACTTGACGATAAGGGGCTATTGACCACTTTAACCGCATTGAAGAACCCTGTAGCAAGCGACAGGGAATCTCCCAAATGTAAGAATTTTTGTCATTTTTTATTTCGCTCGCCAATCCCGCTGAAAGCGGGACCGCAAGCAGCGGGGAATGCGGTCTCTGAGCATTTTCAAGAAAGGGGGTGAGAAACGCTTCTACGTTCCGGTCTTGGACATCAACCCGTTCATCAACTAAGGAGGTCTGAATCATGAAAAAAGGATTGGGATTCGTCGTAGCCGGTGTTTTCCTGTCAACCCTCTTGGCAATTGCCTGGATGCCTGCCAGCGTTGCAGCGGGACCGATCAAACTTACTTACGCCAACTTTCCGCCTGCCCCGACGTTCCCCTGCGTCCAGATGGAGCGGTGGAAAACCGAGGTCGAAAAGCGGACCAATGGAAAGGTCGCTGTCCAGACCTTTCCGGGAGGAACGCTGGTTGACGCCAAGGGGATGATGGACGGCGTCATTGCAGGGAGCGCGGATATCGGCTGCCTGTGCATGGCCTATCAGCCGGGCCGGTTTATCGTGACCAATGCCACGGCCCTCCCCATGGGCTTTCCCAATGCCACTGTGGCCAGCCTGGTCCTCTGGGACCTCTATGAGAAGTACAAACCCCAAGAATTCGCCAAGGTCAAGGTCCTTACCATGTTCGCCTGCGCCCCTGCCAACATCTACGCCAATGTCCCGGTCCGCAATCTGGAGGAACTCAAAGGACTTCAGCTCCGCGCATCGGGCGGCGTGGCTGAGGCGATCAAGGCATTGGGCGGCACACCTGTGGGCATGCCCCAGTCCGAGACCCCTGAGGCCCTCCAGAAGGGGGTTGTGAAGGGGGCCGTCTCTTCTCTGGAAACCCTCATGGACTTCAAGTATGCCGAACTCTGCCGGCACGTCACCATCTTCAACGGCCCTATCTATCCGTTTGCCGTAGTCATGAACATGGCCAAATGGAACAGCCTGCCGGAAGACGTCAAGAAGGTTTTTGACGATCTCCGGGTGGAGCAGGCCGAATGGACCGGCAGGTATATGGATGATCATGTCAACGAATCCATTGCCTGGTCCAAGAAAAACTACAATATCGAGATCTATGACCTTCCCCCTGCTGAAATGGCCCGCTGGAACGAAAAAATGACGCCCATTATTGACAAATGGGTCGAAAACGCCAATGCCAAGGGTCTGCCCGGCAAGGCCATTGTGGAGGACATAAGGGCCTTTGCCAAGAAACACCAGGCGAAATAGTCCTCTCCTGTTCCCTCTTTCCGCTGCAGGGCGCACGTCTGTGGCGCGGCAGCGGATGAGGGACCGGGATTGCTGCAGGGGAACGCAATGACATTTCTAAGTAGGTTTGCACTGACGCTCAATCGTCTCCTCATGGCCATCGGGTGTGGACTCCTGATCGTGATGATCTTTCTCACCTGCGCCAACATCTTCCTGCGGACCATCTGGGTCCCCATCCAGGGCACCTATGAACTCATGGGCTATTTCGGGGCCGTCCTGACGGCCTTTGCCCTGGGATACACCCAGATCCACCAGGGCCACATTTCCGTGGATCTCGTGGTGCTGGGGTTTTCTTCTACGACGCGAAAGATCCTGGAGGCCGTCAACAACTTTATATGCATGGTCTTTTTCGCCCTGGTTGCATGGCGGATCACCTTTTACGCCACAACCCTCTGGCGTACCGGAGAGGTTACCGAGACCCTTCGGATCGTCTATTATCCCTTTGTCTACGGCGTGGCCCTGGGATGCGCCACCCTCTCCCTCATATTTCTCACCAGCCTCCTTCGCTCCCTCTTTCCCGAAAAGGAGGAAACCCCATGAGCATGACCATGGTCGGGCTGTTAGGCATCCTGGTTCTCCTTCTGGTCCTGTTCCTTCTGGGCATGCCTGTGGGATTTGCCATGGGGATCGTGGGGTTCTGCGGTTTCTGGTATGCGGTTTCCTTCGAGGCGGCCATCAGCCTGGTGGCCACCGATGTCTGGACCACCTTTTCCAAGTACGGGCTGACCGTGGTCCCGCTCTTCATCCTTTTGGGCTACATTGCCTTCAACTCAGGGATCGCGGAGCGCCTTTACGCCGCAGCGTACAAGTGGGTGGGCCAGTGGCGGGGAGGACTGGCCATCGCCACCATCGGAGCGGATGAGCTCTTTGCGGCCATCTGCGGTTCCAACACGGCAACGGCCGCCACCATGGGGACCGTGGCCCTCCCCCAGATGAAGAAATACAACTACGACACCCGACTGAGCAGCGGGACCGTAGTGACCGGCGGGACCCTGGGAACGGTTATGCCGCCCAGCGTGGTCCTCATCGTGATTGGACTCCAGACCGAACAATCCATCATCGATCTATTCCTGGGGGGCATTCTTCCTGCTGTTGTCTTAGGCCTCCTCTTTGTTCTGACCATCTTTGTCCTGTGCCGGATCTTTCCCCATTACGGCCCATCAGCCCCCAAGACCAGCTGGAGGGAGAGATGGCGTTCCCTGTGGGGGGTGGTGGAGGCCCTCATCATCTTTGTGCTGGTCATTGGCGGCCTTTATTCAGGTCTTTTTACCCCCACCGAGGCAGGGGCAGTCGGGGTTTTCTTTGCCCTGGCCGTTACGGTAGCGACACGCAGACTGACCTGGAAGAAGTTTGTCAGTTCCATGCTGGATACGCTCAAAATCACGAGCATGGTCTTTTTCCTGGTCACCGGGGCCATCATCTTCGGCAGATTCCTGGCCGTTACCCGCATCCCCTTCATGATTGCCGAATTTGCGTCCTCGCTTCCGGTGTCCCCCTATATCATTTTGATCTTTATTCTCGTTATCTACCTGATCGGGGGATGTTTCGTGGACTCCCTGGGGTTTCTGGTCATGACCATTCCCATCTTCTTTCCCCTGGGCGTGGCCCTTGGCTTTGATCCCATCTGGTATTCCATCCTCCTGACTATGGTGACCACCATGGGGGCCATCACGCCCCCTGTGGGCGTCAACATCTATGTGGTGAAGGCCCTGGCCCCTGAGATCGAGCTCGTCACCATTTTCAAGAGCGTGAGCTTCTTTCTCTTGGCCTGTATTGTTTCCATTATTATTTTGATCATTTTTCCGGACATCGTTTTGATCATACCCAATATGGCCAAATAGCAACGGAGCGTTTGTTTGTGTCGACGCAATGCCATTAACTTGACGATACCGGGCAATGATCTCAAAAAACTGGGGCATCCCCCGACTCATTCATAGTTACATTTTGGGCAATGATTTTTGGACTGACTCCAGAGTTAGAAAACTGGCAAGAGGTAAACAAGAAAATGCCGACGCGCTTTATGCCTGACGTGAAGACGGAAGAGGAACTGAAGGCCCTCCAGCTGGAGGGGCTCAAATGGACTGTGGGGCATGCCTACCACGGATCGCCTGTGTACAAGAAGAAACTGGATGACGCCGGGGTCAAACCTGAGGACATCCGCTCTCTCGACGATCTGAGACGTCTCCCCTACACCACATCCACGGACCTGCAAGAGGGCTATCCCTTCCCTCTGCTCTCGGTCCCCTTTGAAAAGGTCGTCCGCATCCATGCCTCCTCAGGGACCACAGGGAAACGCAAGGTCTTGTGCTACACCCAAAAGGACATCCAGGACTGGACCCGTTTCTTTGCCCGGTGCTATGAGATGGCCGAACTGACACCACAGGATCGGGTGCAGATCGCCGTGGGATACGGGGTCTGGACCGCAGGCATCAGTTTTCAGCTGGGATGCGAGGCCTTTGGCGCCATGGCCATTCCGGCCGGGCCCGGCAACCTGGACATGCAGTGCCAGTTCCTGGTGGATTTCCAGACCTCTGTGATGTGCTGCACTGCATCCATGGGCCTTTTGATGGCGGAGGAGGTGCATAAACGGGGAATCCGGGACCAGATCCATCTCAAGAAGATGATCTTCGGCTCAGAGCGCTCCAGCGACGCCATGAGGAAGCGCATACGGGATCTCTTGGGGATTGAGCACATGTTCGACATCCCGGGCATGACAGAGCTCTACGGCCCGGGCACAGGCCTGGACTGTCCCTTTCACACCGGCATTCACTACTGGGCCGATTATTACATCTTAGAGATCCTGGACCCCGATACCCTGGAGTCCGTGCCTGAAGGAGAGACCGGCGAGATGGTGGTGACGACCCTCAAGAAGGAGGCGGTCCCCCTGATCCGCTACCGGACCCGGGACCTCACCAGGCTCATCCCCGAGCCCTGCTCCTGCGGCTCTGTTCTCCCCCGGCACGACCGCATCTTGGGGCGCAGCGACGACATGATAATATTCCGGGCGGTGAACATATATCCCGGCCAGATAGACGACGTGCTGAGCCACGTGCAAGGCATCGGCTCCGAATACCAGATACTCCTTTCCTCGGGCCAAGACGGCAGGGATTACATGGCCATCAAGGTGGAGCGGGCCCAGGAAGGCGATCCGCAAGACGACGCCGCCACGGCCGCGGCCATAAAAAAGAGCATCAAGGCCAAGATCATGGTCAGCGCCCAGGTGGATTTGGTGGATTTCGGCAGTCTGCCCCGCACGGACCGCAAGTCCAAGCGGGTGTTTGATAAAAGGTTCGAGGAGTAACCGGCTTGGCCCCGTTATACGGCGGGGCCGACAAAATACAACCACAGGGAATGAGGAGGGAAGTTATGTCATTGGGAAAGAAGCTGACGGTCCTGGCCGCGGCGGCGGTTTTGGCGTTTATACTGTGCGCAAACGCGGCCCAGGCGGCAGGTCCCATCAAGATCGGGGCCTTCTTCGCTCTAAGCGGCCCGGCGGCCAATATCGGCGCGCCCACCAAGCTGGTGGCCGAGATGGTGACCAAGAAAATAAATGACGCGGGCGGCATAAACGGCCAAAAAATCGAGCTTATCACCGCGGACACCGAGGGCGAACCCACCAAGGCGGTGATGGCCCTTAAAAAGCTGGTGAACGTGGACAAGGTCAAGGCGGTGATCGGCCCCACCCGCACCGGCACCGGCATGGCGGCCAAGGCCGAAGTGAACAAGCTGCCCGAGGACCAGAGG
>ENA-OSEO01004432-OSEO01004432.1-sediment-metagenome-genome-assembly--contig:-NODE-4432-length-14797-cov-5.008288_pt1 | contig 14797 bp, 10 predicted proteins | sample MGYA00237883_ERZ534232 | MGnify/ENA metagenome assembly ERZ534232 | reverse complement strand
TGTTCCCGGGGCGGTTCGAGTCGCAGGAGCAGTTGCTGCGGGAGTACCGGTCGTTTCTCGCGGTGTTCGAGCAACTGCAGCAGATACCCGTGCCGGCGCTGTCCGATCAGGAGAAGGCGGCGATCTTCCGGCGGTCCTGGCGGAGCGCGAAGCCGGATTGGTCGTGGGCGTGGGTCAATGGGTTCAGACGGCCGGCCGTGACGTTCGCCGCGGGCCTCATCCTGGGATGCATGCTGATGTTCATCGTCCTGGGCGGGCGGCCGGCGCCCGCAGTGCCCCTGCCCATCGGTCCGGCGCCTATCGTACGGAAACCACTGACGGTCGAGCGCATGCGGTACACGCAGGTCTACACGGGCGAACTGGTCGAGCGGATGTATCCGCAGATCGAGAATCCGAAGATCGTCCTGGAGAAACCGGCGGAATCGGCGCCTCCGCAGCGCGTCCTCTATGGGACGCTGGATGGTGGTGAGATTTATGTCGTATGGAATCTGTAGCGAAAGCGAAAGGGGATGACACAATGAGACAGCGAGTTCTGGTTACGGCAGGTCTGGGACTTCTATTAATTCAGGGGGTTATATCGGCACAGCAGGCGACCGCCGAGTCGCCCCGGGAAAACCGCGAGGTTCGCGTGGTAAAGGTTCAGTACTACCCCGCCGGCGAGTTGGCTGAGCTCCTCCAGGAACTCTCGGGCGATAGGGAGATTGGCATCTTTGTCCGAGAGAATGATGATCGGCTCATCATCCGGGCAAGGTCGGACCACATGGAGGAGATCATGCGTCTGATCGCGCAACTGGACGTTCGGGATATGTCGGCCCACAACGCTCAGTTCCTGGCATGTCGCATCTACATGCTGGAGGTCCCGGCGAAAGGCTCGAACCTCAAACCGTTCGCGATGGTGCTCGGCATGACTAAGCCGCCGTCGTCCCTGCAGATGCTGGACGCCCTCAAGGGCGACGATCTGCAGATCGGCAGACTGTTCGCCACCGATGATGAGCCGGACGAGCGGATCGTGATCCAGGGTCGGGCCGCTTCCGGCGACGCGATCAAGCGGATCGCCCAGTCGATACCGGAATCCACGATCGAGGAACTCGCATGGGAGGATGAGGCCGTCCCGGCCATCGTCCCGGCCGCGCAGATCGGCCAGTTGCCGGAATCCCTGCAACAGCACATCCGCAAATTCCTGGGGACCGAGGTCCGGACGGTCGGCTATTGGTTCGGCAACGTGTCCTTCCCCGGCGAAGTCGCGGCGTCCATGGGACCCTGGACCTTCGAGATGGAGACGCGCCCAGCGCAGTCGGCCGATCTCCATATCCAGGTCCGCGTGACCCAGGAGCCGCCGGTGTCCCGTGCGTCCCCCACCGACGTCCTGGACAATTCCCTGCAGGGCCGGATCGGCAAGCCCATCATCATCGGCTACAGCCGGGACGCCTACGGAACGCGAACGATGGGGGCTATGGTGATCCTCTTGGAGGCGGACGGGCCCCAGACAGACGCCACCGGGAAAAGCACGCTCTGACGGGTGCCGCCAGAAGGAGAACCTACCATGTGGAACGCGAAGTTGTATCTTGGCACGCTCTCTCTCGTTTCCTTTGTCGGCTGGGCCACGATGAGCGGGGTCGCTCTCTCCCAGGCCGCCGGTAATGAGCCATTGTCCGTGGTGCACTGCCCCGATCAGGGCATCTCCCTGGAAGCCCGGTGGCGGTGGGCGTTGGAACAGATTCCCGCTCATCCACGCGCCACGCACCTCTGGATCGGGTTCAGTGTGCAGCGGCTGATGCAGGAGAACTCATGGGTGGGACGTTGGCCCGTCCGTCCGGACTACCCGACGCTGAGTGAATTGGTGTATGGCGTCCGGGTGGAGTTGCCCCGGTTCTCCTACTCCCGCCGGAAGACACCGCGTCTGGTGGCCAAGGAAGTGGCCTGCCTCCTGGAGGTCGATCGGGCCTCCGGCCAGGTGGAGCAGGCCTACTCGAGCGACGTCTCCTTGACGGTCTACCTGGCACAAGGTGTTCTCTTCTGGCTCGGAGAGGTCGATCAGGAGCAGTCCGTGTCCCTCATGCAGAGCCTCTATCGCAGCGCCGAGGATGATGACTGGAAAGCCCGCTTGGTGGTTTACCTCGCGGAGACACAGAACGACCAGGTGATGACCTTTCTGGACGAAGTGCTACAGAAGGAGAAATCGCTGCGTGTCCGCCGGGAAGCGGTCCAGGCCCTCGCAGGATACGAGAACCAGAGAGCACTGGACATTCTCCTTCGCACGGTCCGCGAGGATTCGTCGGAGGCCGTTCAACGAGAGGCGGTCGGGATGATCGGCCGTCTCGAACTGCCGGCCGCCGAAACCGCGATGATTGATTTGGCCGAGGCTGGACCTTCACCCAGCGTGCGTCGAGAGGCGATCTACCGGCTGCGGGAGCGCCGTTCTCCCGCGGTCGTCAAATGCTTCGGCGACATCATCGACAGTCAGAATCAGCCCCAGGAGAACCAGCGCGCCGCGCTGGAGGGATTGGCCGGTACGGACAGTCCGGAGGCGTTGGATAAATTGATCGCGACGGCAAGAAAGCACGCCGATCCTCGGACCCGTCACGAGGCCATCGACCGGCTGAGAGAGCGCGATTCGCTCCCGGTCGTCAACGCGCTGGCAACCATCGCGAACGAGGACCAGACCGAATCCGTCCAGCGCAGGGCCTTGGAGACCTTGGCAGATATGGAGAGCCAGGAGGCCTTGAGTGCTCTGATCCGAATCGCGCAGACCCACGCCAGTCCCAGAATGCGCGAAGAGGCGATCAGCAGATTGCCGGACCGCGCGTCCCCAGAAGTCCTCAATTGCCTGCAGGGCATCATCCGGAATCCGAAGGAATCCGAGAGAATCCAGAAGAGAGCCCTCGAGACACTGGCGGACACAGACGAGGAGAAGACGCTGGATACGTTGATGCAAATTGCCCGGACGCACACGCGTCCTTCGATACGGCGTGAAGCGATCGATGGGCTCCGACGCTTTGATGAATATGGCGACAGTTCTCCCGCGGTCGTCAACTGCCTGCTGAGCATCATCAACAAGAAGGACGAGTCGGAGGAAATCCGACGAGAGGCTCTCGACCGGCTGGCCGACTACGAGACGAAGGAGGCCTGGGATGCGGTAATGCAGATCGCGCGAGGCCACGCCAATCTCCGCGTGCGGGAAAGCGCCATCGACAAGCTGGGGGACATCGACGAGTGGACGCTCGATCTTTCGCCCGATGCCGCCGCGTGTCTGGCGGGCATCCTCAATGGCCGGAACGAACCGGAGAGAATCCAGCGGAAGACTCTGGAGGTGCTGGCCCAGGACTCGGATGAGAAGACGCGGGCGATCCTGATCCAGACGGCGACCGCTCATGCCAATCCCCGCCTGCGCGAAGAAGCGATCGACAGACTGGGCGATACGGAGGACCTGGATGCCGGGGCTCTTCCCCTGACCATCACGGCACTGGAGAGCATTATCGATAACCCGAAGGAATCCGAGGCCATTCAGCAAAGAGCTTTGGAGACCTTGAAGGAGATCGAAGATCCGGGTATCTTGACCTATCTGAAGAAGGCGGCTCAGAGCCATCCCAACCGAAACCTCAGAAGAGCGGCCCAGGAGATCGTGGCCGAGGAGATGGCCGAGTCGTGGAACCAGGAAAGATGACAGGTCCGGCTCGAGTGCCGCAGGCAAGGGGAGAAGCGTGTTTGAGACGCACGGTGCGGACGGATATCGCAAGGCGCTGCCGGGGATTCGGATGAAAACCCTGTGCTACGGCGTGCAAACGTTGATGACGGAGTTCCTCCTGGAACGAGGCAGTACGCTGCCCCTGCATGCGCATCCGCACGAGCAGACGGGATACCTTGTCAAAGGCCACATACGGCTCACAATCGGCGGCGTGCCGAACGACGTGCGGCCCGGCGACAGTTGGTGCATCCCCTCGTCTGTGGAGCACGGCGCCCAGATCCTGGAGGACTCCGTCGCCATCGAAGTCTTCTCGCCCGTGCGCGAGGACTATTTGCCCAAATGAGCATGCGTGTTGATTGGCGCCCTTGCCCCTGTCCACGCGTGCGACCTCCGGGTCGCATCGTCAAGCGCCGCTTGACGATGGTTTTCTCACCATCTGAGAACCTGACTCTGAGTCTCGACGTGTGACTGACCGACGATGTGAGCGCCGCCCTCGACCGCCGCCAGCGCTTCGATCTTGCGCCGCACGCCCAGCAGCAATCTCTGCCGCGATTCTCTCCTTCCTCGATTCTCCTCGTCAGCATGGTCAAACACCGGCTCTCCCCATAGAGAATACGTCCGGCCTGCGCCCGGGTTTGTCCCCGTCGTTGGACTGTGAACCGCGTTGTTTCCGGACCTCAAGTGAGACCCCGTTTCGGCCGATAGATACGGCGCTGGCCGCGGAACCACAAACCCGTGCCAGTGGAGGAGGTGCTGCATGAATACAGGCTCAATCAAGAGAAGATTGCGTGTCTGCAAACGCTGCGAATTCCTCTGCACCCACTGCCCGCACACCCTGTACTGCGCCAAGCAGGGGCAACAGGTTCGACCAACAGAGTGCTACCTCTGCTGGCACAACGAGGGAACCGTCCTCCCGAAGGACTGCCGGGTGAGAATCCGTCATGCCGAGATCGCCGCGCGAGCGGAGCAACGTGCCCATGGGAAACGCCTCTAACCTGGCTGAGCGCTCCGCGGCGCGATCGTGGTGCGCAAATAACGCCGAGCCAAGTCAGGCCAACTCGTCCTTGTGGTCGTCGCAGGCGAGACGGTCGTGCAGTTCCAGAACCGCGGCAATCTCGCCGTTGGGGGACGCACTCCCACAGATCTCCACGAACTCACGGGGCATTCCCATGAGCATCAACTCCACAAGCGGTCGTTCGAGTTGCTGCGATTCCACTCGTCGGTCGGCGCGAAGCATTCTTCGTTCCGGCCGAGGTGCTGCTTGACGACGTCGAGGTTCAGCTCGACGCCCAGACCGGGCGTCTGGGGCACCGGCGCGAAGCCCTCCCGGTGCAGCGGTTTCTCGATCCCCGTGACCAGGTCCTCCCACCAGGACACGTCCACGCCGTGATGCTCCAATGCGATGAAGTTCTCCGTGGCTGCGGCACAGTGCAGGTTCGCCATGAACGAGACGGGCGAGCCCGCAAAGTGCATCGCCATCGCGATGCCGCGTTCCTGGGCGTAGTCGCCGATCTTCTTGGTCTCCAGAATCCCACCGGCAGTGGCCAGGTCCGGATGGATCATGTCCACTGCATGCTGATCGATCAAGGGCTTGAAGCCGTCGAGGCAATAGATGTCCTCGCCCGTCAACGTCGGCACGCCGATGGCATTTGTGATCTCTTTCAACAGGTCCGTGAACTGCCAGGGGACCATGTCCTCCAGCCAGGCCATCTGGAAGGGCTCCAGGGCCTTGCCCAGGCGAATGCAACTGTTCACGTCGATGTGTCCGAAATGATCGGCGCCCAGCGGGACCTCATAGCCGACCCCCTCGCGGACCTTGGCCACGTACTCGGCAAGCTGGGCGATCCCTTTGTCGGTAAGCTGGATTCGCGTAAACGGGTGCTGCGTGTTGAAGTATCGGCCTCGGTCGGGATTCGCAGGCTGGCTCAGCACACCGGGGGCGTTGCGGAGCATGTTGATGCCCAGGTCCATCTTGAGGAAGGTGAAGCCCGCCTTGACTCGCTCCTTGAGTTTCTCGGCGAACACCTGGGGGTCCCTCTGCGACTGGGTATCGGCGTACAGGCGGATGCGGTCGCGATAGCGGCCGCCGAGCATCTGGTAGACCGGAACGCCGTAGGCCTTGCCCGCCAAGTCCCAGAGGGCCATCTCGACGCCGGAGACGCCGCCGCCCTGCCGGCCGTGGTGGCCGAACTGACGGATCTTCTTGAACAACCGCTCGACGTTGCAGGGATTCTCGCCCAGGAGCCGGCTCTTGAGGATCAGAGCGTACTCCTTGCTGCCGCCGTCGCGGACCTCGCCGTAGCCACAGAGATCCTGGTTCGTATCGATGCGGATCAAAGGCACGCGAAAGGGAGCGCCGGTGATGACGGCGACGCGGAGGTCCGTGATCCGCAGCGCCGAGGGCTGCGAAGCCCGGCTTACGCCCTGCGTGGCATAGGCCACTTGCTCCTCGACCGGCCAGGCCAGCGTCCCGGCCAGGCTCAGGCCGCCCAGACCCCTGAGGAGGGAACGACGAGAATAGGATGAGGTTCGACGGATCGACTGTCCTGCTTGCTCCATCAGAGGTCCTTCCGTGTGAATTGTAACCAAGCTGCTGTCAGGGAATTCGAAATCCGAAGCACGAAATCCGAAACGAATTCAAAGGACCAAAACTCAAATGACCGAGACGCTGACGCCACATCGGATGGTCCTTCTTGAATCTCGATCATTCGTGCTTGTTTCGGATTTCCTGCGGGGGCTTACCAGCTTCTCTTCTCGAGGATCTCCTGAATCGCCTCCTTGGGCACATTCAGGTTGTTCTTGTTCTCTTCGAGCCATTGGAAGAAATCGGCCCGGATCGCCTCGGACCAGCGGCCGTCGATCTGTCCCGGCGTGTACTTGCCTTCCTTGAGACGCTGATGGCCGAACTGGTCCCGCAGCATGACCGCCTCGGCGTTCTTGACAACCTTTTCGGCCAGATGGGCGGGGATGAAGATGACGCCTTCTCGCTTGGCGAGCACGACGTCGCCCGGCAGGCAGGTGGCCCGACCGATGCGGATCGGCACGTTGATCCCCGTCAGCATCATCTCCTGAATGAACGAGGGGTCCCAGCCCCGCACGAAGGCGTTGAAGCCCTCGATCTCAGCCAGGCCTTCGAGGTCGCGCGCGCTACCGTCGAAGACGACGCCGTTGCCGCTCTTGGCGAAGATCGAGTTGCCGAGGTTGTCGCCGATGAGGGTGCCGTCGACGATCTTGCCGAACCCGTCGGCGACGTAGACATCGCCCTTTTGGAGCATGTCGATGGGCCAGGAGTTGGAGGAGCCGATACGTCCCTCGGCCTTGCCGTCCGCTTCGAGCTTCCTCTTCACGTCCGGCCGGGCGGGCATGTACTGCGCCGTCAGCGCCCGCCCCACGACCGGCACGTTCTGATGGATCATCTGCCAGCCGCTCTCGAACTGACTGTTGTAGCCCTCGTTCCGCAGGATGCCCCAGGCCTCCTCGATGGACACGTTCCGCATCCGCTGGAGGATGTCGTCGGAGACCTTCGGCCGCCCATCCGCCAGGCGCTCGCCGGTCCAGACAAACGTGTAGTACTGCACGCGATCTACACACGCGATCTTCTGCGTCGTGTGCGTGCTGGCCGCCACCGCCAACAGCATCGGCAGCAACAGGGCAACCACCAGCGGACTCATCCGACGGCACTTGGACAAACAGGCATGCATTTGCATCTTCGTTCCTTTCACGAAAGAGAGCGATCCGTGACAAACGGCAGGCAACAGGAACCGTGCGTCACCTGCCGGCCGGCATTGTACCGTCCGGGGATGCCGCTGTGGAGTCTCTCCCGCACAAAGGACACGATTCGTCACGCCTGCCAATAAGCCGTCAGTCGATGATCGCCTGGTGGGCGAGGGCCTCGAACTGGTCGTTGAGGGTGGCCTTGCCGCTCGGGTTGATCTGGGCCATGCAGACGCCGATCATCTTCTCCGTAGGGTCGATGAAGAAGGTCGTATACCAGAAGCCGCCCCAGCGGTAAGCGCCGACGCTGGTCGATTCGCCCGCCTCGCGGAGGGTCCGCGTGACGCCGAAGCCCAGGCCGAAGCCGGTGCCCTGGTTCAGCTCGCCGACGTGGTCCGCGGTCATCAGCTCGACCGTCTTGCGGCTGAGCAGGCGGACACCGTCCAGCTCGCCCCCATTGAGCATCATCTGGATGAACCGCGCGTAGTCCGGGACCGTCGAGCACAGGCCGCCGCCGCCGGAGCAGTAGCGGTGCGTCCCCTCGTAGGGATAGGTGACCGAGATCGTCATGGCTCCCTCGCCGATGACGCCGTCGGGTAGTCGCTTGAGACCGCCGCTCGAATCGGGCGCGTAGACTGCGGCCAGGCGGGATACCTTGCTCTCGGGCAGGCGGAAGCACGTGTCGTTCATCTTGAGCGGCTCGAAGACCCGCTTCTGCAGGAACTCGTCGAAGGGCATGCCGGAGGCGACCTCGACCACCCGGCCCAGCACATCCGTCGAGAGCCCGTAGTTGAACGCCTCGCCCGGCTGGTGCACCAGCGGCATCCGGGCGAGCTTCTTCATGTCGTCCGCGAGCAGGTCCGCGTCCTGGATCAGACCGTGGGTGATGCCCGCCTCCGCGTACTTGGCGCCGACGCGCGCGTCCCACTGGTAGGTCAGGCCGGAAGTGTGCGTCAGGAGATGGCGGATTGTGATCGGACGCCTCGCAGCGACGAGCCCGTCCTCGGCCGAAGCGTCGTTCGCCGAGGCGAGCACCTTGGCATTCCCGAATTCCGGAATGAACTTCGAGACGGGGTCCTTGAGCTGGAATTTCCCCTCCTCGTAGAGCATCATCACGGCGACACTGGTGATTGCCTTGGACATGGAGGCGATCCGGAAAATCGTCCCCGGCTTCATCTCGATCTTCTTCTCGCGGTCTTGCATGCCGACGGTCTGGAAGTATGCGACTTTGCCCTCGCGGGCGACCATGGCCACCGCTCCGGCGAGCCGCCCCTCATCCACATGCTGCTGCATGATCGTGGTGATCCGATCCAGCCGCTCCTGCGACAGGCCGACCGACTTGGGCGACGCCTTCGGCAGTCCCTGGCCCAGGGCAAGGGGCGAAAGGATGGTCAGGACCGTCAAGGCACACAAAAGGATACATCTCGATCTCATCATGGCGTCAGACCTCCAGAAGATTTGAACACGAACCAATTCGATGCGATGAATGGTACGCAGGCAAGCCTCAGGTCGTCAACCTCAATATGTCGGGAAGCGGGGTCAGGGATTCTGGTAGAGCCGACCGGCCAGGCAGAGATTGCCGGCGGCGTCGGTGCAGGCGACGGCGACGCCGAACCCGTCCTTCAGGCAGAAGCCGGCGGGGATCGGAGTGCAGTGGGCCAACTCGGTCAGACGGCCCTTGATGCTCAGATTGCCGGCGCGATCGATGTAGCCGGCGGCGGTCTGGTCGGGGGCTTGCAGGATGAAGGCCCCGGCGGGCGGTGTGCCCTCGGCCTCCATGGTCAGACCGCCTTGCAGGATGAGGTTGCCCAGATCGTCGAACTCAGCAACCACGCCACCCAGGGGTCCGGCGACGGAGAACAGAGCCTCTCCCGGCAACGTAGAGGCCAAGCCCCCCCGACTGGTCAGCAGGGAATACGTCTGGTCGGGATGTGGCATCGTCGCGCCCCAGACCGTGATGTGCCAGGTCCCTCTTCGCGGATTCTCGATGAAGACCTGTTCCACGTTGTTCGTGTGGTCGGCCTGCGTCCGCACGGCGGCCTCTTCGGGCAGATAAGGATCCAGGGTCCAGGGGTAGTGCCGCTTCCCGGACGGGTCCGTCACGACGAGGTCCAGATCGTTTACGAGCGCGTGGGCGGCCAACGGGTCGGCCGGGTAATCGTCCCAGACCAACGTGATCTTCAACTCCTTTTCGCCCGGGGGCAGCTCGATCGTGTACAGGTCCCGCTCGCCCTGGGAGAGAATCATGTCCTCCGTGATGACGTCGTCGATCGTGTCGGCGCGGACGAGATCGATGGTTCTCTTGGCGTCGATCAGGCCGTAGCCGTGGGCGTAATCCGGACCTGGATTGCCCAAATCCAGGGCTGTGTGGATCAGAAGACCTTTGAGTGTCGAGGGCAACGGGGCACCGCCATGGATAGCTCGCCAATCCTCCAAGATCAGGGCCATCGTCCCGGTGACAGACGGCGCCGCGAGGGAGGTGCCGCACCCGCCGCCGACGGGATAGCCGTAGCGGTTGCCCGGCAGCGTGGACCAGATGCCGCCGTTGCGGGTCTCGCAGCCGGGCGCAACGATCTCCGGCTTGATCCGCCCGTCCTCGGTCGGACCCTTGTCGCTCCAGGCCCACAGGGAATTGTCGTCGGAGTTCGTCGCGCCGACCGTGACGACGTTCTTACCGACCGCGGTGCACAGGATCGTGCCCCAGCGGCCCTCGTTGCCCGCGGCCCAGACGATCGGGAGACGCTTGCCCAGCGCGCCGCGAACGATGCCGTCCATCGCGGCCGCGTAGTCTTTGTAGACGTGCCACTCGACCTTGCCCCAGGAATTGTTGGCGATGTCGATCTGGTATAGCTCGATGGCCTGCCGGTACTGCTGGTGCAGCTCGGCCGTGCTGTCCCACGCGGCGAAGGAGACCAGCGCGGCGCCGGGCGCCACGCCTCGGTAGCGACGGTCCGCGAGCAGGCTGCCGTCGCCGATCATTGTGCCGGCCACTTGCGTAGCATGTTCGCCGATGATGCCCTTGTCTGGGGCGTTCACGACGCGGCCGGCCAGATCGACATGGGTGCCGTCCGGATGGCTCGATTCCCACTGGCCGATGACGACGCCCAGACCGCTCAGATCGTATGGCGCAGCCTGAACGGGGTTGACATGAATCGCGGCCCGCGCGCCGTCGTTCAGATCGATCGACGGGCCGTGCTGGTCGATCCACTTGACGCCGTCCTGGGCAGCCAGAGCGTCAATCGCCTCGGCCGGCAGGTAACAGACCAGGCCGTTTCCCACGAGGTCGCACGCCAGAATCGTGCCGCCGAGGCTCTCGATCATCGCCTCGCCGGCCGCGAGTGAAACGTCTTCGAAAAGCAACGCTGTGAACCTCGCCCGGCCGGTGGTGGTGAGGTACGAGGGATCGACGCCCTTCTCTCGGATGGAAGACGCAAGCTTGTCCGAGGGTCGGATCTCGCAGATCGCGCGCACGCCGGCGATCCGTGCGACGTAGCTCATTCTGTTTGCCGGAACACTGGCCAGCCAGGCGCCGCGAGGGATATAGGAAAGCAGCCTCACGCCCGCCGCGAAAGATGCGACTCGCCATTCGTCTGTGGGAATGCCGTCCAACTGCAGGAGCACGTGCAGCCGGCCCGAGACTGCCCCCGGCTGTGAACGCAGGGCTCTGTCCACGCCCGGCGCGGGCACGAATCTGCGCGATCGGAGGATCACTTCGCCGTCGGCTGTCAGAGTCCCGCCCAGCAGCGCTACCAGCACCGCGGCGAGCACGCCCCCTTGGTTCATGACGACCCTACTCCTGTGTTGCCCCACATGGATCTTCGACTATGGCTATCATACCATTTCTGCCCCGTCGTTTCCAGAGGGGCCGTCGCAGAGGAGGCGGTACGAGGACTCTCAGACGGTCGCTACTGTCCCGGCACCATCCTCTCGGGCGCAGCGGTCCCCTCTTCGGTTGTCGCACCGGCGGCTTCTTGGGCACTCATGGCCAGATCGGAGCATCAGGCGTCTGTCATCTCCCGGAAAAATCTCTCTGCGGGGTGGCCCGGAAATTGCTCCTGAGGACCGCGTCACGCCCGATAAAAAAGGCTATATCCCCCATAGATGACGCCTGAATCGGGTCGGACCCTTGACATCCGACGCGGGTTTTGATAGAGTAGTGCGATGGGTACCAACAGCGTCCCAAGGAGGGGTCCGTACGGGCTGCGGGTCTGCGAGGATCACGGCCGGACGCAGGTTTTGCGGATGGGAGATTCCACAAGACACGTGGCGGGGTGGCGATTCGACAGATCGAAGCCTTCGATCAACGCGGTTCGAAACAGAAGTGTTGTTTGTGTCAGGAAATGAGGGGTGGGGTATGAAGTGCGAAATCACATGGCGTGTGAAGACCTTCGTCGTTTTTCTGGCTGCGGTCGTGGTCGCTGCCTCGGCGGCCTATGGCGATCCTCCGGTCATTCTACATGACCGGGTGTCCGTCGACGGCCTTTCTGGTGCGGCGGGCAGCCAGAGGCTGTTTCAGTTCGAGGTCCCCTACGGCGTGTATCGACTGCACATCCGAACGGAGGGGGGCACCGGAGATTGCGACGTCTATGTGAAGAGGGGCGCGCCACCGACGACGTCCGACTATCACTATTGTGACGCGGTCGACGGCAACACCGAAGGCATCCTCATCGGCCACCCCCACGCCGGGACTTGGTACGTCCTGGTCTATGGCAAGACCGCCTATGCCGGGGTCAGCCTGTGGGCCGGCTGTCTTTACGACGTGGACGACTCGCTCGAGAACGGGATCCCGCTGGCCGGGCTCTCCGGTTCTGCCGGCGAAGAGTTGGTCTACACGGTCGTCGTCCCGTCCGGCCAGGATGGACTGGAGGTCAAGACCTGGGGCGGCACCGGTGACGTCGACCTGTACGTCCGGTATGGCGCGCAGCCCACGACGTTCCACTACGACGGCTGTTCGGAGAATGCGGATAACGACGAGACGGTGACCATCAGCAATCCGACCGCTGGCGTCTGGTACATCATGCTGCGAGGCCACACGGCCTTTGCCGACGTGAGTGTCATGGCGACCTACTGGGGAAGCCCGGGGCCCGGACCCGCGAGCTGGCTCCAAGACGAGGTACCGATCACCGGTCTGTCCGGGGTCGCCGGCGACATGGCCTGGTACGTGATCGACGTGCCCCACGGCAGCGAGGGAATCATGTTCCGCATGTTCGGCGGCACCGGCGACTGTGACATGTACATCAAACGAGGGTATCCCCCGACCGAAAGCGATTACGATTACCGCCCGTCGGATCACGGCAACCAGGAGAGCATCAGCATCGGGAATCCGACCGGTGGAAGCTGGTACGTCCTGCTGAAAGCCGACACCACGTACAGCGGCGTGACCCTCGAGGCGGATTACTGGGGCACCCATGGCGGCATGGCTGATGTGATATACCTGAGTTCGGGCGTTCCGGTCCCGGGTCTCGCCGGCAGCGCGGGCAGCGAGCAGTTCTTCTGCATCTCGACGCCCGAGGGCGCCCAGTCGCTCGAAATCAAGATATTCGGCGGCACGGGTGATGCGGATCTGTACGTCAAGAGGGGCTCGCTCCCGTCGGTGCATGACTATGACGCCCGACCTTACAAGATCGGCAACAACGAGACCGTGACCATTGACGATCCGGCCGCCGGATGCTGGTATATCATGATTCGTGGCTATCACGCGTTCTCGGGGGTCACCCTCGTGGCGACCTACGATGCGCACGTTCCGGATGAAGAAGGAGCCCTGAAGAACGGCCAGGCGGTCACGGATATCGCTGGCGACGCCAGCAGCGAGCAGTTCTTCTTCATCGAGGTGCCCGCCGGCCAGACCCGGCTGGAGTTCACCATGTCCGGCGGCTGGGGCGACGCCGATCTCTACATCCGCAGCGGCCAGAAACCCACGAAGACCGAGTGGGACTATCGGCCCTACGTGATCGGGAATAACGAGAAGGTCACAATCGACAACCCGAAGGCCGGCACCTACTACATCATGATCGCGGGCTACTCCGTCTTTGGCGGCGTGACCCTGACGGCGACCTACGTCACGGACGGCTCGGCGGTGATCATCCTGGAGGACTGTGTGATCGTCGAGGACCTGTCCGGTGCCACAGGCAGCGAGCGGTTCTTCTGCATCGACGTCCCGGAAGACCAGGAGTTGCTCACGATCACGATGCGGGGCGGCACCGGCGACGCCGATCTCTATGTCCGCAAGGGCGCCAAGCCGACCACCGCGAGCTGGGACTATCGCCCGTACGTACATGGCAATGACGAGTCCCTGGAGGTCCCGTATCCGGCCGCTACGACCTGGTACATCATGATCCACGGTTACCATGCGTATGCCGGAACGACGCTGCAGGCCTGTTTCACGACGGCCGCCCCAAAGAAAGACTGAGAATCCGCCGCCGCGGAGACACAAGGTCCTCCCTTGCGTCTCTGCCGGCGGGCCGGCTCCGTTCCCGTTCTTACGGGGACGATTGGGCTCGCTGCGGAAGGGATTTCGTCTTTTCTGTTCGGACTTCCGCGTTTACGCGGTCTTGACCCGCCTGAAGGCGGGACTCCAGATGGTGTGCTCGAACCTCGCGACCCCAACGGAACCAATCTACAGGCTGTCGCCGCCCGCTCCCTTCTCCATGTCCTGCCGTCGAACGGAAGACCTTGCGCCTCGATGGATCCTCTCGTCCGGGTCCTTGGCGTTAAGCATGGCTGCGGATCAGCCGATCTTACCCTTGTGACAACAAGACGCAGACTCCATGGCTCGGGACTCGTCCCATAACAACCAAGTCTGCAACGGTACGACGGCTGTGCTCCCTCGGCGGTCGACCGAACAAAGCGCGAAGCGCCGCCATAGTAAGGTCTTGACGCAAGAGTCGTGTCGTAGCAACGAGGTCCTGTATGGATAGACTCATCGCAATCGCGGCAGCACTGATTCTGATCACTCCCTGTCTGGCCAAGACCGTCACCGTGGACGACGACGGTCCGGCCGACTTCCGCGCCATCCAGGCGGCCATCGACAATTCCTGGCATGGCGATACGGTCGTCGTCAAACCGGGAACCTACCACGAGCAGATCGCATTCAACGGGCGAGGAATCACGGTGCAGAGCGAACGCCCCGACGATCCTGACGTGACCCGGGCAACCGTAATTGCAGGCAGTTCCGACGCCGCGGTCGTGTTCGATTTCGGCGAGAGCGAGCAGTCCGTCCTGACCGGGTTCACGGTCACCGGCGCGGGGATCGCCTGCCTCGCGGCCTCTCCCACGATCTCCGGGAACGTCATTCGCGAGTGCACTGGACCGGGCATCCGGGGTCTGAACGACGCCCGACCCGCCATTCGTGGCAATCAGATCCTCGACAATGCACTGGAAGGCATCTATGCCTGCAAC
>ENA-OSEO01004428-OSEO01004428.1-sediment-metagenome-genome-assembly--contig:-NODE-4428-length-14817-cov-4.558820_pt1 | contig 14817 bp, 6 predicted proteins | sample MGYA00237883_ERZ534232 | MGnify/ENA metagenome assembly ERZ534232 | reverse complement strand
GGCGAGGTGACCACGGCCACCTGGCCGGGCAGGACCGGGAGGGGCTTCTTGCGCCCGGGATCGAAGAGCCCCTCGGCGGCCAGCTTCCTCTTGAGCTGCTCGAAGGCCACGGCCAGGGCGCCGGCGCCCAGGGGCTCGATGTGGTCGATGATGAGCTGGTACTCGCCCCGGGGTTCGTAGACGGTCAGGGAGCCGAAGGCCAGGACCTGGAGGCCCTCCTCGGGTTGGAAGGGCAGGTAGCGGAGCCGGTTCCTGAAGATGACCGCCCTGAGCTGTGACGAGGCGTCCTTGAGGGTCAGGTAGAGGTGGCCCGAGGCCGGCTGCCTGACGGCCGAGGCCTCGCCTTCGACCCAGACCAGGCTCAGGTTCTCCTCCAGGAGCCGGCGCACCTCGCCGCTCAGCTGCGAGACGGTGTAGATCCGTCTCTCCCCGAAGGGCAGGCTGGGCTCTGTAAACGGGCTGGTCATAGGATTTCCGGGCGAGACACCTAGATCTAGTATCACCAACTGGACTCCGGTTCAACCTCAAACCCCCGGGTTGACATACCTCCCGGGTGGGCTAATAATTGATTCCCAAAGGAGGCTGAATGGGAGACAAGGCCAATCAGAAGAGAGTCTGCTCCGACCCGAAGTGCCAGGAGGAGTGGGAAAAGATGGACCCGGCCGCCCGAGAGGCGGCGGCCAAGTTCACTTACTGCCCCTTCTGCGCCGAGGAACTGGCCACCCAGTGCTCGGCCTGCGGCGAGCAGATCCAGGACCCCAGTTTTAACTTCTGCCCCTGGTGCGGCAAGGAGTTCGACAAATGAAGCGCGGCCTGGCCCTGGCCCTGGTCCTGCTCCTGCTCTGTCCCAGCCTGGCCCTGGCCGAGACTTTCGGCGTCAGGAGCAAGAAGGCCAACTTCAGGCAGGGACCCTCGACCAGGGACGCGGTGGCCTTCTCGGCCGAGAAGTACTACCCGGTCGAGGTGCTCGAACGCAAGGGCGGCTGGATCAAGGTCAAGGACTTCGAGGGTGACGTGGCCTGGGTTCACGAGAGCCTCCTGGACAAGACCGACTGCGTCGTGGTCAAGGCCACCCGGGCCAACATCCGCCAGGAGCCCACGACCAAGTCCAGCGTTCTATTCACCGCCTCCAAGGGCTCGGCCTTCAAGGTCCTCGAGAAGAAGGGCGAGTGGCTCCTGATCCAGCACGCCGACGGCGACAGGGGCTGGATCCACCAGAACCTGACCTGGGGCCAGTAGGCTCGCTCATCAGGCTCGATCGAGGCCCGCGCTCCGTCCGGGGCGCGGGCCCTTCTTGTCGCCCGGGTCGGGCCCTCAGCCCAACTGACCGCGGCTTCGAGGCCGGAGAGGGAAACTCCGGTGGTCGGGGTCGACGGTTCTGATTTCTTTCCCGGGCAAGACCATCCGAAGCTTGCGAGTTCAACGCTTTTGTGCCAGATTAGCCCTTCAGTTGGCCCGATGACGGGTCAGGGGGACCTCGAGCTAGGGTTTAAGTCAAGCGGCCGGATGCCGGCGGTCAGCCAGGGAGTCGGGCGATGGCTAAGGCCATGACCATGACCCAGTTGCTCCGGGAAGTGGAGAGGCTCAGGGCCCGACTGGCCGAGAGCGAGGCCGCGCCGGCCGAGGACCAGGACGAACCGGCCGGTCATACCGGCCGCCAGGACAGGTACCGGGAGCTTTTCGAGAGCTCCCGGGACGCCATCACCGTCACCACCCGCCACGGCGACATCGTCGACGTCAACCCGGCCGCCCTGGAGCTCTTCGGCTGGACCAGGGAGGAGATGCGGTCGCTCAATTTCGGACAGCTCTACGCCGATCGCTCCGACGGCCAGCGGTTCGTGGCCGAGATCGAGCAGAACGGCTCGGTTCGGGACTTCGAGGTCAAGCTGCGCGGCCAGGGCGGGCGGGAGATGGACTGCCTGGTCACGGCCACGGTCAGGCGCGGCCGGGACGGCTCGATCTCCGGCTACCAGGGCATCATCCGGGACATCAGCCAGCAGAAGCGGGCCCTGGAGAGGCTCAGGGAGAGCGAGACCCGCTACCGGACCCTGTTCGAGACGGCCAACGACGCCATATTCCTGATGCAGAAAGGCCTCTTTGTCGACTGCAACGGCCGGACCCTGGAGATGTTCGGCTGCGCCAAGGACCAGATCATCGGCCAGACCCCGGCCAGGTTTTCGCCGGAGCGTCAGGCCGACGGCCGCTCCTCCGGGGAAAAGGCCCGGGAGAAGATGGCGGCGGCCCAGACCGGCCGGCCCCAGTTCTTTGAATGGCGCCACTCCAGCCTGGACGGACGGGAATTTGACGCCGAGGTCAGCCTCAACCTGATCACCCTCTCGGGCCAGAGCTTCCTCCTGGCCGTGGTCCGCGACATCACCGCCCGCAAGCGGGCCGAGAACGCCCTCAAGGAGAGCGAGGAGCGGCACCGCACCGTCCTGGAGGCCTCACCCGACCCGGTGGCCGTCTACAACTCGGCCTGGGAGATGACCTACGTCAATCCGGCCTTCAGCGAGGTCTTCGGCTGGGCCCTGGAGGAGTGCCTGGAGCAGAACATCGACTTCGTGCCCCAGGAATACCTCTCCGACATGAAGGCCGCCCTGGGGGCCATCGTCAAGGGCGGGACCATCTCCGGAATCGAGAGCCGGCGCTGGACCAAGGACCGGCGGCTGATAGACGTCAGCATCAGCACCGCCGCCTTCTTCGACGGCCAGGCCAACCTGCAGGGCTCGGTGGTCACCTTCCAGGACATAACCGAGCGCAAGCGGACCGAAGAGCAGCTCAAATTCATCGCCTATCACGACCCCCTCACCGGCCTGCCCAACCGCAAGTCCTTTTACGAGCATCTCGAGGACCGGCTCACTCGGTCCCGCCGCCAGCCGACCAGCCGCTGGGCCCTGCTCTTCCTGGACCTGGACCGCTTCAAGGACGTCAATGACACCTTGGGCCACGACGTCGGCGACGAGCTTCTCAAGGCGGCCTCCCGCCGCATCCAGTCCTGCCTGCGCAAGACCGACTACATGTTCCGCCTGGGCGGGGACGAGTTCACCATCCTGGCCACCAACCTGACCAAGGACATCCACGCCGCCAATGTGGCCGAGAGGATCCTCAAAAGCGTGGCCCGGCCGTTCCACATCTTCGGCCACGAGGTCTACATCACCGGCTCCATCGGCATCAGCGTCCACCCCGAGGACGGCGACAGCGTGGAGGGCCTGGTCAAGAACGCCGACCTGGCCATGTACGTGGCCAAGGAGGACGCCAACAACTACCGTTTCTACGCCCAGGAGATGAACGAGCGGGCCCTGGAGCGGCTCAGCCTCGACTCCAGCCTCCGCCAAGCCGCCCAGCGCGACCAACTGATAGTTTACTACCAGCCCCTGGTGGACCAGGAGCGCCGGATAGTCGGCCTGGAGGCCCTGCTGCGCTGGAGGCACCCCGAGCTGGGCCTGATCCACCCGGACCGGTTCATCCCCCTGGCCGAAGAGACGGGGGCCATCATCGGCATCGGCGAGTGGGTCCTTAACACCGCCTGCCGACAGATCCAGAAATGGCGGCGGGAGGGCCACGAGGAGCTCTACGTGGCCGTCAACCTCTCGGCCCGCCAGTTCAAGCAGCCCGACCTGGTCAATACGGTCAAGCGGGTCCTGGAGGAGACCGGGCTGCCCCCGGAGTGCCTCCAGCTGGAGCTGACCGAGACCAGCGTCATGGCCAATCCGGAGGAGGCCGTGGCCAAGATGAAAGAGCTGCATCGAGAGGGCATCCGCTTCTCCATCGACGACTTCGGCACCGGCTACTCATCGCTGAACTACCTCAAGCGATTCCCGGTGGACACGCTCAAGATCGACCGCTCTTTCATCCGGGAGGCGACCAGCAACCCGGAGGACCAGGAGATAATCAGGGCCATCATCTCCATGGCCCGCAACCTGAGCATGGAGCCGCTGGCTGAAGGGGTGGAAAGCCGGGAGCAGCAGGAGTTCCTGGCCGACCACGGCTGCGACATGATGCAGGGTTTCTTCTTCGGACGGCCCATGCCGGGCGAGGAGATCGACCGGCTCCTGAGGCGGATGCGGGTCTGAGCGCCGGGCTGACTTGGATGCAGAACCCGGGCCGGCCCCCTAGCCTCTGTCGGGGCCGGGTTTTTAACCGGAAGTTTTATAAAAAGACCGAGCCCTTCAGGTTACCCATCCCACTATCCAACGATATTCAACGATTGAAGACTTGTTGACTTGTTATAATCTTCGGGTAATATACAAGAGCCGTGCTATTCGGCCCGGCTCCGGATTAATCAGTTCGAGGTCAAGTTAATGGCTGGATCAGCAACCAGAGCCCAGCTAGTCGACGAACTCACCCGAGTCCGGGGCAGGTTGGCCGAGCTAGAGGCTCAGATAGCGGCCAGGCCGGCCGGGGGCAAGGCGGATTCGCTGGACCACGGAGAGCGATTGGCCAGGATGCTGGATGGAGTCCCGCTGGCCTTTCAGTCCCTGGACTCCGAGGGCCGCCTGGTCGAGGTGAGTCAGGCCTGGCTGGACCTGCTGGGCTACTCCCGGGAGGAGGTCATCGGCCGCTGGGTGGGCGATTTCCTGCCCCCCGAGAGCGCCGACGAGGCGCAGGCCGTCTTTCAGCAATTCCTGGAGACCGGCCAGCCGTCCGTGTCCGAGCACGAGATGGTCAGGAAGGACGGCTCCCGCCTGATCGTCGAGTGCCACCGCAAGATCAGCCGCGACGCCGCCGGCCGCCTCCGCCGGATACACTGCCTGGTTCAGGACATCACCAAGCGCAAGCGGGCGGAGGAGTGGTCGCGGCTGCGCCTGGAAGAGATGACGGCCCTGAACTCCCTGGCCCGCAGGGTTTCGGCCAGCCTCTCGCTGAACCAGGTCATTGAGGCGACCCTGGAAGGGGTCGCCGAGGCCGTGGTCCCTGATCTGATGTTGTTCTTCCTGCGAAAAGAGGACGACCTGATCCTGGAAGGGGGGCGCCCGGAGGGCGAGCAACTGGAGTTCGTCCAAGGCCAGACCCATCGTCTCGGCCAGTGCCTCTGCGGTCTGGCCGGCCAGGGCGAGTCGGTCTACGCCAGGGACATCCACTCCGACCCGCGCTGCGCTCTGGAGGAATGCAAGCTGGCCGGCTTCCGCTCCTTCGCCGCCCTGCCTCTGTTCAAGGGGGACGTTGTCCTGGGCGTCCTGGGTCTGGCCTCGATCTCGGAGAGAGACTTCGCCCGGCAGGCGGCCTTCCTCGAGGCCCTGGCCGGCCAATCGGCCGTCGGCCTGCAGAACGCCTTGTTGTACGAGCAAGTCCAGGAGCATTTGGCTCTTCTGGAGCAGGAGATCGCCGAGCGCAAGAAGGCCAGGCAGGCCCTCGAGAGTGAACGGAACACCCTGAGAAGCATCATCGACCTCAACCCTTACGGCATCGCCATCTACGACGCCGAGGGCCACTTCGTTCGGGCCAACAAAGCTTGGCTGAATCTGTTTTTCTCGCCGCCGCCTGCGGAGTACTCAATATTCAACGATCCAGTCCTGCAGGAACAGGGCCGCCAGCCGACGGTCCTCTCTCTCAAGCAGGGCCAGGTCATCAAACTGGCCGAGGATCTCTGGTACAACCCCAGCCAGGCCGCCCCAGGCCTGCCCGATATGGAAGTCTGCTTCCACGCCGTGGGCTTTCCCCTCTTTGACTCGAGCGGCCGCCTCGAGGGCGTGGTGGCCATGTTCGAGGACGCCACAGAGCGCAAGCGGGCCGAGCAGGATCTGGCCCAGTCCGAGGAGCGCTACCGCCGCCTGGTCGAAGAGAGTCCCACGGCCATGCTCACCATTATCGACGGCAGAATCGAGTACGCCAATCCGGCCTCGGTGAGGATGTTCGGCGCTTCCGGCCCCCAGGACTTGATCGGGCGGACTTATTTCGATCTGGTCCACCCCGAGGACCGAAGCGGGTCGGAGAAGCGGATGGACTTCCTCCTCAGCCAGAGGGAGACAACCCCCCTGAGGCAGCATCGCTTCGTTTCCCTGGACGGCCGAGTGATCGAGGCGGAGTCGCTCGGCGCGGCCTTCGAGGACCACGGTCGGATCGTTGTCCAGGCCATGGTCCACGACATCACCGAACGCAAGCGGGCCGAGGAGGCTCTGGTCCGCTCCGAGGAGAGGCACCGCCGGCTGATCGAGGCCTCGCCCAACGCCATCCTGGTCCACTGCGAGGGCCGGATCGAGTACGTCAATCCGGCGGCGGTGGAGCTGCTCCACGCCTCGGGACCGGAAGAACTCGTCGGGCGTTTCTATCTCGACCTGGTCCATCCCGACGACCGGGTCGAATCAGAGAGGCGCATCCGAAAGTTGATCGAAAAAGGCTGGTTCCCTCCCCGCCGGGCGCACCGGCTGATCGCCCTGGACGGACAGGTGATCGAGGTCGAGACCACGGGCACCGTCTTTGAGGATCAGGGCCGGACCATGGTCCAGACCATCGCCCAGGACGTCACCGAGCGCAGGCGGGCCGTTGAGGCGCTCCGGGAGAGCGAGAGCCGCTTCCGCGAGATGGCCGAGCTCCTGCCCACCGGCGTGGCCGAGGTGGACCGGGACCTGCGGTTAACCTACGTCAATCGGTCCGTTCTGGAGATGTTCGGCCTGACGCAAGCCGACATCGAGTCCGGGGTCAGCATCCCGGAGCTCATCGCCCCCGAGGACATGGAGAGGGGGCTGAAGCACATCGAGAAGATCATGGCCGGGCGGAACCCGGGACCGGCCGAATACAGGCTCCTGAAAAAGAATGGCTCTAGCGTCAACGTCTTCATCAATCCGGCCCCGCTCTTCAGGGACGGGGAAGCGGTCGGGATGCGCGGCACCCTGCACGACATCACCGAGCGCAAGCTAGCCGAGGAGGCTCTCCGGGAGAGCGAGGAGAAGTACCGGACCATAATCGCCGACATGGAGGAGGGTTACTACGAGACCGACCTGAACGGCAACCTGACCTTCTTCAACGACTCCCTGTGCCGGATCCTGGGTTATTCGGACGAGGAGCTTCTGGGCATGAACAACCGGGCGTTCTCCACCCCGGAGATGACCAGGGCGGTCTTTCGGGTTTTCAACCACGTCTATCGGACCGGAGTCCCCAGGAGCCTGATGGACTATGAAATAATCACCAAAGAGGGAGAGACCAGGCTTCTGGAGGGCTCGGTTTCCCTGAGACGCGACTACGCTGACGAGCCCATCGGGTTCAGGGGCATAATGCGCGACGTGACCGAGCGCCGGCGGGCCGAGGAGGCCCGGCGTGAATCGGAGCAGCGTTACCGGGATCTGTTCAACGGCGTCAACGATTTTATTTGCAGCCACGACCTTCATGGCCTCCTCCTCAGCGCCAACCGCAGCATGGCCGAGACCCTGGGCTACCAGCCCCAGGAGATGATCGGCCGCTCCATCGTCGAATTCATGTTGCCCGAATACAAGCAGGACTTCTATGATGACTACCTGGTCAAGATCAAAGACAGCGGGCGAGCCGAGGGGGTCTTCAAGGTCTTGAGCAAGAACGGCCAGCGCCATTACTTCGAGTACAGCAACTCCCTGGTCCAGCAGGAGGGGCGGGAGCCCTTCGTCAGCGTCGTGGCCCGCGACATCACCGAGCGGATCATGGCCGAGCGCGAGCTGAGAAAAATGGAGGAGGAGCTGAGCCAGGCCCAGAAGATGAAGGCCCTGGGCACCCTGGCCGGCGGCATCGCCCACGACTTCAACAACATCCTGGCCGCGGTCATAGGCTACACCGAGCTCGCCCTGGACAACGTGCCCGAGGAGAACCCCAACCACCGACACCTGGAGCAGGTCCTCAAGGCAAGCGGCCGGGCCAGGGATCTGGTCGGGCAGATCCTGGCCTTCAGCCGGCAGAGCGCCCAGGAGAAGAGCCTGATCAGGCTGGGGCCGGTGGTGGAGGAGGGCCTGAAGCTGCTCCGGGCCTCCCTGCCTTCGACCATCGAGATCAGGCGGGACGTCAAGGTCGAGACCGGGCTGGTTCTGGCCGATCCGAGCCAGGTCCATCAGGTCCTGATGAACCTCTGCACCAACGCCGGCCACGCCATGCGGGACAAGGGCGGTATTCTTGAAGTTTCTCTCAAGCCAGTGCAAATCGGGCCGGGCAAGGCGGCCGGGACGCCGGGCCTGCCCCCCGGGCCTTACCTCCAGCTCCAGGTCAAGGACACCGGGCAGGGCATGGAGCCCGAGATCATGGACCGGATCTTCGATCCCTATTTCACCACCAAGAAGCCCGAGGAGGGAACCGGCCTGGGCCTGGCCGTGGTCCACGGCATCGTCCAGAGCCACGGCGGCGCCATAATCGTGACCAGCCAGCTGGGCCAGGGCTCGACCTTCGACGTCTATCTGCCGGTCATGGAGGGTGAAATGACCGGGCTGCCGAAGGACAACGGGGGTCCCGTCCCCCTGGGCTCGGAGCGCATCCTGGTCGTCGACGACGAGAAGGCCCTGGTGGAGATGACCCGGCAGATGCTGGAGCGCTTAGGCTACCGGGTGACGGCCGTGACCTCCAGCCTCGAAGCCCTGGAGCTGTTCAGGAACCGGCCCGACAGATTCGACCTGGTCATCACCGACCAGACCATGCCCCAGATGACCGGGCTCCAACTGGCCCGGGAGATGATGCGGCTCAGGCCGAACCTGCGGGTCATTCTCTGCACCGGGTTCAGCGAGCAGGTCTCGGCCGAGAAGGCCCAGACCATGGGCATCAAACGGTTTGTCATGAAGCCCCTCGTCGCCCGCCAGGTGGCCGAGGTCGTCAGGGAGGTGCTCGACCGGAAGACTTGAGGGGCGCCCGGGCGGCCCGCCGGCGCGGAAGGACGGTTTCGATAAGCCCAATCTGGCGAAATAGGCGCCTGTCCCTGATCATCCTGGTCGCGGCCCTGGGCCTGGGTCTGGCCTTTTCGGCCACCGGTCTGGGCCGGCGCCTGGACGGCTTCTTCTTCGACTCCACGGCCCCCTTGCTGGGCCGGCCTCGGCCGGTCGAGGATCTCCTGGTCATTCTGATCAGCGAGGCGGACTACTCCGCCGCGGCCACCCCGCTGGCCCTGTGGAGCGCCCGCCTCGTTCCGCTCCTGGAGCTGATCGAGTCCGGCCGGCCCGAGGCCGTCGGCCTGGACCTGGTCCTGCCCCAGTTCCCCCTGGCCCGGCTGGTCAAGGACCACGACCAAAAGGTTTTCAAGACCCTCAACCGGGTCTCCAAGTCCTGCCGCCTGGTCTCCGGCTACGGCATTACCACCGGGGGGAGCATCAGGGAGCCCTTTGTCCTCTACCAGAGAATCCTCGGCCCGGACGGCTACGGCTACTTCAATCTGACCCCGGACCCCGACGGTGTCTGCCGGCGGCAGGTCCTGAGCCTGCCCAGCCGCGAGGGCCGGACCCTCTACTCGTTCGCCTCCCTGACGGCCGGGGTCAAGCGATCCCCCGGGGCCTCGATCACGCCCGATTGGCGCAACCCGGCCCTGATCCCGAGGCTGACCTTCGGCCAGGCCCTGGCCGCCCAGCCGGGCGCCTTTGCCGGCAAGATCGTCCTCATCGGCGTCGACTTTGAATTCGAGGACCGCCACCCCACCCCGGCCCCCGGCCGCATTGAGGCCGGGGTGCTCTTCCAGGCCCGGGTGGTCGAGGCCCTCAAGAGCGGCCGGGAGCTGTTTGAGCCGGGTTGGGCTCTTTCGCTCCTGGGGCCGGCCGGACTGGTCGGGCTGCTGGCCCTGATCCTGACCCGGCGCGCCTCCCAGTCGCGGGTCGTGGCCAGCGGGGCGGCGATGCTGGGCGGCCTCCTGGTCCTGCTCCTGGGCGGCCTGGCCGCCGGGCTGGTCCTCAGGCCCTCGACCGGGCTGGCCGGGCTGGTCCTCATCACCTCGGCCAGGTTCGGCCAGGGCTACTTCACGGTCAAGGAGACCTTCGGCCGCTACGTGGCCCGGCGGGTCCGCGACGAGATCCTCTCCGGCCGCATCCCCCTGGACGGCCAGCTGACCGAGGTGACGGTTCTCTTCTCGGACCTCAGGAACTTCACCCCCCTGGCCGAGGCGACCCCGCCCAAGGAGGTGGTCAGGATCCTCAACGGCTATTTCAAAGAGATGTCCGAGGCCATCCGGGACAACAACGGGCTGGTCCTGCAGTACATCGGCGACGAGATCATGGCCGTCTTCGGGGCGCCGGTTCCGGCGCCGGACCACGCCCGCTCGGCGCTATCGGCCGCCCTGGAGATGCGCCGCCGGCTTATCGTGGTCAACGAGGAGCTTCAGCGGCAGGGCCGACAGCCGCTCAGGCACGGCATCGGCGTCCACACCGGCACGGTCGTGGCCGCCAACCTCGGCGGCGGCGACAGGGTCAGCTACTCCCTGATCGGCGACACGGTCAACCTGGCCTCCCGCCTCCAGGGCCTGAACAAGGAGTTCGGGACCGACGTCATCATCAGCGGTCAGACCCTGGCCCGGGTCGACCGGGAGGTGCCGGTCAAGCAGCTTCCGCCGACCCCGATCAAGGGCAAGAGCAAGCCGGTGGACATCTTCAGCGTACTCTGAGGCCCGGCCCGCCTGGCCGCTCCCTTGACTTGTTCTTGCCTTTGAATTGCAATCATGGCATAATTTTATCAATATTGCTTCCGACCTGATCGTTCCGGATACCGCGTCCGGCGATGACCGCGGGGAGACAGGCCGTGAGGCTCGCGGGTTGGGCCGTCATTACATTTGCTTTCCTTCTGGCCGCGGGGCTCGGCTCCGGGCCGGCGGCCGCCCAGCCGCTGGATGGGCTGCAGCTGATCAAGGTCGAGGGCGGCTTCCTCGATCCGGCCGGCCGGCCGGTCGGCGAGTACGACTACCTGGAGCCCGGCCACAAGTACCGGCTCCTGCCCGGGTCCAGGATCGAGCTGTCCACCCTGGACGGCCAGAGGACCTTCAAGGCCGAGGGCCCGGGCATCCTCAGCTTTGAGGCCACTGGACCGCTTACCCTCAACGGCCGGCCCCTGGCTGCGGCCGCCGCCGAGTCCGCGCTCCAGAGCGTCACCGCCACCGGCCTGGGCGGCGGCAATCTGGGGGCCATCCGCATGCGCGGTCCGGGCGGTGTCCAGGTGGAGGCCAGGACGGCCGGCGGCGGGACCAAGCTGGTGCCCCTCTACTCCGGCTACCACGCCCTGGTCCTGGGCTGCGGCGATTACAAGCAGGGCTGGCCCAAGCTGCCCAATCCGGTCAAGGACGCCCGGGAGGTGGCCGCGGTTCTGGAGTCCCAGGGCTGGGAGGTCGACCTGTTCGAGGACCCCGACGGCGAAAAGCTCGAGAGGGCCCTGACCGATCTGATCACCGGCCCGGGACGCGAGCCCGACAAGGCCATTCTGATCTGGTTTTCCGGCCACGGCCACACCCTCAAGGAGGCCGACGGGACCAAGCTGGGCTACATCGTGCCCGTGGACGCGCCCCATCCGAGCAAGGACGAGGCCGGCTTCATGCGCAAGGCCATGGACATGCGCCGGATGGAGACCGTGGCCAAGCGCATCCGCTCCAAGCACGTCCTCATGGTCTTCGACTCCTGCTTCTCGGGGGCCATCTTTTCCATGGTCCGGGCCATTCCCTCGGCCTACATCGAGGAGAAGGTCGACAAGCCGGTCCGGCAGTTCATCACCGCCGGCGACGAGCAGGAGGCGGTCCCGGACCGCTCGGTCTTCAAGACCTGCTTTGTCCAGGCGGTCACCGAGGGCTACGCCGATCTCAACCGGGACGGCTACGTCACCGGGGAGGAGCTGGGCGCCTATCTCCAGGAGCAGGTGGTCAATTACTCCCAGAAGGCCCAGCACCCCCAGTACGGCAAGATCAACAACCCCAGGCTGGACAAGGGCGACTTCGTCTTCGCCAGCCTGGCCCCCCGGACCGGGCAGGTTCTGGTCAGCAGCAACGTGGACGGGGCCGATTTCGAGCTGGCCGGCCAGCGCCTCCAGACCGACGCCCGCCAGCCGGTGACCGTGGACAAGATACCGCCCGGCCGCCACGCCGTCCTGGCCCGCAAGACCGGCCATCAGGACTGGCGGGGGGAGGTCGAGGTCAAGCCCGGCGAGACGGCCAGTCTGAGCATCCTGATGCAGCCCCTGGGCCCGGCCGCCGGCCGGGTGCGGGTGACCAGCAACGTCAGCGGGGCCAGCTTCAACCTGGCCGGCCGCTGGCACCAGACCTCCGGGGAGACGGCCCTGACCATCGATCAGGTGCCGCCGGGCGAGCACATCGTGGTCGCCTCCAAGCCGGGCTATCAGGAATGGCGGGGCGTGGTCGCGGTCAAGTCCGACGAGGCGGCCGGACTGACGATCATGATGCAGCCGCTGGGGCCGGCCAGCGGCCGGGTCCTGGTGACCAGCAACCTGGACGGGGCCAGCTTCAACCTGGCCGGCCAGTGGCACCAGACCTCCGGGGAGACGGCCCTGACCATCGATCAGGTGCCGCCGGGCGAGCACGTCGTGGTCGCCTCCAAGCCGGGCCACGAGGAGTGGCGCGGCGTGGTCAAGGTCGAGTCCGGCCAGACGGCCCGCCTGGCCATCATCATGCAGCCCCGGAAGCCGGCCGGCGGCCGGGTCATGGTCAGCAGCAACGTGGACGGGGCCGCCTTCGAGCTGGCCGGCAAGGAGTACCTCACCCAGGCCGGCCAGGCCCTGGTCATCAGCGACGTTCCGCCGGCCGAGTACAAGGTGACGGTCCGCAAGAAGGGCTTCCAGGACTGGCGGGGCTCGGTCAAGGTCAAGCCCGAGGTCACGGCCGCCCTGACCATCGTTCTGGAGCCGGCCCGGCCGCCCGAGGGCCAGGTCAAGGTGACCAGCAACGTGGACGGGGCCGAGCTCGAGCTGGCCGGCCAGCGCCACCAGACCAAGGCCAAGGGGGAGCTGACCATCGACCGGGTGCCGCCCGGCCGCCACGCCGTCCTGGCCCGCAAGGACGGCCATCAGGACTGGCGGGGGGAGGTCGAAGTCAAGCCCGGGGCCGCGGCCTCTCTGAAGATAGACATGCAGCCCCTGGCCCCGCCCACCGGCCGCGTCCGGGTGACCAGCAACGTGGACGGGGCCGAGTTCGAGCTGGCCGGGACCAGGTTCTCGACCAAGGCCCGCAAGGCCATCGTCATCGGCGAGGTGCCGGCGGCCGAGCACGAGGTCATCGCCCGCAAGGAGGGCTACCAGGACTGGCGGGGCTCGGTGGCGGTCAAGCCCGGGGCCGCGGCCCGTCTGAGCATCGAGATGAAGCCGGTCGAGCCGGCCGCCGGCTCGGTGCGGGTCTCGAGCAACGTGGACGGGGTCGAGTTCGAGCTGGCCGGCCGGAGTTACTCCACCGGGGCCAAGAGAAGAGTCGTCGTCAGCGACCTGGCCCCGGCCGAATACGAGGTCATCGCCCGCAAGGAGGGCTACCAGGACTGGCGGGGCTCGGTGGTGGTCAAAACCAAAGCCCCGGCCGGCCTGAGCATCGAGATGAAGCCCCTCGAGCCGGCCAGCGGCCGGATCAAGGTGGTCAGCAAAGTCGAGGGGGTCGAGTTCGAGTTGGCCGGCCAGCGCCACCGGACCGGTTCGGCCGGGGACCTGATCCTCGACAAGGTCCCGGCGGGCCGCCACGAGGTCAAGGCCCGCAAGGAGGGTTACGAGGACTGGCAAGGTCAGGTCTCGGTGGCGGCCGGTCGGACCGCCCTGGTCCAGGTGGAGCTTAAGAAGAAGAAAGCCCCGGCGGGGCAGGTGGTCGTGACCAGCAACGTCGACGGCGTCGAGATCAGCCTGGCCGGCCAGTCGGCCAAGCTCAGGGCTGGGGACGAGTTCCGCTTCACCGACGTGCCGGCCGGCGAACACGAGGTCAGGGCCTCCAGGGACGGTTACCAGGACTGGTCTCAGAAGGTGACGGTCCAGGAGGATCGGGCGGCCAGGATCAGCATCGAGATGAAGCCGGAAAAGGAGACCGTGGCCCGCCCGGAGCCCAAGCGCCCCAGCATTCGTGGGGCCGACGGCCGCTGAGGGGCGGTCGCGGCCGCTGTTCCTGGCCCGTTCCGGGCCGGCCCTCTTGAATTGCCAACGGGAATGTTCTTTCCCCCCGCCGCTCTGGAGCGGCCCGGCCTGATTTGGGCCAAGAGGGGCTTGCCCGGGCCGGGTTGATTATGATATGATTAAATTGATTCATTAATGATGAAGAGGGGATCGACATGACCGAGCGAGGCGGCAGGAGAAGGCTGTTCATCTATTCCACCTTAGCTCTGGTCTTTTTGGCTGCAGGGGCTCTCGGGCTGCTCAGTGGGGCCGCCTCGGCCCCGGCCCAGGGCGGTTCGGCCGAGGCCTTGGAGCCTGCGCCGGCGCCACTGGAGAAGGCCGGCACCACCTACGGCCAAGTCCGCCTGACCAGCGGCCAGGCGGTCCAGTTCAGGATGGACGAGCGGGAGTGGCGCTACTACTACATTTATGTCCCGGCCGGCCAGGTCGAGCTCAGGATCAGCCTGAGCAGCCTGTCCGAGCCCGACAAGGTAACCATGTGGACCCGCTACGGCTACTGGCCGACCAACACCGCCTACAACTGCCGGAACAACACCACCTGCGTCCACAACAACCCGACGGCCGGGTACTGGTACATCACCCTGGCCACCCAGCAGGTCGGCTACGGCTGCAGCGGGACCCTGACCGTGACCTACCGGTCAGCCGCGGGCAGCGGTGTCGGCTCGGGCGGCAGCTCCTGGACCGGCGGCGCCTGCTCCGCCGTGGGCGACGCGGGCGGGAGCCGCGCCGCGGCCATGAACGTGACCTACGGCCGCTGCTACAACGCCTCCATCGGCTTCCGCGGCGACAACGACTATTACCGCTTCTGGTTCTCCG
>ENA-OSEO01004426-OSEO01004426.1-sediment-metagenome-genome-assembly--contig:-NODE-4426-length-14819-cov-4.311016_pt1 | contig 14819 bp, 17 predicted proteins | sample MGYA00237883_ERZ534232 | MGnify/ENA metagenome assembly ERZ534232 | reverse complement strand
GTCCTCATCATGGTCATGGTCGCGGGTCTGGCCGCCTGGATACCCGCCCGCCGGGCGGCCAGGGTCGATCCGATGGTGACGCTGAGATATGAGTAGAATTGGAGTGATGGAATGTTGGACAGGAGAACTTGATGCCGCACGATAGAAATGGACAGACCGCGGCCGAATGTACGCGGCTGACAAAGGTCTATAGGAAACTTCTCGCCCCTGCCGCCAAGACCGTACGGGCCTTGGGGGACGTTTCGCTGACCGTCCACAGGAGCCAGATCGTCGGCCTGATCGGGCCCAACGGCGCGGGCAAATCCACACTGCTGAACCTGATGGCCGGACTGATTTTCCCCACGGAGGGCCAGGTGACCGTCTGCGGGCATCCGGCCCGCTCGGTCGCCGCCCGACGCTGTCTGGGGTATATGCCCGAGCATCCGGTGTTTCCGGGCACGTACTCCGCACGGGCGGTCCTGCGGTATCACGGGGGATTGCTGGGGCTCTCCGCCAGTGCAATCTCCGCGCAGGTGGACAAGGCCGTGCAGCAGTTGCAGATGCAGGAGTTCCTCGACCGGCCCGCCTCCGATTTCTCCCAGGGCATGAAGCAGCGTCTGGCCCTGGCCACCGCCATGATGAGCAATCCGCAACTGCTGCTGTTGGATGAGCCCAGTAACGGCCTCGATCCCATCGGCATCATCCAGTTGCGCGACCTGCTCAAGCAGTTGCGCGATGCAGGGACCGCGGTCGTCATCAGCTCGCACCGCCTGGGCGAATTGGAGAAACTGACCTCCGACTACATTTTCATGCATCGCGGGCGGATCATTCCCTTCGGCGACCGGATCACCGCCAACCAGGCGGGAAGACTGCGGGTGGAACTTGTGGCCGACGGCCGGAGCGTCGCGGGGCGGCTCCTGCCTGCCTCGCGTGTGCTGGAGACGTCCGATACCGAGCTGGTGGTCGCCATCGGCGATCCCGAGGAGGTCCCAGACGTTGTATGCGATCTGGCCAAAGGCGGTGCCCGCATCATGAGCGTGCTGCTCCAACGGGAGAACATCGAGGACGTTTTTCTTCGCTTGTGCAATGAAGGGACGTGAGCCATGAGAGCGTGGGAATTGATCAAGGAGACCTTCTTCCGGCGGGGCTACATCTGGATCGTGCACGTGATCTGGCTGGTCCTGTACGGGTCCTTCTGGTGGCTGATGATCCCGGAGGGGGACGAGTTCGGCCGGTTCATCTTCATCTGGGGCGGTTTCCTCCTGCCCTTGGCACTGAGCGCCGGCATCTTCGGCGACGACGTCTCCTCCGGGCGGATCTGTGTTCTGGTGACCAAGCCATTTTGGGCGGGCCAACTCTACCTGTATCGCCTGGCGGGTCTGGCGTTGCAGGCCGCTGTACACCTGGCCCTGGCGGGCATCATCGTGGTGGTCCTCCACGCCATCATGCGCAAAGGCCGGCTCGACCATCTCGGCTCGTGGCTGCTCGCCACGTGGCTGCTGTTCCTCACCTGTGCGGCCCTGTCCGCCTCCCTGTCGATCATCGTGGGACGGGCGTTCAACTCCCTGCTGCTGCTGGTCCTCGTCGTGACCGGGTATTTCGTCGTGAACCTGCTGATGGGACTCCTGCGTCAGCAGTCATCCGGGGGCATCCTGATGGGTTTCATCCGGTACGCCTGGCCGCCCTTTGAGCTGCTGTCCAAGTTCGCCGGCGGCGAGTACGGGCAGTTCAGTCTGACGGTCGGCAGGTTCAGCTTGACCAAGAGCGCCGCCTGTGTGGTGCACAGTCTCATGCTGACGGCGGGATACGGTCTCGTCGGGATCGCCCTGCTCTGCACCCGCGAGTTCTCTCGTGTTCGGGATTAGAATATGTGGATCAGAAGCAAAGGCCATACATGGATGATGATGGCGGCCGCGTGCCTGCTGCTGGAGGGCTGGGCTCTGCACGTGGTGGGCTCCTCGCCCGCCCGCTGGCGGCCTGCCCTGGCCGTGCAGGATGAGCCCGCCGCCCATGCGTTGTACGACGCGATGATTCAGGCAATGCGGGAGGCCCAGAGCCTGTCCTATACGAGCATATGCAGCAGCCCGGACGGCCGGACGTGCACGCACAAGGTCCGGCTGAGGAAGCCCGGCAACCTGTGCGTAGTGATGACGAACGACCCCAGCACGAGACTCACCACGCTCGTCAGCGACGGCACGCACCTCTGGACGCATTGGTCGGGCGATCGCTCGTTTCTTCGCGTCGATACCGAAGATGACTACGAGCAATCAAAGTCGAACGTCTACATGAAACAGGTCTTCCTCCCGGACGAGACTTCCGTCCGGAGTGAGATCGCCCACCTCGGGCTGGCCTGGTTTGGGCCGATCCTCGATCCGAGCCTCTTCCACGGTGTCACCGATCCTCTCGCATCCTGCCTGGACGGGGTCCGCAGCCGAGGTCCGCACCGAGTCCGAGGCGAGGACTTCGACGTGATCGAGGTCAGCTACCTGAAGGCCCGGCGGACCCGCTACTTCTGGCTCTCCCGCCAGGACCATCTGCCGCGCAGGATCAAGGAGATCGTCCGAGCCGCGGAGAACAAGGTCACGGTCGAGGAATGGTCGGATGTGACGGTCAACGGCGAGATCCCGCAGAAGATGCTGGTCTGGTCGCCGCCGGAGGGCTGGCGGCAGTGGAGCCCGCCGGGGCCGGAGGTCTCGCTTCTCCGTGAGGGGCAAAGGGCACCCGACTTCGAGCTGCAATCAGCCCATGGGGGCAAGATCCGCTTCTCGAACTATCGCGGCAAGGTCGTCTGGCTGTACTTCTGGGACACGGCATCATCCCAATGCCGCGAGGAGATGCGCGCCTTCCAGCAGTTGCATCAGGGCTACAAAGACCAAGGGCTCGCAGTTCTCGGCTTCAACTGCACGGATAACCGCCGAATCGCCCGCGCCTTCCTGCGGGAGAACAAAGTAACCTTCCCGACTGTCCTCGATTGCTCCGACGTCGCGACGAAACTGGCGCAGAGGGACTACGGAAACAGAACAGGCCTCGTGCCGCTCAGCTACGTCATCGATCCGCAAGGCAGGATCGCAGACGCATGGTTCGGGCAAGGGCAAGAGCCCGAGCAGATCCTCGCCATCCTGAGAAAGGCCGGCTTGGAGCTGGCGCAGTAGTGCGATGACCACGTGAAGAGGCGAGGAGATCATCCGCCGATGGCGCAGGTTTTCACAGATTTGGATTCGGGCACTCCCACACTTCTGCGAAAACGGTCATGATCGCCGTCTTCCCCGTTGCCTGTCTTCCGCCCGGGCTCTACAATGAGGCTGTGAAACTGGAACGAAGGGCCGTGGGAAACACGCATGAGAACCTCGGACCAGCATAGAGCAAGAGTAGAAGGGATCACGCAGATGACGGCAATGGATCTGGGGGTTTCACAAGAGCAGATCGAACGATTCTGCGGTCGCTGGAAGATCAACCGCCTGGCCGTTTTTGGTTCGGCGGTCAGGGGTAAGCTGCGATCGGACAGCGACATCGATCTGCTGGTTGCGTTCGCCCCCGATGCCGACTGGACCATGTTCGATCATTTCACGATGGAGGACGAACTCTCCCGGCTGTTTGGACGCGAGGTCGATCTGGTCAGCGTGCGAGCCCTGGAAGAAAACCCCAATCCCGCATACCGCCGCGAGATCATCGGCTCCGCGAGGCAGATCTATGCAGCGTGACCAGAGCCTCCTGCACGACATGCTCCGTGCGGCCGGCCAAATTGAGCAATTCAAAGGCCGGATGGATTTCGAACAGTCCCAGGCAGACGCCAAGACACCGTCTGCGGTGATTCATCAGTATCTTCTGATCGGCGAGATCGCCAAGCTGCTCAGCGACGAGTTCAAGAAGGCGCACGTTGCCATGCCGTGGGCGGCAATGGCGCGGATGCGAGACAAGTTGATCCACCATCATCGCGGGGTAGATCTCCGCGAAGTATTCAGGGCGGTGGATGTCGAAATTCCCAAGCTGGCGGGCTTTCTTCGCCTCCAGCTATCGAAGGACACGTGAGTAAGTCTGCCCCTGGTTGGAGCCATGCGATTCGCCACTCGAAGACATGCGAAGTACAGAGGAGATGTGAGATGTACCACCGAGAGGCCGCGTTCGTGAAAACTCCAAGAGGGACAAGGGTCCTTGCATCGAGGCTTGTCCCGCTGGCACTGTTGTGCGTGTTTGGAATGGCTACCGGCTGCAAAGACGATAAGGGCCCCGACCAAGGTCCGCAGGCGGCGCGCTCGGCCCCGGATCAGCCTGACGCCAAGCTCGATCTTGCCGTTCTCTACGTGGGTCGGCCCGGATCCGAGCGCGAGGATGATTTCAGGGAGTTCCTTTCGACCCATCTCTCGCGGGTCGCTACGACTGATGGTTCCGACTTCGACGGCACACGCTCGGAGGGTTTCGATGTCACCATTCTCGACTGCAACGCCCCAAAGTTGCCGAAGGATTTCGGCCGGCCCGTCGTCACAATCGGCCTTGATGGCATGCGATATTTCACCGGCCGGATTCAATACGGCTGCTTCTGGTGAACGTGCCTGACTGACGCGGCCCATGTTGGGTCGCAAGAGCACCCGGTGTTCGCCGAACCCTTCAACGTCGAGCTCATCGTGGAGACCTGGCCGACGCCCCAGAGCTATCGCGGAGAGCCTGGAGGCGACAAACTCCCCGACAAGATGGCCGTCTGGAGGGTCCAAGAGACGGGCAAGAGGGCGAACGGCATAGTCTACGGATCGTCCCGCGCCAAGCACGTCCCGGAGACCGAGACCCTCGCGCTGGGCTACGCCATCGACAAGCCCTACGGGAGCGTGAGCATCGGTCGTTGCGAGAACCTGCTCGAGTGGGGCTACTACGCGCCGCCGTCCCAAATGACGGAGTCGGGCCGAAGACTCTTTCTCAACTGCATCTGGTACATCCGAGGATTCGGCCAAGCTCCATCGCGCGAGAACACGATGCAGGCCGAGCCTGAAGGCGCGGCGTCCACCGAGTGAGATTGAGCGGTGCGCCAAGTACACTTTACTACATCAGCCATCCCAAGATGGTGAGTGATCACGGCAGGATGCCTGTCCTGAGTGCCATGCTTACGCTTGCCTACGCATGTCTTCGCGACCCGATCAACATGTCTGTCTATGCAAGCGTAGACGTGGCATCGACTACTACTGCCCACCAGGTTGCCATAGCTGGCGTACTACAGCCTGCTGCGGATATGGTGTTTGGTCCCGTCGTCCTCTGGTCATAGCTTCGCCAGGGCGGCTTTGATCTCGTCGAAGCGTTCTTCTGTCAACAGCGTGCCGTAGTCGCGCATGACGCTGGCTGCGTTCTTCCAGGCGGTCCAGATGGCGCCCTTGCCGCGCGGGGCCGAGAGTTGCTTTGCCACAAGGGCCGCTTCCGCTTCCACGAATCGATCCAGCGTCTCGGGGCTCCAGGCTGGCATCTTCTGGGCGAGAATGGCCAGACGGGAGACGATTGTTTCGGTCATCCTGCGGCCGTCCTCGGCGGAGGATTCCTTCGGATCGCGACCCCCGACGCCTTGATAGGGAGGATTGCCCAGGCGCGAGAGGTCTACCGTGTCGGGATACAGGTGCATCATGAGCGAGGTCTCGCCCCAGGCGGCATGGTCGCCGTGGTAGCCCACATCCAACGCGAGCCAGTATTCCGGCGTGCCCAGCACCGGGATTCCGAGGGCCCGGCTCATGCGGACTGCCGTCTCGCGAACGACGATCTGCTGGGCGGCGCCATAGTGGCCCGTCAGGATGATGATCGCGCGGAAGCCGTCGCGGGCCATCTCCCGGCAGAGCTGCTCCAGCCAGGGACGCAGGAGGTGGGAGAAGACGCTATCCTCGGGGTCCATGATGAAGGTGTGCGGCTCGCTCAGGCCGCCGACGCCGCCGTACAAGGGCGGAGAGACGACGCCCCCGCCCTTTCGGGCTGCGCGGACACAGAGGGCATGGGCCTTGAGCGCATCGACGCCCACGACGTTATGGACCCCATGCCATTCAACCGTGCCCAGCGGCTGGAAAATCGTCGGGCACGCGGCCCGGGCCTCCTCGATCTCTCTGGGCCGCAGAAACTCCAGTCGCACTTCCCGCTCACCGCCCCCCTCCGCGCCCGTTGCCATCGGCGACGCGACGAATGCCCCCGCCGCCGCACCCAACAACCGCCTTCGTGCAAACCGCTGAGCCATGGTCTATCCCTTTCCATTCCACACCGAGAGAGCCCACCCGAATCATACCAAGCTCCCCGCTTCAATCCAGGAAAGAATCCTGGTTGTCGGCTCCCTACACTGCCTGCGGTAACCTCTCCGGATCAGTCTGCGTATAACCAGAGACAAGGTTCCGCGCAGGCGCGGTCGCCTGCAAGGTGGTGCAGGTCTTTCTGAGCAGCGAGAGAACAGGAGGTCAACGTGGCAAAGACCGGCTCGTTAGCGACCATCGTCCTCGTATGTACTTCTCTGTTGTCTGCCAGGCTCGTTCACGCGGAGAATTGGCCGGGCTGGCGAGGGAATGGCCTGGGTATCTCATCCGAGGAGAATCTCCCGCTCGAATGGAGCGAGGACCATGGCGTCAGGTGGAAGGCGCCCCTTCCCGGCGCCGGCCACTCCTCTCCCATCGTCTGGGGCGGCCGCGTTTTCGTCACCACCGCCGTCCCCCGGGATCCCAACGTCGAGTCGTTTCGCGGCGGTGTGTACATGGGAGGCAACCGCGCAAAGCCCGACGACTCGGAGTATGCCTACCAGATCGTCTGCCTGAATGCAGACGACGGGCAAATCCTGTGGTCGAAGACCGTCGCAACACAGCGTCCGAAGACACGCCGGCACACCAAGAACACGTATGCCTCGGAAACCCCGGTCACCGACGGCAGATATGTATTCGCCTCCTTCGGTTCGGCGGGCCGCCACAGCGTTGATTTCGACGGCAACACGGTCTGGCAGCGAGACCTGGGACTCCTGCGCGTCCGAGCGGGCTGGGGCACCGGTTCTTCACCCGTCCTATCCCGCAACATGCTCATCGTCAACTACGACAGTGACGACGACTCCTACATCGCCGCGTTTGACAAAACCACCGGCGAGTCGGTGTGGCGCACCGAGCGGAAGGAGGGTGCATCCTGGGGGACACCCCTGCTGTTCGAGACGGACGGGCGTGCAACCATCGTCACCAATGCCACGAAACGCATGAGAGGCTATGATGCCGGCACAGGCGCGCTGCAATGGGAATGCGCGGGCGGATCGATGATCGTGGTTCCCACCCCCGTCGCCAGTCATGGCTTGATCTTCCTGTCGTCCGGACACAACCTCATGCCGCCCCAGCCCATTATCGCCATCCGCCCGGAGGCGACGGGCGACATCACCCCCAAGAGAGGCGAGTCCACAAGCCAGGGCGTCGCCTGGTCTCATCTCCTGGGCGGTCCCTATGTGACCTCGCCGATCGCGGTTGGGGACTACCTGTATGTGCCCCTGGACAACGGGTACCTAACCTGCTACGAGGCCCACACCGGAGAACCCGTCTATGACAAGCGGAGACTCGGGACCCGCAACACGATCACCGCCGCACCGGTAGCGAGCGAGGACAGGATCTATATCCAGACCGAGGATGGCGAGTGTTGCGTCGTCAAGCAGGGCCGCACGTTTGAGCTCCTCGCCGTCAACAAGCTCGATGGAGTCTTCTGCGCATCCCCGGCGGCATCTGGCGGGAGACTGTTTCTTCGCAGTCGCAAACACCTGTACTGCATCGGGGAATAATCTCCCGGCATCCTCGTCTCTCTCAGAGGAGGAGCGTGCGGCCGATCTGCGTAACCTCCGAGCGTCATCCCGCGTACAAGAGGGTGGATGTCGCGTGGCGCGGTTCCGCGAACGGCTTTGTGGCTGTTCCGACTGGCCCCGGAGGCATTGATCGTGTAGACTGGCCAAAAGGAGTGAATGATGAATACAAAAGCGTCGATGGCGATCCTGATCGCAGGTCTGTGCCTGGCAGCCGGCCCGGCGCCCGCCGCACCGTTGCAGAAGAGCGAGATCAATCCCGCGGCCAAGTGGGTGGTCCATGCCGATCTGGAGGCGTTTCGCGGCTCCGCCATTGGCAAGCTGGTCATGGCGGAGTTGAAGGCCCAGGGCATCGAGCAGAAGATGCAGGAATTCGCAGCCGTCTTCTCCTTCCAGCCTCTCACGGACATCCGCGACATCACCCTCTACGGCAAAGGGCCCAACCGCGAGGACGCCGTGGTGATCGCCGACGGCAAGTTCGATGCCGAGAAGCTGCTGGGAATCGTGCGCTGGAATCCACAGTACAAGGAGATCCCGCATGAAGGTGTCACCCTGTACCAGTGGCTCAACGAGGACAAGAAGAACCCAGCCGCCGAACAGATCATGTACGGGTACATCCATGGCGCGGGGAAGCTCGCGATCAGTTCCGGCCTGGAGGCTCTGAAGCAGGCCGTGAATACCCTGAAACAACCGCCCGCCGGAGACTCGACCGGCCTGATCGGCCAGATCCCCGCCCCGGAGAAAGGCGGGTTCCTCCAGGTGGTCGCCAGAGACATCGCGCAGTTCGCCGGGCAGGAGCCCAAGGCCGCCATCCTGAGACAGGCGGATTCGCTCACCCTCTCCGCCGGCGAAGCTGCCGATAGAGTCTTCATTGCATTGCAGGTGCAAGGCCAGACACCGGAGGTGACGCAGAACATCGCGAATCTGGTCCAGGGGGTCGTGGCCATGGCACAACTGGCCGCCCAGGAGCAGCCGAAACTCAGCGATCTGGCCAAGAGCGTGAAGATCACGTACCAGGATAGGACTATGCAGGTCCGCTTCGAGGCGGCCGCGCAGACCGTCTTCGGCTTCTTGAAGGAACAATGGCAGCAGAAGCAACAACAGAGTCAGCAGCCGCCCGTCACGACGCCATAGGGGACGCCGTAACGCTGCACGATTTCAGTTCCGAGGAACTGGCCTGGCGGGCCGGCCAGGGCTGCCGGGCCTCGTTCACGGAGCTTGTCTATCGGTATGCACCCAAGCTGACGGCATTTCTGTGCCGGCGAACACGCGACCGCCACGAGGCTGAAGATCTGGTCCAGGACACGTTTCTCCGGGTCTATGAGAATCTCTCGCGCTACGACCGGTCCTGGCGCTTCTCGACCTGGCTGTTCACGATCGCAACCCGGACCGCGATCAGCCATCACCGCAGAAAGCGACCGGAGCCCCCTGCCTCGAACGTCCATGCAGCAGCCTGCGACATAGCCGCCGAAAGACGCGAGGAACGGGAGAACTTGTGGTCCCTCGCCGCGGAACTGCCGGAACGGCAGTATCAGGCCCTGCGGCTCAAGTACGGTCAAGACATGTCCATCGAAGAAATCGCCCGCGTGATGGACAGATCGCAGGTCTGCATCAAGGTCCTGCTCTACCGGGCCCGCATGGCTCTCGCGCGACGGTTGACCGAAACAGGCCCATGACAACAAACTGAGGTGTGGAGTCTCGCAACATGCTGTGCTGGTTCTTCCGATTCATGATTTCCCACGCGGCGGATTCCGACAGGCGGATCGGCCCCTGGACACATCGGCACATGCTGCGCTGTACAGCATGTCGATGGTTTCACCAGAACTGCCGTCTCCTGGCGGAGGGTCTGCGGGCCGAAGCCAGCATGTTGCCATCGACGGGTTATGATCGTCTGCGTCATACCCGGCGATGGCACATACAAGGGCCGGCGATCTGGTCCGGTATTGCCGCGGCAGCTTGCGTTGCCTTGGCCGTGTATGCCGCAATCTCATTGTGGGACGGGCACACAGAATCCGCGAGACCTCCCCTGGCGCCGGCGCTCACAGCGACCGTAGTGAGATGGAATCTGACGACAACCTGGACGCGCGCACTCGAGACTCCCTTGGTCATGGAGGTCCAGAACCTCTCCAACGATGCCCAATCCAGCATTCGCTTCCTGGTGTCATGCCTGAACATCAGGCCTTTCGATGATCTCACGGCCCCGTCTCTGGGGCAATCTGAGCCCCCCTCAATCCAATAGCGGCTGGCGCTTCCCATTCACCGGTCTCGGTCCACATCCGGCTGTTACCCACGGGCGTCCGTGTGCCTTTAGATAGGTGGAGCCGGAGAGTTCGGTCCTTCGGCCCGGAACCCTCAACCCTGAAGGGAGGACCACGAACATGGCACGCACAAAGTCTATTCACACAGAGGGACGCGTGACAAGTCTGAGCGTCTTGGCAGATACCAGGGGCCGGATCATCATCGGCATCTGCTTGATCGGCATGGTGTTCTCTCGGCCGATGATCTCCACGGCGGCCTCCGGGCCGGGAATCGGGATCAAGGCCGGCGTTCAGACCCTCGACGATCCCATCGATCCCGGCAAGACGACTCGGGCGCGATTCGAGTTGGAGCTGTCCACCGCCCGTTTCTACGACGACCACTTCGACTTCGCGTTCACCTTCGGCGGCTCCTCGCTCGGCTCCTTCTCCACGTACTATGCGGATATCGTGGACGGGGCGCTCATCGAGGAGGAATATGACGACCACCTCAGCGTCCTCGATGCGCGCGTGGCCGCACGGTTCTATCCGCTCGGCGGCGCCAGTGAAATCCGGCCCTATGTCGGTGCGGGGGTCGGCTACTTCTGGTTCCTGGACCGCTGGGACTACGACTACGCTGAGACGTTCGAAGACCCCGACTTCCCGGGCACGTTCTACACATTCATCGATGACGACAGCGGCACCGACACCGCCGCCAGAGGTTTCTTCCCCTTCATCACGGCCGGCGTAACAATCCCCCTCGGAGACCACGGTGAGTTGCTCTTCGACTTCCAGTATGATTTCGAGAAGGAAGACAACGGTTTCGACCTCGGCGGACCCATCTACATGATTGGTGCGAGATTCCGTTTCTGACCGGACCGGGCCAAATGAACGTGGGCTCCCCAAGACGATGCTTCGTCCTGGGGAGCCCTGAGAGGCTTCAGCAAAATGACAGAACCGCTTTCACGTCCTTGCGAGTCGCGAAGCAATCTCCGATCCTGAGACTGTCTCGTCGCGTTGCTTCTCCCAATGACATGGTCGTGTGTCCCTACTTCGTCCCCGTGGGGGCTTTCTGACGCTTGAAGGTGAGTGTCCGACGGGCCTCGGAGGCGCGGGTACCATCAGTCACCGGGTATTCCTTCACCGTGAACGTATCACTATCGATCTTGGCATAGACGTGCTCCATCCTCCGCAGGGTGCCATCCGGTCCGCTGTACTCGATCCGATTCACCGCACCGTCGTAGCCCTGGTCCCATGTGCCTTTCCAGATGCCGCCCATGCTGTCGGCGCCGACTTGGGTGATCTCCTGCGTAGCCGGACGATACAGGACCATACCATGATAGACGAAATCCCCCATCCGCACGTCTGCGAGCACCGCGTGTCTGTCCAAGGTCCAACTGTATTCAAGCTGGTACTTCTGATCGGTCTCGGTTGCCAGCCACTTGCCGGCCAGCCATTCGTAGCCGCCCTCGGCGACGAGGTCGCCCAGCTTCTGGTAGTCGGTGCTCCGTCCGCCCTGCCCTGTGGAGGCGGCGGCGACCGCCGTCGTGGCCGGTTGACGCTTGTACGTAAGTCTGTTTATGGGCTCTGAATTGCGATAACCGCTGCTGTCCAGGCCATACATGGCGATAGTGACCGTATCGTTGTCCCCTTTCGTGTAGACCACGTCGCCCGTATGGACTTCTCCGTTCGCCGTGGTGTACTCCACATGGTTGACCAGACCGCCGTTCTCTTCGTTCCAGACGCCCTTCCAGTTGCCACCCTTGTTGTCCGCCGCGGTTTCGACGACCTCGCCCCGGTCCGGATCAAGCAGGATGATGCCGCGGTTGCGAAAGTCCGGCATCCGCAGCTCACTCACAACGATGCTCTTGTCCAGACTCCACTTGTACTCGATCTCGATCTTTCCTTCGTCGCCACTGGCGGCCCATCGGCCGATGATCCAGTCATACCCTCCGTCCGTCACGAAGTCCCCGAGCTTCTGCTGGGCCGATGCGACGCCCACGCAGACAACCAGAGACACAGCCACCATCAGAAGCATACCTCTCACAACCATGATGTCCTCCTTCTTGCACAGTCCGTCATGTCCGGTCCCTGACCGCCCAGGGTCCGTCAGTCGCCACAGGATACCAGACCGGAGTGGAGGTTGCCAATGGCTTGTATCAAGAAAGAAGACGAATACCGCCCCATGTCAGCACGTCAGGTGAAACGCGCCAACGACCCTGCGATCTCGTCGGCGACAACCGCCCCGCCGCGCGGAATGCCGAGAACCACAGGATGATCCGACTGGTATCCCGCCAGATTCTGGCTGAACCGCTGGGCGGCCCGCTGACGGTCCGCATATTGGGTTCCTCGCAGCAGAACCATCCTGCCTGCTCCTGAAACAGGACCGCGCGGTTTCTCTCGTTTCCATACTGTGTCGGAGGGGGCTTTTCCGACTGAGCAAAGTCGTCAATCGTACTCCAGGTTCTCCTTGGGAACCACATTGTGCTTGCGAATCATCGCCATTTCCGGATAATGGGAATGGTCGTGTCGATATGAACCACAGACGGGAAACAAATCGTAACAAAACGTAGGTGTTCGGTGAATGGATTCAAGCGGGCCGTGCTCTGGAGTGCCTTGGCCACCATCATCTTGTTGACCGGGTTGTCGATCTATGGTGCGTTTCTCGGCGCCGACAGAGCCCGGGCATTCTTCAATTCCCTGCCCCTGGTGGTCTATTGGTTTGCCGTCATCGTCCTGCTGATCGGGGGAATGGCGGTCTTCCGCCGGCTGTTGCGGGTCCCTTCGCTGCTGTTGATGCACGTGGGGTCGATCCTCGTGTTGCTCGGAGCGATGTGGGGCTCGCAGGCCGGACACGCCCTGCAGAAGCAGCTCTTCGGGATCGACAAGATCCTGGAAGCAGAGCTGCGGGTGTATGAGCACATCGATGAAAACCGAGTCAAGGGCAAGGAAAACGGCAACATCCGCGATCTACCCTTCTTCGTGCGACTCAACGAGTACCGGATCGAATACTACGAGCCCGGGCAGCTCCTCCTCTGGAGCCGGGATGGGCGAAGTTGGCGGATGCCCGCCGAGGCGGGACAGACGCTCTCGCTGGGCGAGGCATTGGGCACGGTCACCATCCGCCGCGTCTACAAGAACTTCCGCATCGACATCGAAAACGGCCAGCGCGTCACCTACGACGAGCCGGGCGACTCCAACCCCGCCCTGGAGGTAGACATCGACAAGCCCGGATCGCCGGCGGGCAGACGCTACGTTTTCGCGTGGCGCCCGGGGCACATGAGTCCGGACAGCTCGCTTGCGATGAGCTATCACCGCGCCATACGAGACTACGTCAGCGAGGTGGAGATCATCCAGGACGGCCAAGTGGTCGCCGCAAAGGACATCGAGGTCAATCATCCCTTGCACTACGGCGGCTACCATTTCTATCAGAGCGACCCCGGTGGTCAGGACGAGTTCGGCGTGTACACTGGTCTGCTGGTGGTTTCCGACTCCGGCCTGAACGCGATTTACGGCGGCTATGTCCTGCTCATCGGCGGAATTGTCTGGCACTTCTGGGCCCGCCCGATTCTGAGCCGGCTCAAGAGCCGCCGGACGATGCCGCCGGTGCATGAGACCCCGACCAATCAGGAGCAACACGGATAGCCCCCACCTATGGAAATCAAGTACACACTCCAGGGCCTTTTGATCTATACCACTATCGCCGTGTACCTGCTCGCGTTCGTCACAACGATTGCCGGTCGGGCGCGGGCGGGCCGGGCCTTGTTCCTCGGCGGCTTCCTCCTGGCGATCGTTTCATTCGTCTATCGCTGGCAGCATGTACAGCACGTGCCATTACAGAACCTGTTCGAGGTATTTCTATTTCTGGGCACGGCCTGCTATCCGATCTCGTGGTTCTGCCGGCGCGTGTTGCGCATCGGCGGCCAGTGGGCGGATATGCTCGTCGGCGTCATCGTGCTCTTCCCGGCGGGGTTTGTCTTCCACGCCGAGCCGATGCAGCTTCCGCCGGCTTTGCAGAGTTGGCTGTTCGTCCCCCACGTGGCGGTCTACATGCTCTCTTACATCTTCATGCTCAAGGCCGCATTCCAGGCCGGCGAACAGTTGCTCAATAAAAGGCCACGTATCGAGCAGACGCGAATTACGCCGGAACAGGCGACGTACCAGCTAATCGCGATCGGCTTTCCCCTGCTGACCCTGGGTCTGGTGCTTGGCAGTTGGTGGGGTAAACTGGCCTGGGGCCGCTCCTGGGGTTGGGACCCGAAAGAGCTCTGGTCGCTGGCCTCCTGGCTGATCTACGTCGGCTACTTCCACTGGCGCTACATGTACGGCACGAGATACCCCCGCTGGAACAGCGTCTGGGCGATCACGGGCATGCTCGCGATCGTCATCACCCTGCTCTGGGTGAACCTGTCACGTCTGTTCCCGGGCCTGCACAGCTACGCGACGTAGGACGAATGGGACCCGCAGGACGGACAGGCCCCGGACGCAATGCGGCACGTGAACGGAAGGATTTGGGAGGATGAGAATGAATCGTCGGGATTTCATCAGGGCCGGAATTGGAGCGGGACTCTGCGGAATGACATCGGCCTCGGATTCCGCAGCCAGGCGACCGAACATCCTCTGGATCACCATGGACGACGCGCGGGCCGATACGCTGGGCTGTTACGGGCGCTCCTGGGTTCGGACGCCGCACATGGACGCCATCGCGGCCGCCGGCGTCCGGTTCGAGACGGCCATCGTACAGAACCCCGTGTGCGTGCCGTCCCGCCTTTCCATGAAGTCCGGGCACTACCCGCACGTCTTCGGCCAGACTGCCATGGGCAAGCCTGCCGCCGTCG
>ENA-OSEO01004425-OSEO01004425.1-sediment-metagenome-genome-assembly--contig:-NODE-4425-length-14835-cov-3.085852_pt1 | contig 14835 bp, 11 predicted proteins | sample MGYA00237883_ERZ534232 | MGnify/ENA metagenome assembly ERZ534232 | reverse complement strand
TGGGCGATTCGGAAGCGTTTCGGACGCTGACCGCCAGATCGGTTACAAACCCCTCCGGTACGCCGAACAGGCGCCTGAACATCGGCTCTGAAACCAGGATCAGGTCTGAAGATACCAGATCCGTATGGGCGCCGAACCGCTTCACGACCGTAACTGTGACGGTTTCTCCACGATATGTCTTAAAATAGAGCCGGTTTTGGTCGTCTGTTTCCCAGGTCCGCAAAACACCGTGGCCCACGATGGCCTCATCTTCGTTACCGGGCGAGTCATCCGATACCATCACGGTATAATTGGATCGTGCCGCCGGATGATAGTAATATCCCCAGAGTCTTCCGCTCATGCCCTGCACGCCTCGAATTTTTTCGATTTTGTCGGCATAGCTCAGCGGCATAAGGTCGTGTCGTCCGGCAATGGTTCTCTGAACGATGATTTGCGGGGCATCCTCAAGGATCGCTTCTGCCTCTTTTCGGATGGCACCGGTAAATAAAAGCACCGAAGAGACCATAAATACGACCAAGCTGTACACCAGGATCAGCGAAGCGTTTTTCCATTTCCTGCGCAACAGCGAAGAGAGCGTAAAATCCAGAAAATACCGGGAAACGTTCACCATGCAGGTGTCCTCATCCATGACCACCATCCCCCCGGACCCCATCATGGCGCCGGCTTCGGACAGCGAGTCGAAATCGATGGGGGTATCCAGAAAGGTCTCGGGCAGGCACCCCCCGGAGGGCCCGCCGATCTGAACGGCCTTGAACTTCTTTTTCTTTGGAATTCCTCCGCAGATGTTGAAAATGAGGGTCCGCAGCGTAACCCCCATGGGAATCTCCACCAGCCCCGGATGGACGACATTGCCGACCACCGAGAATATGGCGGTGCCGGGGGTGTTTTCCGTGCCGATCCCCCGGTACCAGGATGCGCCGTTTTGCAGGATCGGGGGAACCGACGCCAGGGTTTTTACGTTGTTGATGACCGTGGGGCGGCCCCACAGCCCGCTGGTCACCGGGTACGGGGGCCGGTGCCGGGGCATGCCCCGATACCCCTCGATGGACCGGATCATCGCGGTCTCCTCGCCGCAGACAAAGGCGCCGGATCCCTGAAAGACCTCGATGTCCAGATCGAAGCCGCTGCCCAGAACGGACCGCCCCAGCAGCCCCAGCTCCCGGGCCTGCCCGATCGCCCGGCTGATCAGGCGCACGGCCAGCGGGTATTCCGCCCGGACGTACACCATGGCGTTGTGGGCGCCCACCGCATAGGCGCAGATCATCATCCCCTCGAGGATCTGGTGGGGGTTGCTCTCCAGCAGTGTTCGGTCCATGTAGGCCCCCGGGTCCCCCTCGTCGGCGTTGCAGACCACCCATTTGTCCTCCTGGGGGGCACCGGCCGCCATCTCCCACTTGCACCCCGTGGGGAAGCCGGCCCCTCCCCGGCCCCGCAGCCCGGATTCTTTGACCATCCCGACGACCTCCCCCGGGGCTTTCCCCAGCGCATCGGCCCAGGTGGCATACCCCCCCTCGGCGAGGTACTCGTAGATGTCCTCGGGATCGATGCGGCCGCATTTTTCCATCACCACACGCTTTTCCAGGTTGAACCGGGGAAATTCCATCACCCAGGGGATCATGTCGTTTTCCACGGTGGCCCCCAGAATGTGCTCCAACCGGGGGTCGCCCTCCTCCAGAAAGAGTTTGGTGAGCATCCGGGCTTTGCCCGGGGTGACCTGGGGATAGAATATCGGGGGGAATCCGGAATCCGGATGATCGATGATGACATAGGGTTCGGCATAACAATGACCGATGCAGCCCACGGTATGAATCCGGGCCTGGATGCCGTGTACGGCCAGGGCCTCTTTGAAGGCGGCCCGGGTCTCCAGGGCCCCGGCGGCGATCCCGCAGGTGGCCAGCCCGATGTGGATCTTGGGCCCGGGGGATTCCGCAAAGGCCTTCCGCCTCTTTTCAGCCTCCGCCCGGAGCGCATCGTATGCCGCTTTATGCCGTGATTTATTTTCCGGTTGCATGCTGTTGTTTTTCCCGCTCCTGCTTTTCCCTTTCGATCCTGACTCTCAGCACCAGTCCCTCCACCTTGCTGGGCTGCATATGCCCGTGAACGGTCTCTCCCATGATGGCGACCGGCGCCAGGGCGCAGCAGCCGACGCAGGCGACCCGCTCGATGCTGAACTCCCTGTCGGGGGTGGTTTGGCCTTCCTTGATCCCCAGTTTCCGTTCAAAATTCTCCAGGATGATGTCCCCCCCCCGGACATGGCAGGCAGTTCCCAGGCAGACCCTGATCGGGTTTCTGCCGGGCGGATTGAAGCGAAACTGGTTGTAAAAGGTGGCCACCCCGTATACCTCGGACGGGGAAATCCCCAGATGTTCGGCGACCATATGGATCGCCGGACGAGGAAGGTAGGACAGCCTGGTCTGAACCCCCTGGAGCATCGGGATGAGCTTGCTCCTTTCCCGACCCATTTCCGCGAGGCCGGATTGGATTTCGGCCAGGATGGACTTTTCCTCCTCGGTGAGTTCCAGCTCCATTCATCTCTCCTTATTGAATCTGCATCCCGTCACTGCTGCCCCCATCGATTCGGGCGTTCGAGGGGTTATATCTTTTCCATGGCGCCATAAGCGGCCTGGATTCGATCCCGAAGCAGGAAACAGAGCCGTTCCATGATGGCGAACCCCAGCTTGGGGTCTCCGATCATCCGTTTCCTCAGATCGGCCCCCTTCAATTCAAGGATTGTGGAAGGCTTCTGGCAGATCGGGGTGAGCATCATGACATGGGACGCATCCAGAAGGGTCGACCAGCACCCGAACACCCTGCCCCGGCCCAGCGTTGCGATGACCACCTTGCCGGTACGCCCGCCCAGGTTCACGGATCTTTCCAGGATCACCTGCCCTTCGGCGATGATGTACAGGTACTCCCCGAAATCCCCCTGCTGATAGACAGAATCCGCGGCCTGGTAGGTTCGAACCCGGCAAAGGTCCGCCACCCGTGCGATTTCCTCTTTGGCCAGGCCCTTGAAGATCTCGCAACTTTCAAGAACTGTCGAAATATCTTTGGGTTCCATGGTGAGGGCCTTTCTTCGGTCCGGCAGGCATGCCGGAGGTTGGATGAAAATCCGAAACACGCCCCTTTGGCGGGTACTATATAATAGACTCCGGCCCGTTTTTCAAACAGCCTTTTTCAGGGGGGATTCAGGGGGCAAAGCCGATGGATCCGCTGTACTTGGCTTCGACTTCCTCCGCGGGCAGGAATTCCGCTTCGAGCCGCCGGATGTCGTGGAACCCCGCAAACGCGTGCAGGTCCCCGGTGGGATGGCCTTCATAGGTCCGGTCGACCGCTTCCATGAACCGGGTGCCGCCCTGCGCAAATCCGTGGGCATAATCCCACATCGCCTTGATGGCGGCACGGAGCAGCCCGGCCGGATTCGAAACGATGGCAACCCCCATCTGTTCCAGCCGGTCCAGGGGCACGTAAAAGGAAACCCCCAGGGTGGCCATGTTGTAATGGATGGGAGCACCGATCTCGGCAATGCAGCGCTCCAATTCCTCGATCCGGGTCAGCCCGTCGGGAAAGATCATGTCCGCACCGGCGTCCATGTAGGCTTTGCCGCGACGGATCACCTCCTCGAGGCTTCCCCCCACGGCCCCCCGGGCGTCGGTTCGGGCGATGACCAGAAAATCGGGATCCAGTTCACGGCGCACCCGGTCCGCGGCGCGGATTTTGCCGGCGGCCTCGGCAATTGAGATCAACTGTTTGCCCGCCACATGGCCGCAGCGTTTGGGGGCCAGCTGATCTTCGATATGAAACCCGGCCGCACCGGCTTTGATGTACTCTTCGGTGGTCCGCAGAACGTTGAGCGCGTTTCCGAACCCGGTGTCCGCATCGCAGATCACCGGAACCCGGGTCGCTCCGGTCACCTGCCGGATCAGCGTCACCATCTCGGTAAGGGTCAAATAGCCGGCATCCGGTTTTCCCAGAAGGGCCAGCGAAGCGCCGTATCCGGTGATCCCCATCACGGAGAAGCCCGCGGCCTCGATGATTTTTGCGGACAGTGCGTCGAAGGCCGAGGGTTTGACCAACAGTTTCTTTTCCGCCAGATGCGTGCGTAACATCGTGCTCGCTTTCATCCAAGACCTCCCGGTCTATTTTCCCAGTTTGGGCCCGCCGTCCAGTATCAGGTGAAGCCCCCGGTGGGCCCGAAGCACATCGGCCAGCCCATAGTCCAGGTAGTGCAGCAGGGTGGCTTCGGGGGAAGCCGGCAGGGTCCCGGTCATGCGGGTGTGGGCCATGATGATGTTGGCCACCCGGGGCGACAGGCCCTCTGCCAGGGCGAGAAAGGCGCCGTAGGTGGAATGGGGCATCAGTTTGAGCAGCTCCCCCCAGGTGACCCCCTGGGGCCCCTTTTCGATTTCCACCATTTTGCTCAGGTCATGAAGCAGAACCCCGGTGATCAGATAGTCCCGGTCCAGTTTCAATTCGGGATTGTGCTTTTCCATGATGTCCGCGGCCGCAAGGATCAGTTCGCCCACGCAGTTGATGTGGGACACCAGCGAGATATCGGGAAAGGGCGGGGTGAACGGACAGTCGGTGAGATCTTTCCATTTGGACTCCTCCCACATCCTGACCCAGCAGCGGATGACGGCCGCCTTTACCCCCGGATCGACAATCCGGCCGATCATGGGAAACGCCGCTTCGATCTTCTTTGCCTTGTCGGATGGTGCCATGGTCATTTTCCTCCTATGCCGTCCGGGCAGATGCGCCGGGTTTTAAGACAACCGTAAACAGAGCGATCCCTAAAATCAATGCCGAGGCGCGAAGCAGCCCCGAGGGTCCTGCCATCGCAACGGCGACCAAAAGAAGCAGCCCGCGCTCCCAAAGCCCCAGGGGTCTTCTCAAAAATCCGATGTTGGCGGCCGCAAACGCGATCACTGCCAGCCCGCAGCAAAGGATCACCCACGCGGTCTGAGCCATCCCGCCGCCGGAAAGCAGAAGCTGCGGATTGTACACCCACAGAAAGGGGAGCACGAAACCGACCATGCCCAGCCGGACGGCCCACAGCCCGGTTCTGAATGCATCTCCCCCCGAGATCCCCGCCGCCGCGTAGGCACAGACCGCAACCGGGGGGGTGATGGCGGACATGCACGCATAGTAGAAGATGAACAGGTGGGCGGTGAGCACGGTCAGCCCCAACTGGGTGACTGCGGGCGCGGCGATATAGACCACCATCAGGTACGAGGCGGCCGTGGGCAGCCCCATGCCGATCATCAGGCAGCAGGCCGCGGCCATCATCAGCGCGAGAAAGAGGTTGCCCTGCCCGATGCCGATGATGGCCTGGCTGAACTTGACCCCCAGGCCCGTGGCGGAAATCCCCCCGATGATGATGCCGATTCCCGCGCACGACAGGGTGACCGAAAGCCCGTCCCGCCCCCCTTCCACCAGCATGTCGATGGTCTTTCGCCAGTCGGGCCGCATCCCCGGCACGACAAACGCGGTGAAAAAAAGCGCCGCGGAACCGATCAGCCCTGCGAATGCAGGGGTTCGGCCGATCAGGATGGCGATGACGACGGCCCCGATGGCGATGAGCATCACCGCGATGCGGGGGATCAGGCGCACGGAAAAAGCGGGTATCTCGGCAGGGTCCACCAGCGGGAGTTTCCGCAGCCTTGCGCGCAGCCGGACATTGATCAGCAGCGAAAAGCTGTAGAGCAGCGCGGGGATCAGGGCCGCCAGCATGATCGTTCCATAGGGGATTCCGGTGATCTCGGACATGATAAAGGCCCCCACCCCCATGATGGGGGGCATGATCTGGCCCACGGTGCTGGCTGCGGCTTCCACGGCCCCGGCAAATTCGGGAACATACCCCGTGCGCTTCATCAGCGGGATGGTAAACGAGCCGGTGCCCACCACATTGGCGGGCCCCGATCCGTTGATGGATCCGAAAAAGGCGGAGGCGACCACGGCGCACTGGGCAGGCCCCCCGGGGTAACGCCCGGTGAGCATGTAGGATAGATCGATGAACAGCACCCCCGCGCCGGTGAGCCGCAGGATGGCGCCGAAGATGATGAAGATGTAGATGATGTTGGCCACCACGGCCAGGGCCACCCCGAAGACTCCGTTCATGCCGAAGGCCATCTCGAGGATCTCGGCAGATCCGATGGGATGGTGCCCGAGGAAACCGGGGAGAAGGTGCCCGGCGAAAAGGTAGACCAGCACCAGCAGGATCACCGACAGCAGGGGCCATCCGTCCCCGCGCCGCACCCCTTCCAGAACCGCCGCGGTGCCGGCCGCATAGCAGGCCAGATCCCAGCCGGTGGGCAGTCCCTGCCGGGAGCTGGCGATCTCAAAGTAGTTGAGCAGAAGATACCCGCTTGAAAACACCAGCAGCCCGATAAACATCAGGTTGATGATCCGGTCGGCCCACGCCAGGATCGGTTTGCCGGACAGGGCCCAGCCGGGATGAAAGGGCTTGAGGCAGAACACGGCCAGCCCGGCGCCGAGCAGAAAAACCCCGCGCTGGACCTGGGCGGTAAATTGCCCCCGGACAATGGTGTAAACGGTAAATACCGTCAGGACGGCACAGCAAAACAGCCCGACATACCGCAGCATCCGATCAAACGGGTGCAGGCAGGGCCGGGCCGGTACGGCAGGCGGATCGGTGGTCACGATGCCTTCCCCACGGCTACTTCAGCCATCCCTTTTCCTTGTAGAATGTGACGGCCCCGGGGTGCAACTGGGCCGAAAGCGATTCGAGGCCGTCGTCCTTGTTCAGATTGGCCAGCGCCACCCCCGTGGCTTTCACCTCGTCCAGATGATCCCAGAAGGCCTTGACGATGGCGTAGGCCGTCGCATCGGGCATATCCTTCCGGACCACGACCTGCATCTGGAAGGTCCAGAAATTGACCTCGCCCTCCTGTTCGATCCCCTTTCCGTACCCCTTTTTCAGATCCTCCGCGGAATAGGTCCGCAGGACGTAGTGCTCCCCCCGGGGAACCATGGTACGGAATTTTTCAAAGGCATCCTTTTTGAGCGAGAGAAAGTGGATGGGAAACTGACGGGAAAAATTGAACAGCGCGGCCTGGGGAATCCCCCCCCAGACGGCCGCGCAGTCGAGCCGGTTGTTTCGCATCTCGTCCAGGGCGGGGCCGGGGTCGAGGAATTCGGCTTTATAGTCTTTGTCCGTCAGCCCGTGGGCCGAAAAAAACAGGGGGGTGAGCTTCGCCCCGCCCCCGCCCGGACGCCCGATGGCTGCTTTTTTGCCTTTCAGATCGATGATCTCCTTGATCCCGCTGTCTGCCCGGACCACGTACATCCCCATGCCTGAGGTGACTCCGAAAAGCGATCTGAAATCCTTGTACTTTTCGCGCAGATCGGCCGGGTCCTTTTCAAACTGGCCCTTTCCGTCCACGGCGTTGAGATAATGCGGGGTGCTGATGAAGCTGATGTCCCACTTGCCCTGGGCCATTCCCCGGGCGAGCATGACCACCCCCCCTCCCTCCAGCGGCGTGATGGCGATGTCCGAGCCGGCCTTGTTCAGGACGTTGGACCACCCCACCGCGACCATGTACGTATCGGTGGTTTTTCCCATGGCGGCCATGGTCAGGGTGGTTTTGGCGGAGACCAGGGACGGAAAAACGATCCCTCCCAGAACGGAGACGACGACCACCCACCTCGCGAACCTTTTCCCTTTCATGACATATCCTCCTTTTTCTGTGGCGATTCCCGCCCCTCCAGACGCCGGGACATCTCGCGCGCCTGTGCGACGACCAGTTTTACATACGCTGCCTGGGCCCGCCGGGGGATCCGGTAACTGGGGCCCGTGATCCCGACAGCGCAGAGACTCTTTCCCCCGGCGCCGAACACCGGGGCCGCAGCCGACCAGACATCCGCAGCCCGCTCGCTTCGGCTCACCGCATAGCCTTTGCGCCGGATCTGTGCCAGTTCTTCGGCCAGTTGCCGGGGATCGGAGATCGTGGTGGGGGTCAGTTTTTTTAAAAATCCCTTCTTGACCACCTTATCGGAAATTTCGGGGGGCGCAAAGGCCAGGAGCACCTTTCCGGCCGCTCCGGCATACAGCTCCATCCGCTGCCCCTCGGCAACCGAATAACTGATCTCATGGGACCCTTTCTCCCGGGCCAGGGCCACCCGCTCCAGTCCGTCGATCACGTAAAGCGATGCCAGCTCCCCGGTGGACTGCACCAGCTCGCGCAGGATGGGCCGTGAAACGGTGACCAGGGTGTTGTGCGCCTCAAAGACCTTGCCCAGCGTGAAGACCTGCATCCCGAGGAAAAACCGCCTGCCCTCGCTTTCATAGATCAGGTATCCCCGGGAAACCAGGGTGCCGGCCAGCCGCATGGCGCGGCTCCGGGTCATTCCGGTGAGTTCGACGATTTCCTTTACCGTCAGAACCGGCCGGGACTGGAAACAGTCCAGAATGTCCAGCGCCCTTAGGACCACGTCCACATGGCGCCGCATCTCTTTGGCGGATATCGTCATTGTCTAAAGAGTCGACAGATAATCTACTCAGTGGACGATAACAGCATGAATTTTCCCTGTCAAGATCAAACCCGCGCAAGCGCAGGGCAAACGCATGCAAATTCGGCCATAAGGTCTTCCATTTCGGCAAAATTTCCCCCTTTTTCAAAGGGGGTCAGGGGGATTTCTTCAAGGAATTCCATTTGGACCATCGAACCAGATGCGATTGCCCTGCGGGCAAGCGTACACACCTTCCATATTTTAAAATCTGCCCCATACCCACCCCGTGCTCTTGTACCGTACCTGCGGATAGCTCTTGGTTTAGGTTTTTGGGGATTTTCCGATAAATAGTCAGGATGATGGCTGAAGCGGAGTTCCGATTATTATTCGCATAGAAGGGAGGATACCCCCTCCGGGAATAGAGAATGGCAACGGACACGAATTCAACGGGCAGCATTCTGATCGCCAGAGAAAATGATCATCGCTGTTCCGAACTCGTCGGCTTTCTGGAAGGACTCGGCTACGCGGTTCAAAGGGGTTGCGATCGGGATGAAATCACGGCCCTTTGCAGCCGGATCCGATTCGATGTCGTTCTTCTCGATGATCAACTGCCCGGTAAAAACCTTTACGATCTGATCGCTGAGATCAAGGCGGGGCAATCCTCGATGGAAATCCTGGCGGTCATCAGCCAGCCGAATACCTTCGATTTTTCAAGGGCCGTGGAAGCCGGGGTCTCCGACTGGATATCCGATGGATGCACCGCCGGGGAGCTTGCGGCCAGATTGGCGCGCATCCGCCGGGATCAGTCCGTAACCCGTTCGCTCTTGCACAACAAGCGGGAGGCTGAAAAGGTCAAGATGGAGATGGAATACGTGCTCCAGGGCCTGAAGGACATGGTGCGCGGTCATGACGGTTTCATTCCGCCTCAAAGGGTCAAGCTTCGGGAGGATTTTCCGGAAATCATCGGAAATTCAAAAGAAATCGAAAAAGTCCTCAATCTTGTGCTTCTGGTGGCCCGAACCCATGCCACGGTGCTCATCACGGGGGAGAGCGGTACCGGAAAGGAGCTGATCACCCGGGCCATCCATTGCCGAAGCGATCGAGCCGGCAAACCCTTTGTTCCGGTAAACTGTTCGGCCCTATCGGAAACGCTCCTGGAGAGCGAACTCTTCGGGCATGAAAAAGGTGCGTTTACCGGTGCAGTCAGTGCAAAACGCGGGCTGATCGAGGAGTCCGAGGGCGGCACCCTCTTCCTGGACGAAATCAGTGAAATGCCCCTTTCTTTCCAGGTCAAGATCCTCCGGGTACTCCAGTATGGCGAATTCAAACCCGTGGGGGCGTCCCAAGTAAAAATAGCCGATATTCGAATCATCGCGGCCACCAACCGGTCTCTGGAAGCCATGATTCAGGAAGGAACCTTACGGGAAGATCTGTATCACCGGATCAATCAATTTCAGATTTCCATTCCCCCCCTCCGGGAGCGTATCGAGGATCTTCCCCTGCTGAGCCAGTATTTTCTGGAACGATACTGCCGGGAGCACAATAAGCCCCTGCTCGGATTCTCCTCCACCCTGGTCGAAAAGATGTATCGGTATGCCTGGCCGGGAAACGTCCGCGAGCTGGAGAGCATGGTGGCCCAGGCCGTGATTCTTTCCATTCCCCCCCTGGTGGAACTGAAAGACATGCCCACGCTGGTCGAAAAACTCCATAAAAACCCGCGAAAGACCCGCCTGACCGACATGACCTATGCCGAGGCAAAGGAAGAATTCGAAAAAAGATATTTCCAGAGCATCATGGATCGGACCGGGGGGAATCTCTCGGCGGCCTCCAGGCTCTGCAAGCTGGACAGAAAATATCTGAGGGAAAAAATCCGGAAACAAAGAATCCTGGTTTTCGAACGGCCGGATCGATCCTCCCCGTTGGGGTCGGACCCTGCCGAATCCGGCCCACCGGTCATGGATCTGGATAAAAGCCGAGGGCCGCTGTAAACAACGGCCCTCGGCGACCGGGGAGGGGGCATGGCGATAATTCGGCTTGCCACCCTTTCGTTGATTTATCCGATGTAGCTCTGAACCCCGCGGTAGATCGAAAGTGCTGCATTCCGGCCATAGGCGGTATCGGCGAACAGATTGGGCAAATTGTAGCGACCGGCATTCGAAACACCCCCATCGGTCTCCTCGCCGTCCCCTCTGTGAGCGAAATGAATTACCGGACCGCCTGCCGAAATCGTCCCTGTTCCGCCATCGGCCCCCTTCACCCGCACGCTCCCCTTGAACATCCCGGTGGATTGAGATTGCTCCTGGGTGGAAGCGGGTCTGCCGAAAACGGGGGCAGGCACATTTTCATCGGGCGAAGACCGGTCCGAATCGAATTTCCGAAACTCTTTCATGACCTGGTTGAGCTTTACGAACGGTTCATCGATGCGGTCTTTGTTTCCGATCTTTTCCTCATCGGCCGGTTTCACCGGATCGGCGTCTTTTTCGTCCGATTTTTTGAGCTGCCCCGGCGGGACGGTATCTTTCGCGTTGGAAAAAATCACCGTCCTGGCCTTTACGATCCCCGGAGTTTCGATCTTATCGACCTTCTGCGCGTTCTGTTCATCGTCTTTGACCTTTTTGTCTTCATCTTCTGCGGGCGGCCAGGCGGCTTTTTCCGCGGCTTTCCAATTATCTTTGTCGCTGGTTGTCGGGGCGAACCCGGGCTTGTCCTCCCCAGCGGTCTTGATTCCGAACGCCGGGGGTTCATCCGTATTTTTAAACGGCGAGGGAATCTTCATGTCGGTCTGCATCGCATTCTGCATAACGGCTCCCAGAACCATCGCCGGTCCCGTATCGGACGAATTGAGTTTTTCACTGATCCCCCTCAGCAGGCTCGACAGGTGATGGGAGGATTCGGTCGCGGCCAAATTCAGATCCGGCGCAGCACCGGGCGCACCCCCGGCCGATCTTTCTTCCACTCCCGCCGATCTTTCCCCGCTTTGCCCCCCGGTTACCACGATCTGGCCGTGGGAGGTTTTAATGTCGGGGGATTCCGTTTCCTGAGGATTCGGTTCTGCACCTTTTTCATCTGAACCCGGGTTGACCGACATAAAGGTCTGTTTCGGGATTTGGCCTTCCGTCGGGGCAGCCTGTTTCCCCTCCTCGGAAGCGCCCCCCGGAGATCGATCTTCGTTGCTTTCGTTCAGTTTGCTGTACATCTCCTTCAAGGCCGAGAGGATCCCTTTCCTCTCGGGGGCTTGAGTCTGCTGCATGTTTTCAAGGAAGCGGCTGGGATCGTTTTCATTTTTTTTGTATTGATCAAAGGCTTTCCCCAGGGTGTACCGAACCGTCCGGGAAGCGCTTTCCGCTGAGCCTTTCGATTCCTGTGATGTGCCATCGAAACGGTCGGTCGAGAGCTTTGCGCCCTCGGCGGTTATGCTCACGCTCACCGAATCGTTCATCCGCTCGGTTCTTTTCTCTGAAGCCTGAACCTTTTCGGATGGATGGGAAAAAGAATTATTCTTGACCCCTTTTGGAGCCCTTGACGCATTGCTCCTGCCGCTGGCCCGACTCTCGGCGTTGGAACGCGCGTTGGAAACGCTCTGGCGGTGAGAATTGCCATGGCCTTGGTTCTGTTTGATGCTGAGATCTGATGGTGCCATTTTTTCGCCCTCCTTTGGCTGTATGCGTTGCCGCGTGACGAGTTTCTTATCAAAGGGCGTGCCAAGGGTATGGGAAATGTGCAAAAAATATTTTAACAACTTGATTTTATTTCAGATTATTTTATTCAATACTATTTACACCCCATACGATACGGTCATCAACCGGTTTTCATGGCGGGGGCAAAAGCCCCATGTGCATCCGGGACCCGGAAGAGGGATTATAAAAATTTTCATATTAATTTCATAAGGTTAAATCGTAACCGGGGTAATTGGGGGGATTGGGGGGAACTATCCCCACCCGAGCTTTTCTGATCCTTTCGCCGGGTATGCGCGGCAACGGGTCGCCCAAGGCTACACCGCGATGAAGACGGATTCGGGTTGGCGATAAACGCCATCAGTCAATGAATCGACCCCCCTGCCATTTCCGAACGGGAGGGGGAATCGATGCGGTTTTTGAGCAGGCAGCAGGAGATCCGGTGCCGGGGGCGGCCGTCAGGGTCGTAGGCGATGTTGCCGGGCTGCAGCAGTTTGTTCATCACGCAGCCTTCGGGAATCGACAGCCCGAACAGTTCGCGCTCGGTGAGGCCCGGCCGCTCCACCAATCCGCCATTCTGGATGCACAGGCTGTGGAGGGGAAGGTCTTCGCACAACGGGCAGCGGTAGACCCGGCCGTTGGGGAAGACAAAAAAGTTTTCCGCCACGTTGCCCGCGCAGGCAAAGGGCTCGCCGGGGTCCAGGTAGACCTTGGGGTAGATGGCGGTCACCCCCAGCCGGGCGGCTTCACGGGCCGCGGCCGGCACCACCGCCAGCCATTCTTCGGGGGAAAGCTGGAGGGGATCGCCGCCGGCCGCGGCCCTTCCCCGCAAGCCGATCACCTGGATGAAAAAGCGGCTGGCCCCAAGGTCGGACACCAGCTGCGGCATCCGGCTCAGATGCCGGATATTGCGGCGGCTGACCGTGCAGATCACGCTGGGTTCGAACCCCTTTTCAACCGCCCGTTTCAGGTTTTCCAGACAGACCGCGAAGCTGCCCGCGCCCCGCAGGGGGTCGTTGACCGCCGGGGTGGGGCCGTCCAGGCTGAAACTGAACACCGCCTGTTCCGGCGCCACCCTGTCCAGGATGCGGTGAAAACAGTACCCGTTGGTGTCCACGGTGATGGACGCGTACCCCATGGCCCGGGCCTGGTGGATGGCATCGGCCAGGTGCCGGTGCAGGGTGGGCTCACCCCCCAGAAAAATCAGGTTGTTGGTTTTGGCCGGGTCGTAAAACAGCCGCAGCCAGTCTGCCATGGTCTGCTGGCTCACGGACCGGCGGCCGTGTTGACGGGGATCGATGTAACAGTATGCACAGGCCAGGTTGCAGGCGGTTAAGATGTGGAAAAAGATATTCCGTTCGCCGGGGGCAAATTGCACGGTTCGGGGGGCCGGCCGGGTCATGATTGCTCCAGGGTATAGCGGGCCAGGAGGCTGTCCCGCCAATAATCGTTATCCGGCCGGCTGAAAAAGGCTTTGACCAGGGAAAGGCTTTCGGCCCGCAGCACATGGGGGACGATGCTTACCGGCATGCGCCGGTAGAGGGGCGCCAGCTGCCCCAGGGGCAGCCGGGTGCCGCCGCCCATGACATCCTCATAGGCATAGACGATATGATGGATGCCGTTTAGCAGCAGCGCAGCGTAGCACATCAAACACGGCTCCAGGGTGACATAGGCGGTCACCCGGTCCATGGTGACCGCGGTTCCGGAACGGTCCAGGTTTCGCAGGGCCGTTATTTCCGCGTGGTCCAGCTCCAGCAGCCCCGTTCCCGTGCTGTGGCGCCTCCGGCCCCGGGCGATGACCCGGTCCTGATGCACCAGCACGCAGCCCACCGGAAACTGCCGATCCGCCAGGGCCGCCCGGGCATCGGCGAGGGAAGGCAGCCGGTCACATGCGGCATAAAAATTATTTCGGCCAGCTCCGGGACCCAGGAACTGTCCCAACTGGAAGAAGAAGAAAAGAAAAGCCACTCCCAGACGGAAAAGCGGGAAAGATAAGATAAAAAGTAGCCCTCGGGGCTAATGGCTATGGCATATGGTAGCTAACGGCAGGTAAATGACTGCGGACAAGAGATTAAGCATCCTCGAGCATCTCAGAGAACTGAGACAGCGTCTTCTCAAGAGTGTCATAGCAGTAGCAATCACTGCAACCCTTTCCTTTTTTTTCTTTGACTATATCCTCGCTTTTCTGACTGCTTCGGTCGGAGACATTCATCTTATCTTCATTGAGATGACCGAAGGCCTGAGCGTCTATATGAAGGTTAGCATGGTTGCCGGCGTGATACTTGCCATGCCGTACATCATGTACCATTTCCTCATGTTTATCACGCCGGCGCTTACTACTCAAGAGCGAAAAAGGGTGATGCTGATATTGCCGTGGGTTATACTGATGTTCGCCGGCGGCGTTTATTTCGGCTATAAATTCCTCGTTCCGCCCGCTATCAAGTTCCTTCTTGGTATCAGCTCCAATATAGCCGAACCCCAGATAAGGATAGGAAATTACATCGAGTTTATTGCCCGACTGCTGCTGGCCATCGGTCTCGCTTTTGAGCTGCCGGTGGTAACTACCTTTCTGGCCAGAATCGGGGTGCTTTCCTCAAAGTGGCTTGCAGACCGGAGGCGTCCCATGGTGATATTCGCCTTTGCGCTGGGGGCTATAATCACACCGACAATCGACCCGATAAATCAGACCATT
>ENA-OSEO01004424-OSEO01004424.1-sediment-metagenome-genome-assembly--contig:-NODE-4424-length-14837-cov-7.506843_pt1 | contig 14837 bp, 16 predicted proteins | sample MGYA00237883_ERZ534232 | MGnify/ENA metagenome assembly ERZ534232 | reverse complement strand
TTTGCCGATGTTGTGGATGTCGTCCTTGACCGTGCCGACGGCGAACTGACCGATATAGTCAAAATTAGACGAACTCAAAATCGGCAGAATCAGGTCCAGCGAGCCGGTCATGGCCCGGGCCGACATGATCACCTCGGGCATGTAGACCTCCCCCCGGCCGAACAGCTCGCCGATCTCCGTCATCCCTTTGATCAGACCCTGGTTCATGATTTCGGTGTAGCCCAAGCCCTGGTCCAGGGCCTGCTGAGTCAGCTCCTTGGCCTTGGCCGCATTACCTTCCTTGACCTTTTGTTCCAATTCCTGCAGTATGCTCATCCGCTTCTCCATTTTTCACTTTAACCGCCGCCCCGGTGTTTCAACCGGCCTTAAAAGGCCTTTTCCGCCTTCACACCGGCAAAGGAATAATTTCCTCATTCGGCGCGGCCGTTTATTGGCGCACTCCATACTGAAGGGCGGCGTCGATGAAATGCCTGACTTGATCCAAGGGAGCGTTCAGAGGTATCTGGCAACCGGTCGAGCAGACGTACTTGGGATCACCGGCGGCTGTTTCGTAACACTTCTTGACCGCCTGGTAAATCTGATCCTTGCTCCCTTCGGAGAAAATTTCGCCGCCCACATTGCCTCGGACCATCATCTTACCCTTGGTCGCCTCGAAAGACTTTTGCAGGGAAGACGGGCCATCCAGTTCCCACCAGTCGATGGGCAGTTTGGCGATCTCTTCCATAATGGGATCGACGAAGCCGCAAATATGGAGGCCGACCAGCTTTTTGCCGCCCGCGGCCTTCTGCAGGGCGCTGAACATCTCCATCTCGTAGGGAAAGACGAATTCCTTGTATATCTTGGGCGAAATGTTGCTGATGCTGGCGAACGTATCGGCGACGACCACGATGTTGACCGGCGTATTCTGGATGATCTCCTTGGCCCGGGCCGTGGCCGCGTCGGTGGTCAACCGCATCAACTTATGGATGAATTCGGGTTCTTCAATCGTCTTGGCGATCCAGTCTTCCAGGCCGACCATCCGGGGGGAATCAATCATGGGTCCGAACACGGCCACCCGCGAGGCATGCTTCGGGGCCAGTTCCGCGATCTTGTTGATGGACCGGCTCAGAAGTTTCAAGCCCTCGATTTCGGAAACCGGCACGGCTTCCATGTCCTCGACCTGTTCCATGGTTTTGATCTTGCCGTCGCCCATTTCATCGGTTCTGGTCTTGAAGCGGTAAAGCTGCTTATATGGAAACCAGCCGAACATGTTTTGGGGAACGGTGATGATGTCCGAAGTAAAATCGGCGACCGACTTGACCTGAATTTCAATGGCTGTATCGATGTTGCCGAAATAATCATTCGTGGTTTTGTTCATTTTGGGAGAATAATGCGGCCCGATATCCACGTTGAACAACCCCCGATCAGGCCGCTCACCTTTCCAAGCCGCCATAATCCTGTCTTTTCCACTCAAAGCCGTCATGAAAATACCTCCTTGGTTTTATTTTTTGGGCAGTATTTAAAACAGCTCTCCCCCGCGTCTTTCGAAATCCAAAATCGCCGCCGCCGGCCTCGGTCCGCCCTGAACAGTCAAATATTGCGGCCCATTCCGACACCCGCGGCGTCTTGATTCAGAATAATCCGGTCGTATTCACGACTCCAGCCCTTGTCCGTCCTTTTTTGCGGTCACCTCCACTTCCAGCCTGATGCTGTCACCCGGGTAAACCGGGGCGACGAACCTCATGTCGCTTGTACCCATAATAGGCCATAACATCTTTGAGAAAACCGGCCTGCATCAGCAAGCCGTAGGCTATGGATAGGCTCAGCAGGCCGGGGACGATCTGGTTCTTCCAGCCGTCGGCCTGGGCCGCCTTCTCGCCGATGAACCGGGGCCAATATTGGCCGGCCGGCAGAACAATCAGCTCGACTTCGCTCCCCGCGATCGTCTTGGACCTGGTGGTCGGTTTGTCGCCTACTCCCGTCTTTAATGAATTGGTTTTCGCCAATCATCCTCCCGGTAATGCCTAGCCATAACTTCCTCCTCCTTATTTTCCGGCCGGCACTGTCGTCCCCTCAAGGTTAGTTTTCGAGGGACCAAGCAAGGAGAAACCATTCTGACCAATCCATAAACGATTGTTCGTGTTTGATCCGCCGGGAAAAATCTCTTTCATCTCAGACAGATAAAACCCGCAGCCCGCTGGCAGATCATCGTAAATTAAAATATTTGACCTAACATAGCAAAAAACGGTCCACTAAACAAGCTTTTTCCCGGAAAAGCATTTGGGCGGCGGTGATTTCGGTTGCAGAGTAAAAGAGGCTTTCATGGACAATAATATTGACCGAGGCGAAAATCATTGATTTTTTATTTATGATAGCCTAGTATAAATCTAGTGGGAAATCGTATTAATTTAATTTATAAAACAACTTAATTTCGGTTCAGACCCCAGGAAAACTTTGCCTATAAACATAAAACAAGCGAAAACCAGCCAGGCCGTATTAGAGGCTGTTGGAACCTCTCCGACCAGCAAGGTTGAATTATGGAAGAATATCAAAAATTTAAGACGTCCGGTCTCGGCCAGAGAGATGATATTCTTCACTTCCCAACTTTCGCTTATGCTCGAGATCGGGACGCCGTTGAGCCAAGCCCTGCGGGCGCTGAGGGACCAGACTAAAAACGAGAAATTCAAGGAAGTCATCGGGAGCTTGGTCAAGGATATCGAGGAAGGCCGTCAACTTTCCGAAGCCATGAAACGCCACTCCCGATTTTTTGGTCAAATTTTCGTCAGCATGGTCAAGGCCGGCGAGACGGGGGGCTTTCTGCAGGACATTTTAGAACGGATAGTCGAGATGCAGGAGAAGCGCCAGGCCTTGGTTTCGCAAATGAGGTCGGCTCTGACTTACCCGTTTATCCTGTCCCTGACCGGTCTGCTGGTGATCGTCTTCGTCCTGGTCTTCATCCTCCCCAAGTTCACCGTGTTTTTCAAAGGCAAGGAGAGCATTCTGCCCTGGACGACACGATTTCTGATGCTGGTCAGCGATTCCCTCAGATTCTACTGGTGGGCTTATGCCCTGGCTGCGGGAGCCTTGCTCTTGGGTCTTTTTCTCTTTGTCAAGACCGAGCGGGGCCAGGGCATAATTGATCTGCTTTTGGTCAAAACCCCCTTGGTCGCCCGGCTGACCAATAAAATATATACTTGCGATCTGCTGCGGATATTGGGCCATTTGCTGTCCAGCCAAGTGCCGCTGGTCGAGGCCCTGGAGGTCACCCGGGGCACCGTGAAGAATAAATATTTCCGGGTATTCATTGAACGCATTCGGGACCATGTCCTTCAGGGCGGGCGGTTTACCCAGCCTTTCGCCGCCTACCCGTTCATTCTGGAATCGGTCAAGCAGATGGTGGCCACCGGTGAAGAGACTGGAAACTTGTCGACGGTCATGTTACGCTTGGCCAGGTTTTACGACGATGAAGTCGACGACGAACTGAAAACCATATCCGCGATGATCGAGCCGGCCGCTTTGATCGTCCTGGGTGCGGTGGTGGGACTGATTGTGGCTTCGGTGGTCCTGCCCATGTTCAAGCTGGCCCGGGCGGTCCAATGAAATCCGGCAATCCGGCGGATTAAGTTGAATCTGTGTCGGTCGAAAGCTATAATATATGTGTATCAAGCCTGTTCCGACAGGCCCGGCCAGAGGAGGTGATATTATGAAAAAGGCGGAGATGATCGTCCTTTGCCCCAAAGCTCGGAGCGGCTTCACCCTGATCGAGATTCTCATCGTGGTCATTGTCCTGGGCATCCTGGCCATGATCATCGTTCCTCAGATCAGCGTTTCGACCGAAGACGCCAAGGTCAGCACGCTCAAGACCAATCTGAGCAACATGCGCGGGGCCATCGAGCTGTATTATCACCAGCACAACAACAGGTATCCAGGTCAGTACAAGGAGGCGGACGGCACGACCGCTGTAACTTCGGACGCCGAGGCCGCAACCGCCTTCATCGCCCAGATGACCCAGTATACGGATGCCAACGGCAAAATCTCCGCGACCAAGACCGACGTTTTCAAATACGGTCCTTATTTGAAAGAGGGCATTCCGGCCAATCCGTTCAAGGACAACTCCCTGGCCTGTGATTTCGATCAGAATGACATCACCGTCAGGACGGCCGACGGGACCACCGGCTGGAAGTTCCATCCGATCACCGGAGTCTTGTTCGCCAACGACCACACCGACCACGACGATTTCTAGTCCCCGGTCCGGCCGAAGGCTTGATGTCGCTTCGAGGATCATCGGGCTTCACCCTGATTGATCTGCTGATCGTGGTCATGATCCTGGGGATTCTGGGGATGATCGTCTGGCCCCAGTTTCATTCGATGATCGGTGAAGCCAAGCTGAACGAGGCCGCGGGCGAACTGGCGGCCGGGCTTCAATACGCCGGCAACCTGGCCGTTGTTCACCAGCGTCCTTTCAGCCTGCTGGCGGACGCGGACGGGAACTGGTTCAAGGTGGTCGATCACCGTTATAAAGACGATCCCACCCCTCATCACGGCGACGACCCGCCGACCGAGGCTTACGGCCTGGTTTTTCATCCCGTGGAAAAGAGATGGTACCTGGTTGATTTCGACACCGAAACCCCTTATGAAGGCGTGGACCTGACCGCCGCACCCGCGGGCGGGGAAATCCGGTTTTTCCCGGACGGACATTCCGCCTCATCCAGCCACACCTTTCTTTTAAGCTACGCCGGCAGTCAAAGAACCATCACCGTGGACGGCCGCACCGGACGGGTCAATGTCCAGTAAAGGCTTCACCCTGGTCGAGATACTCCTGGCCGTGGTCATCCTGGCCGTGGCCATAGTTCCGCTGGTCTCGGCTTACGGCCCGGCGGTGTTTTCAACCGGGGGCCAGGAAGAAATGACCGTTTTCTCTCAGCAGGCCCGGGGAACGCTTAACCGGATTCTGAGTTTGGATTATAAAACCCTCAAGGACAATATGAGCGATCCCGTGGATTTGGCCGCTCTGTTTGGTTCGGCCGAGGAAGCGGCCAAGGAGACCTTCACCTTTCGAGGGATCGGCTGCACTCCGACCGTGGTCATTCAGGAAGAAACCCCGGGCCAGGAGGGATTGCTGGAGATAGTCGTGACCTTGAGCCCGGTCAGCCTGAAGACCCTGAAGGCCGACTATTGAGGCCTTGCTCATCGTTATACCCTTAGGGGAAATCTCGGTGGTCATTAAAAACCGGCCCGGGCTGTCCCTGGTTGAACTCCTCATCAGCACCGCCATCCTGGGGATCATCATGGTCGGGCTGCACCAGGTCCTGGACACGAGCTTGACCACCTACGCCGAGACCCGGGAGCGGCAGGACCTTCTGATGGAGGCCCGGCAGGCCTTGGAGCGCATGGGCCTGTTCATCCGGGAGTGCGATCTGATCGTCCTGCCCGATACGGCGGCCCCGCAGGAAATCCTCAAGGTCAGCGAGCGGGTCTCCGACGCCCATGACAATTCCACCCACGCCTATCTCATTGACGGCGACGGATTCTTGGACGCCGACAACGATAAGGACGGGTTGGTCAACGAAGGCGGAGCCGACCCGGCCGAGTATATCACCTTCAGTCTGGACAAGACCGACCCGAATAATTGGAAGCTGGTGGAAGAAGCGCCGGACTACGGCACGGCCGATGTGAACGATTATCTGCCGGCTCAGGTCCTCTGCGAAAACGTCACCTTTTTTGGTTGCAGCCTGCCGGCGGCAGGTCTGGTGGAAATCCAATTGACCCTTGCCCAGGGGCGAAATCAGGTCAGCCTGACCACGCGCTTTCGGGCCGGGCTGCTTCAATAGGCTTGGGTTGAGCCATGATGTTTTTGCTTAAGGGCCCAATTATGAACCGGCGGGGTTTCGTTCTCCTGGGGCTGCTCTTTCTGATGGTCCTGCTGGCCGTGACCGCTCTCGGCCTCAACCGGCGGGCCGGATTGCAGAACCGGATGGCGGCCAACCAGGTTCAAAGCCTCCGGACTTATCTGGGGCAGAATTCAGCGACCCAGCAGGCGGTCTGGCAACTGACCGGCGACCCTTGCCGGCGGACCAGCGAGGCCGGAGAGTCCTACGTATACGGCGGTCTGACCTATAACCGAAGAGTGCGGAACGCCTCGGTTTCCGGCCATACGGATTCAATCACCGTCTCGGTCAAGGCCCCCGGCGGATCAGGGTTTTTAAATACTTCCTACCGGTATTATATCCATCCGCCCCTCACGGGTCCGGCCCCGGAAACGGCCCCTCATCAGGTGAGCCTGGATAGCACCGGCAATATTTACTTTGCCGATCCGAATCATCATCAAATCTTCAAGAGAGACGCCGCGACCGGGGAAACAACAGCCGTGGCCGGGACCGGGGAGAGCGGGTACAGCGGGGACGGCGGGCAGGCGACTCAGGCCCGACTGGACAATCCCCAAGGTGTCTTCGTGACTTCCGGGGGCTCTATTTACATCGCCGACACCGAGAACCATCGGGTGCGAAAGGTGGATGCTTCAGGGGTCATCACCACCGTGGCCGGGACCGGATCGGGCGGATTCAGCGGAGACAGCGGTCCGGCGACCGGCGCCCAGCTCAACAAGCCGATCGCCGTGGACGTGGACGGTTCGGGCAACCTTTACATCGCCGACACCGACAACCACCGGGTCCGCAAGGTGGACGGGTCGGGGATCATAACCACCGTGGCCGGGACGGGGACGGCCGGGTACAACGGAGACAATCGACCGGCCATCACGGCCCATTTGAACAAGCCTTCAGGTGTTTTCACGGCTTCTGGCATGATTTTCATCGCTGATACTGATAACCACCTTATCAGGAAGGTGCCGCCGTCCAAGATCATTGTAAGTGTGGCTGGCACAGGGACCGGGGGTTACAGCGGGGACGGCGGAGCGGCCACCAGCGCCAAGATCAACAAGCCTTGGGCCATAGCCTACGCCGGATGGGGCGGTTATTACATCGCCGACACCGACAATCATCGGGTCCGCAAGGTGGACGGCTGGGGGGTCATCACCACCGTGGCCGGGACCGGTGTTTCCGGGTATTCCGGGGACGGCGGCCCGGCCGCCAACGCCCAGATCGACAAGCCCAAGGGCGTCTCTCTCGACAGCCTGGGGCAGCTCATCCTGGCCGACACCAGTAACCATCGTCTGCGCCAGGTTGATCTGTCCGGGAATATTTCTTCCCTTTTTTCTTCAGCCGGCTTGGGTTTAAATAAGGCGCGTCAGATAGGCTTGGACTCGGCGGGCAATCTTTTTATCGCCGACACGGGCCATCACCGGGTCCGCAAGCTGACCGCTTCGGGTCAGGTCAGCACCGCAGCCGGCACGGGGAGTCCGGGCTACTCGGGCGACTCCGGACCGGCTATCAGCGCCAAACTTAATAAACCCTCCGGGGTAGCCGTGGACTCGGCCGGTAATATTTATATCGCCGACACGGACAACCACCGCATTAGAAAAGTGGACGTTGCCGGAATAATCACCGCCTTTGCCGGCAGCGGCATAGCCGGGTACAGCGCCGGCGGGGCCGCCCCGCCGACCAACGCCAAGATCAACGGCCCCACGGGTATTTACGCCGCGCCTTCGGGCAGCATCTATTTCGCCGACACCGAGAATCATCTGATCCGGGTGGTCAACACCTCGGGATTCCTGGTGGACGTGGCCGGAGACCGGACGGCGGGTTACGGCGGCGACGGGGGACCGGCCACGGCCGCTCAGCTTAATCGGCCCCAAGGGATATTCGTGACGGCGGCGGAGACCATGTACATCGCCGACACGGACAACCACCGCATTAGAAAAGTGGACGGCGGGACCGGGGTGATCACCACCGTGGCCGGCAACGGAACGCCCGGGTATTCCGGCGACGGCGGATCGGCCGCGTCGGCCAGCCTGAGAAAACCGACCGGCGTATTCGCGGACGGCAACGGCAATATATTCATCGCCGACCAGGACAACCACCGGCTGCGGGTGGTCTGCGCCCAGGGCGGGAAAATCAGCACCCTGTCCGGCCTGGGGTCCGGCGGATTCAACGGCGACGATGGGCCGGCCGCGGCGGCCAAACTCAGAAATCCTTACAGCTTGGTCATGGCCGCCCAGCGGGGCGGGCGGAAAATATTTATCAGCGACACCGATAACAACCGGGTGCGGGTGTTCACCTTGGAAATAGACCGGGAGCTTTATTGAGGGAATTGCCTGAAGCGGCAGGCAAGGATGGCTCGGTAATTTGTCAGTTATTAGTGACCTGGATTCCCGCTGGCGCGGGAATGACGGTAGTAGCTATAGGTCATTTACCCTGAAGTTCACCCTCAGCCTGTCGTCCGGACCTGACCCGAAGCTCCGCCCGTCACCCCTGCGCAAGCAGGGGTCCAGAAAAAAGCCACGGGGTGGATCTTTGGGGTGAAAACAACCGTCAAGCCTCATTGACAAGGACTTTCATCTTGCGGTTGCGCCTTAAGAGGCATGAATGTTCCTGCGCAAGCATGAATCCATATCTTTCGGTCAAACAGAAAAAGGCGGAAAAGGCCGCCGTTCACAGGTAGGTTATGCAACCCCCAAAGATTCGCCTTGACAAGCCTAGGGGCTGAATTTACGGTGGATCATATTTTCAGATGTCGGCGTGAACCAGATGTTTAATCCCAATATCAGTTGGCCCATCGGTCTTGATATCGGCCACACCGATGTTTACGCGGCCCAAATCCAGGAAGGCCGGGGGAAATTTCTGGTCCGGGAGTTGATGCACGTCAAGATCGCCGGGCCGGGCAAGGCCGATCAGGCCGACGACGAGGCCCTGGGCGTCGCCCTGCGGGAGATCGCGGCCAATGAAGGCTTTGCCGGGAAAAGGGTCGTGGTCCACCTTCCCTCTCAGGATATTTTCAGTTTTCCCTTGAGTTTCCAAGTCAACGCGGGGGAGGGTTTGGAAGAAGCCATCCTGAGGGAATCGATGGAGTTTCTGTCTTTCCCGGCGGAAGAGGCGGTCCTGGACTATCCTTCGGTCGTGGCCCCGTCCGACGGCGGGGACGGGGAGTACAAGGCCACTGTGGTCGCGGCCCGGCGGGCCGACATCGAACATTACCTGGCTATTCTGGAAAAGGCCGGTTTCGTGGTCGAAGCCGTGGATTTCCAGGTGTCCTCGCTGATCCGCCTGCATAATTACTTTCATGAAAGCGGCCGGGACCCCATTGTCTTGTGCAATGTGGGCGGGACTCGGAGTCAGGTTTCCGTGGTCACCCGGGACAACATCCTGGCCCAGCTTGGGGTGAACTGGGGGACGGAGCGGCTTATCCAAAAGGTGCAGGTCAACCTGGGTCTGGAATCGGACGAACGGCAAGCCCGGATTCTCCTGAAAAACTATGGTTTGGTCTATGAAGACCGGGAGAGTTTTGGGCAAATCGCCGACGAAGAGTTGAGGAGCACGGTTCGGATCATCCATCAGCTTCTGATCCCACTGGTAGAGGAACTGGTTTACGAGCTGCACAAGATCACCGGCTACGTCAGGGCCGAAGAGAATTATGCATTTTTTGGCGGAATGTACTTGTACGGCCAGGCGGCTTTGATCCGCGGCCTGGAGCATTATTTGGCGAAAAGACTCAATATCCGGACCGAATCGGTCAACCCTTTGGAAAAATTTTCGCCCTTGGAGGGCGGAGTTTGGCCCGAGCCTGCGGAAGGCCCGCCTTTCGCCCTGGCCCTGGGCCTGGCCATGAGAACGGTGAGATGGCTTTAAGGGACATCAGTCTGATTCCGCCGGCCGTCATCGAACGGCGTTATCTTCGCCGACACCTTGGCTTCTGGGCCGGGTGCCTGATCGTTTGGCTAACCTTGGTGGCCGGGATTTATCTTTATCTGAGCCTCGGTCTTTCGGCCGAGGCCCGGACCACGGCCGGACTTACGGAGACCCAGGCCCGCGTAGAGTCGGCTGTAAAAGAAATCACCCGGATTCAGGCGGAACTGGACCGGATTCGCCTGGAACAGTCCGTTCTAGATACCGTGTCGTCTTCTCCGCCCTATTCCCTGGTTTTGTGGCGGCTGGCCCAGGCCATCAACAAAAATACTTGGTTGGCCCGGTTGACGGTGGACCGCCGAGAAGATCAAAAACCGAAGACCGCAGTCCAGATGGTCGGTTACTCTTACTCGAACGACGATTTGGGTGACTTTCTGGACCGGTTGTCCACCGACCAGTTGTTTGGTTCGGTGGTGCTCAAATACTCCAGGGAAGACACCATGACCCAGGTCGAAGCAACTGGTGAGAAAAGGAGCCGACAGGTCCAATTCCAGATCAACTGTGAGATACCCGGAGGCTCAGAGGCTAGTGCCGGGAAACTTTAAAAAGATCGACTGGGCCTGCTTTCTGACTTTGGTCTTTGTCGTCGCCCTCAGCCTGATCTTGGTTTTAGTGCAGGTCGGCCGCCAAAGGAGCCGGGTCCACCAGGCGGCGGAACAAGTCTCCCTGGAATTGAAGGATTTGGCTTCGGCCGAGGAGACCATGAAAAAACTGGAAACCGCCTTGGCGGCCGCCCGGACGGATTTGGAATTTTTGAAGAAACGAGTCCCGGACCCTGGGGAAATCGGAGCCTTCCTCAAGCAGGTCCATGCGAATATGCAGAAGAGAAACATTAAATTAATCAGCCTTCAGCCCCAGGCCCCCCTGGAAGACCAGGTCTATTACCGGATTCCCATCCGGATGATGTTCCAGGGGGGTTTTGTGGATGTCCATCGTTTGCTTTATGATCTGGAAACTATGAACCGGGTCCTGATCGAGGAGAAACTTAACATCAGCCGGCCGGATTTGAATCAAGATTGCCAGGTCGATTTGACGGCCAGCGTCTTTGAGCGGAAAGAACCGGTTTCCAAGTAGTCGGGAAAAATCGCCCCTCACGCGGGGGCGTGGATTGAAACAAACCGAGCAGTCGAGGGAAATGGGTTGGCGCCCCAGGACAAGAGCAAGCGGGTCAAGAATTTCATCGTAGTCGGCTTGGTCATAGTCGCTATGATCATAGCCTATTTCCAGTTCTTTCACAGGAAAGGCCGGCCCCAGGCCGGACTGGAAACGGTTCCGGCGGCCTCGGCCAGGATCGACCTCTCTCAACTTCGGGAATCAGCCCAAATCCAGGAATCCAAGCCCGGGTGGTCGGCCCCAGGACCCTACCATCCCCTGGACCGGGACATCTTCGCCCCGATGAAAAGAGAAGTCCCGGAACAAGCCGTGTCCCCGACCGAAACCCAGGTCGAAACAACCCCGCCGCCCCCGGACCTGGCCCTTCAAGGCACCATCGTTACATCCTCCAAACGGCTGGCCATAATCAACGGGCAGTTTCTCCGTCTGGGCGACACCGTGGGCGAATTCGAGATCGTGGGGATAGAAAAGAACCGGGTGCTCCTGGCCCGAGACGACCGACGCTGGGAACTGAAATTGGGGGAACCATGACCAGGTCGGCGTTTAGAATAGTGGTTCTGGTCCTGGCCGCCGCGGTTCTCCTGGCCGGCTCGGCCTGGGCCCAGCCTCCGGAAGAGCCGAAAAAACCCGAAGAAGTCGGGCTGAAGGACTTGCTGGAAAAGCTGTTGGCCCCGAAAAGGTCTCCCTCGGAAAAACCCGAAACCATAGATCTCAAGACCTACTATGAGCGACTGACCGGCCAGGAAGAGAAAAAAGAGGCGGAGACCGCCCCGCCGGCGCCTGAGGCCGAACCTTTCGGGCCGGAGCCGCACCTGGCGGTCGACGTGGACCGGGACGGTTTGATCAGCCTGAATTTTCTCAACGTGAACATCAGAAAAGCCCTTTCAGCCCTGGCCATGAAGACCGGGATAAATATAGCGGCCTCGTCGGAGGTGACCGGAAACGTCTCGGTCAACCTTCATCGGGCCGGTCTGAACCAGGCCATCGAGGCCTTGAGCATGGCCGGGGGATTCGTCTGCCAAAAACGCCGGGACCTCTATTACGTATACAAGCCCAAGGAGGCTCCGGACCCTCAGGTCCGCCGGCTGGAGATGAGGCTGTTCAAGCTGAAATACGCCGAGGCCGATAAGGTCCAGGAAGTCCTGGACCGGAAAATGACCCCGTTTCAATCTCTGCATCAATTTCGGGCTGAATCCATGGACACAGCCCTCCAGATATTCGTCCGTAGACGTGATGTCCATCTCAGCGATTCCACTGACCAGGTCGGAGAGGTGGGCCATGGCCTCCAACTCCTCGTCAGGGGCTGCATGGGCGGGGCGCAGATTGGGGTCGGGCATGGAAAAGACCTTTCGGGTGGCTCCGCCAAGAGGCCGGACATCCGAAACGGCCTCAAGAAAGCACTGCTCCTCGTCCAGATCATCCCTGACCGTGTGGGCGGGGACCTTTACCGTCTCTTTACAAATCTGCCTTTCCGGCCGTTTCTTGAGATCGGAGAGTCTTTGAAAGGCCGGGTTGAACAGTGGTTTGGCGCCATCGGCCCGGCGAGGCTCGACAGCCGCCGTCCCGTTCTTCTGTTTTCGTTTAGCCCCGCGCAAACCTTGCCTCCGGACCCATAGAGCACACCGCTCGGATTCAGCTTGATATCTTTGACAAAAAATTATAACAGAATCACACTATTTATCCAGCAGGAACGGACGATGCCAAGAATCGATGACTATAAACAGGCGCTCGAGCTGGTGAAGGCACGTCTTTCACGTGTCGAACCGAAAGGGGCCGCAGATCTCGTGGGCGGAGATTTTCGCACGGATGACGCGGGCAGACCATTCATCCGGATGGAATTCCTGGGGAAAATGGTCCTGATAGACTGGCCCCTGCTCGACCCCGCCTTGGAGGCAACAGGAGCCTCTTTGCCCATCCAGCAGCAGATTCTGCTTTTGCATTACCTGGAAGGCGCCGTAACGGGTCCCGGCGTGAGACCCAAAGGGGATTGGATTTCCTATCAGGAAGTGCCTGATGGGCGGTTTTATCTGGATGCCTTCATGAGACGTGCAAAGAAACCCCTCATCGAGGCCTTTGGCCAGGAGCCGGATCGACTTATCCCCTTGGCCAAGGCGCTTTACGGGGCGATCCCCTTTGACCAGGGAGATGTTTCGGTCCTGATAAGGGCGATCCCCATGATACCCGTCGCACTGATCCTGTGGCGGGGCGACGAGGAATTCCCTCCCGATGGGAACATCCTCTTTGACCGCACCGTGTCGGGCTTTCTTTCCGCAGAGGATATCGCCTGGTTGGCGGGGATGATCGTGTACCCCCTTGCGGGGATGGTCAAGAAGGCCTGAGGTCCTCTGGTGCCTGGAATCTTTCCACAAAACGGCTTTCGACTCGTGGCGGGTCCGGAGACCCCGGCCGCGGGCCGAGATAGGAGGAACGTCTATGTCTCTTGAGCGCCCTCTCGTCGGAATCATCATGGGAAGTACCTCGGACGCACCCGTCATGAAGGGGTGTGGCGACGTGCTCCGTCAATTGGGTATCCCCCATGAGCTGAAGGTGCTGTCCGCGCACAGGACGCCTGATCTCACGCGGGAATACGTGTCCTCGGCCTCTGAGCACGGGATCCAGGTCTTGATTGCGGGCGCCGGTTGGGCCGCCCATCTTGCGGGATTCGTCGCCGCGCACACGGTCTTGCCGGTGATTGGGGTCCCGATTGATTCTTCGCCGCTCGCCGGACTCGATGCCCTGCTTTCAACGGTCCAGATGCCGCCGGGCATTCCCGTGGCAACCGTGGCCGTGGGCGGCGGCGGGGCAAGGAACGCGGCGGTGTTGGCAGTACAGATCCTGGCGCTGAAGGATCCCCGCATTGCGAAAAAACTCGTGGATTACCGGAAGGCCTTGACCCGGGAAGCTGCGGAGAAGGCTCTGGCTTTCGAGAAGGCTGAATGAAAGGCGCCAAGCTCGTGCAGGCGTTCACCCGGGCGGAGGCGGAAGCTGCAGTTTCGAACGCTGTCGGGGTCCTCCGCTCAGGCGGGGTGGTTGGTTTCCCTACTGAAACCTTTTACGGGCTTGGGGCCGACATTTCAAAGGAAACAGGCATCCGAAAGGTCTTTGAAGTCAAGTCCAGGGGCTATCATCAACCGCTCCTTATCCTCATCCCGTCTCTTAGGGTTTTGCCCGGGCTTGTCTTGGAGATCCCGCCCCCCGCGAAAACCCTGATGTCCGCTTTGTGGCCCGGCGGTTTGACGCTGGTCTTTTGGGCGGCCCATGGCCTCAGTCCGCTTCTCACGGCGGGAACGGGCAAGATCGGTATCCGTCTTTCAAGTCACCCGCTCGCAACCGCCATCGCCGCGGCCTTGGACGGACCCATCACCGGGACCAGCGCCAACGTGACAGGGGCGCCTCCATGCAGGGATGCCGAAGAAGTAAAGAGAAACCTTGGAAACATGGTGGATCTCATTCTTGACGGTGGAGAGGCCCCGGGGGGAATGAGCTCCACGCTGGTGGATGTCACCGCCACCCCTCCCCGAATCCTCAGGGAAGGGGCTGTATCGAGCGACCGCATTCGGGCGCTCATCCGACTGGCGGAAGGGCCTGGGGGAGAAGCAGGGTCTTCCAACAACCTGGAATAATGGAAAGGTGGAATATTGATGACGCCTTCCCCAAGAGAGATCAAGACCAATTTCGAATACTTGAGAAAACTATTCATTATGCCGGATTCGGCCGACAAGTTTGTCGAGTTCGGCCGCGAGCTCCTTGATATGATTCACGGCTTTTTCCAGGAAAAGGGGGGCATCCATAGCAGTATCAGCCTTCCGGAGCTCAGCGAGATCTTCAATCAGATCTCCGTTCCCGAAGATCCCCACCTGATCAAGGATGTCCTGCTTGAAATCAAGACAAAGGTCATCGCCCATTCCGTAAAGGTGGGAAACCCTTACTACATCGGCCACATGATCA
>ENA-OSEO01004423-OSEO01004423.1-sediment-metagenome-genome-assembly--contig:-NODE-4423-length-14840-cov-3.513243_pt1 | contig 14840 bp, 13 predicted proteins | sample MGYA00237883_ERZ534232 | MGnify/ENA metagenome assembly ERZ534232 | reverse complement strand
CACAAAGACCGGGGCCGCCGCCAAAACCGGCACGGTGACCAAGATCGGCTCGGTCACCCTAAACGGCAATTCCATCGCGGATCTTGTCATCGGCGGCAGGGTGTCGGCCGATGTTGACGGCTACCAGGATGACGGCGCCGGAACCATCACCGGAACGCCGGCTGCCCTGATCGAGCGGCCGGATCATATCTGCAAACACATCTTGCTGAATCAATGCAAGCTCATCCGCGATCCCATCGACGCTGCCAGCTACGCCGCCGCCGGCACCTATTACAATTCAAATTCTTACGCCCTGGCCCTTTGCATCCTCCAGCGCCCAAATGTGCGTGAGCTGCTTCCCCGGATCGCAAGCCAAGCAAAATCCATCCAGTTCTGGGAGGCCGGAAAGCATCATCTCATACATATCCCGGCAAGCGAAACCGTGGATATGACCATTTACGATTATATGGTGGATCTTGGCCAGATCTGGACCCGGGAAACAGGCCGGGCCTATATCGAAAACAAGCTGTCGGCCACTTATAACCACTACTGGGACGGCTTTGACGACGATCTTGAGGCCGACCGCGCGGCGGTCACCGCCCAAGATGAGGAGAGCATCTTTAAATACGGCCTTAAAGAAAAAGGCGCCTATTCCTATCCCTACATTCAGGCAGAAGCCCAGGCCCAGGACGTGCTTAACTGGCAAAGGGACAATCTTTCAGACATCCGCCTCCTGGTGGAGTTTTCCGACGGATTTTATTTATCGGCTTTAGAGCGCGGCGACATCATCAACTTTGACTTTACCGCCGGCGACATATTCGACCGCTGCCTGTTAAAGCGGGTCAACCCGATCATCGATATGTTCCGGGTCATCGATGTCGCCCGAAGACCGGACGGCGCCATCCAGATCCAGGCCGTGTTTGACAGCGCCGCCTCGATAGAAACCATCGACGATGAAAACGGAAACCCGATCCAGGCCGCCGACGGCCGGGATCTTCACGTTGAAACATAAATTTTCCCCATTTGAAAAAGGGGGACCAAGGGGGATTTTTCCCTGATCCCTGACACCCGACACCTGACAACCGATATAGGGGGATTTTAACAAATGACCGAGATATCCTTGTTTCCGGCTGTAGCCACCCCGGCCGCAACCGACGAGTTTGTAGGGGTCCAGGGAGGGGTCACCAAAAAATGGACCCAGGCCCAAATCACCTTTGACTGCAAAAGGACCGAGGAGAAAATCTTCGTCGTTTTTGAATCGGATGTTTCAGTTTCCGCAGGAGACGGCAAGGCGGGCCTTGTCATCCCTTACAGCCTAAACGGCTACAACCTGGTGGACGCCGTTGCCGCTGTGCACACCCAGGGCGTCACGGGCACGACCGATATCCAGATCCGCCGCCGCCGGGCCGGGTCCGATGTCGATATGCTTTCCACCAAGATCACCATCGGCGCGGAATATTTTGCCCGCGACGGCGTGATCAATACATCGAACGACGACCTTGCCACCGGCGACATGATCTTTGTCGACGTGGACGCGGTGCATTCCGGCACGGCGCCGCTGGGCTTGTCCATTGGTTTGACCTTGCAATATCCATATTAGCACGGATATTTCACGAAGAACATTCGTTCATTTGCAAGGCACTCCGGGGGGCAGCTGTACTTCGAGTACCGCAAGCCTCGGATAACGCAGCAAATGGACGAATGATCTTCGCCTAACGGGTGAAAATTTTTCAAGCATTCTTTTTTGATTGAGGTGACAGGGTGTACCTATTGTTTTCAAGTTAAATTCTACTCTAAGTGACTATGTTCATAATCTTTTCAAAACTTTTTGGAAAATTTTCATGAAATAACCGGGTAGGAGAATGTCATGACCTATATCTATAAACGGGCGCATATCGCCAGCGACTTTGCGATCATCTATAAAAGCCATGAGGTCAGATTCGAAACAGCTTTAATGTTGGCCCCGAAAATAACCGCGACCATCTGGAAGCAGGATCGCTATTGCAGCCTTGATCCGGAGCATAAATACAACCGGGCCATGAAACTGATCTACGCACACTTTGTACCGCCGTTTGAGACCAGGCTGTCAGAGCTCAATAAATATTTGACATTCAAGGGCATTACAGGCCAGGTCGACGTGGTGCCTTGCAGCAGCCATTTGGAATTTCCCGACATCGAGCTGGTCAATGCCTGCGATGTATCCGTTGTTTTTGAGAGATATTTTGCATCGGACAGCCACAAAGAAGGTTTTGAGTGGTATCGGAAATTTAGAAACGAGTCGGAATACGGGAAGATCGATGTCCATATCTTAAAAAATTTAGAGGCTTCCGAAGGCACGGTCGCTTCAACGGTTGAGTATATGGAACATGAAAAATCTGGAAGCGGGATAAAAATTGATCGCAGCCAGGCCCTCGACGGCATCTTAATAAACCCGAAAGAATTGCTGATATGACGACAAAAATAAGTCAGGTCCAGTCAAGTTCTGAGAATGGAAGATACTCCAACCTGTATGGAGGGGATCTCTTTAGTTGTGCGCCAGGGGCATTGATGGCAGGGCATATATTAGACGGCAAAACGCATTGTTATTACGGTTCCGGCCTCCGCTTTCCTACTCCCTGGGCGCAAGGCACGCGCAAGATCAAGCTGTTCGATATTGCATTGCAGCTTTATGTGTTTAACATTTACGGTGACCCTCAGAACTACTCTGCGGGTCTAAAATTTACGCTGATTTCCACGGCTGATCTATGCACTATCACAACTAAGTCAGCATACGAAGCACTTCTTTCCGGCAATCCGACGCAGGCGTTCAACTCGACGCCGTCGCTTTTGTTTCAAGGCTATGGCTGGAACACTTACATGTTAACGGCCGCTCAAAAACAAACCCTTGAAGACTTTATCAACGCGAATACGATCACGGATTGCATTCTGGTTACGTGGTATCAGACGATTGTAACAACTGCTTATTATGCTAGTGCGCATGCCTATAACTATCCGTCTGATCCGCAGCCGGGAAAGCTGACGATGGTTTGGCAATATCGACCCCCGAACCCGATCGTTTAGAGGCAAGAAATGGCTGAGCCAAACGGCATCTGCAAGGAACACTCCGGGTGTCTGGCCCGGATCGCCGGGCTGGAAAAATCGGAAGGGGAGCAGTGGGACCATATGAACAAGATGGACAGCCGCATCGACGCCATTTTCACGCGCCTTAACATCATCCTGGGCGGCGTGGTGGTGGCCTGCATCATGCTGGCGATCAATATTATCGTGCGGAGGTAAACAGACCGAAGGGGATTAGGCTGAAGGTCATAAGGATTTTTTCATCTTAACCTTAACCTCAGCCTTAACCTTAGCCTTGTACCTTACGCCTTTAACCTTACACCTGGAGCCTAGCGACCATGTCTTTTGACTGGAAAAAAATCGTCAAAACCGTCGCCCCCACCCTGGGCGCGGTCGTATCCGGAGGAAACCCCCTGGTCGGCCTAGGGATCAAGGCGGTATCTGAAGCCCTGCTCGGCAAATCAGACGGCACTGAAGCGGAAATCGAGCAGGCCCTTCAAAACGCCAGCCCCGAGGATCTTTTAAAACTCAAACAGGCCGACCAGGTTTTTAAAATCGAGATGAAAAAGCTCGATATCGATGTCACCCGCTTGGATTACGAGGACGCCGCCTCTGCCCGCCGCCGCCAGGAGGCGGTAAAGGACAAAACCCCGGATGTCCTGGCCTATCTTTTATTGGTCGCCTTTGTGGGGGCGCTCATGAGCCTCTTTGTCATCGAGATCCCGGAGGCCAACCGCAGCCTGGTCTATTCCATGCTGGGGAGCCTGGGAACCCTCACCATTGCCGCCTGCGCCTACTTCCACGGCTCCAGCCGGGGCTCCGCCCGCAAAGAGCAGCAGATCAGCGAACTTAAGATAAAGGGCTTTTGATCATGGAAGCGCCGTCCAGTGGATGCTTTATGCTATTATTTTGCTTATCCACCTACTAATACTACATCGAAACCTAACCATCTTGCCGATCGCAGGGTCCTGTTATTGCAGATTGGAATGTTATCGTTGTTAACCCATCCAAGAAGCTCTTGCACATTACTTTGGCCGAAGCTATTCAATTTATATGCCGGATCAAAAATACATCGTCCCATTCTTCGGATGAAATGCTCCTTGCCGTACAGAAGGTATTTTATTGTCTTTTTGATTTGATCAAGTTCGTTTGTGTCTTTGAACTCTTTTATGTGCGCGTCATGGCCACCAGGGAAGAACCTTCGCCTATCAAAGAAAGAATGACAGGATGAAAGTGCATCAACAATATCATTGAATGTAGCTTTTTCGATTGAATCAGGTGAGCCAAGAACCCTTTTAATAGTGGGATATCGTTTCGGAACGATTTCATTGTCAAGCCAGGCCCATTCAGTTCCATGCCATTCCTCTATTGCGCTTCGAATCTTAGATTCAAGCTCTTCACCAACGAGAATGGGTTCACTCAGATAGCTGTCTTTTGGAGCCTTTTTTTCCCTGACAAAACTGAAAAAGCTGTCTATCTCTAACCGCAAAGGAAGGACATCTTCATCATATTTCCTTTTGCCAATGATTTTATAGATTCTCTCTACGGTCTTATAGGAGTCATGAAAAGCCTGATAGTCCGAACGATACTGTTCTAGATAGATCTCTGATGAACTCGGTTTTTTGAGTCCCCTCATTATGTTTTGAATGGTAATTCGGCCTTGCTTTTTGCGAAGATCTTCCTCAATTATAAAATCATTATCAGTATTTGTTCTGTATTTCTGGTAGATATCTTTATATTCTTTAAGCCTTTCCTCGTCTAAGACGTTGGATTGATCCCACCAATCGACAAATAGGGACATTAAATCGGAATATCGGTCGTCATCCGGGGCAATCGCCACGTTCACTTCCTGGTTAGTCATGAGGGCAGCTTCAGTCATGTTAGATGATCCCACAATCGCGCAAATTCCTCCAAAAATATAAAGCTTGGGGTGAAAGCTTCTGTCATTGACGAACTTGATCTGGATGCCCTCTTGGCCGAGAAGGTCTTTCAAAGCTTCAGGTTTTGTCGGATATCCTAACCTTACAATCAGTTTTACTCGGCAACCTCTTTCTCTAAGTCTAATGATTTCATGTGACTGCGTTAGAAAGGCGACAGCGATATAAACATCACACGGCTTTTGGCTATAATCCGTAAAGGCCTTAATGAAAAAGTCGCTTCTGCTGCTTGTGTTTGTGAAAAGGCTCATAGAGTAATCGTTTGAGAAGGTTCAATCATTATGTCATTTCACTATCCATCTTGATACCTGTGGCGTCTGACTTGATCACGTGGATACCGCTTCTGCCTGTAGAGAGCAGTAGATCAGCGAATTGAAATTAAATAAGGCCCTTATGCTAACCAGTCACATTCTCAAATGTTGCTATATAATCTCTTGCACTTATCACAGTATCGTAAAGCCCGACGTCTTCGCCTTCATGTTTGTTGATGCCAGTATAGCTTAAGCTGGAATCCTCATACCGTTTGAATTTATAAACTGCATCATTCATCAACCCGCTATTAAACACCCCAAGGCTAACGAGTAACTCAAAGTCTTTCACTGTTAATCCTGTCACTTTCTTGAAAAGGCCAGGTTCCAGTTGCGTGATGACATCTCTGAGGCAACGTTCCCGGTAATCAGTTAAGTACATAAAGATCGGAACACGGGTGGCAAACTTGATGAGCTTTTCCTGAATCTTTTTGCGAAGGCTTTTATATTTTTTTTCCTCCTCGGTAAGCTCTTTCTTCTCTTTGGCAGAAAGCTCTCTATCATTGGCTTCCTTCTTCACCTTTTTCACAGCCTCCGACTTATTGATAATGGTTTCTATATCCTGATTCAGATTTCGGAACCCTTCAATACTCATGAGCGCAGCCATAGCTTCCTTGTTGGTCATCAGTCTTTGCAAGGTGTTGTTATCCACATTCACAAGTAATGCGCTTTCCCAGCGGCGTGCCAGCAAGGTTGCAGTCGTTCCGCTCATGGCCATGTCCAGAATACCGGCAGCATCAATCTGCTTCATGGAACTGCCGTCATAAGCAAGCACGGGAAGAAATCTGATAAATTCTTCCACCTTTTTTTCGGGACTTGACTCGTCAACATTTAAACGGCAACTGTAATCAGCGATTTGTCTTAACGCTCTATCCGGTGCAAAGTCAAAAACATAACATTCTTCTTTGATAATTTCTTCATGATTTGATGAAATGCTATCTGGATTATTAATGGTCCAGGGTGATTGGACGCGAAATGCAGCTTGAAAATAGGTCTCAGGAGAAGAAGAATTGCGCAGCATAAGAATCCCTGTCCATGGTTTAACCGTAACCCCAGTGGTCAGCTTTCCGCAGGAAAGGGTGATAGTTTTGGTTTTCAAAGGATCATCCATTGCCTCCAGTACGGGTGGCAATGCCGCAACACCGATACCAGCATCACTTCCAGCTGCTACAATTACATGATAATCGTGATAAAATTTGTTTTGCCTCTTCGTGAGAAGATTCTTCATGGCATGGCAGGATGCGACACTCGGTAAAAACCATAATGTGTGCGATAAAACATTCAAAAGGCGGATATCCGAAAAAGGCATAGGAGGCTTTTTAGCGCCTAGCTTCAGATTGTCTATGGTGGTTTCTAGAAATGCACCCCGGATTAAATCCAACCATTTCTGCACCTCGTCCTGATAAGTGAATTTTGCTTTATTGCCAACACCCGAAGCGGAAAAGAAGATATTCAGATCAAACTCGTTAAATTCTCCCTGCATTGCGATTTCGCGAATCGAATCAGGCAGTTGATAGGTCAAAAGAACCATGCGGGGGAGCGATGTATAAGGGCTGTCTTCGCCTTTCCAGTCCTGTTTGGCCCGCTGTTCGTCCGAATATGTCCAGTTGAAAATCTGTTCCTCGATAAACTCGCCTGATGCAATAGCCCGAAACGGTGTGCCGGAAAGATAGAGATATCCGTCCGTCGTGATCGGCATAATCTCTTCATCAAAATCATCAATTCCCTGACCTTTTGCGAACTCTATTTCCTTCTCGTCTTCTGCTTCAAAAAGCTCCTTAGCGTTTTCGCGCCAGGCTCCGTAGTGATACTCGTCTAAGATTACGCAATCCCAATTGATGGTGTGAACCCATTCATTTTTTGTCTTAATACCGCCCGTACTTTTGTTTTTACCCAGGTAATCCTGAAAAGATCCGAAACAGACAAACGGCATCTTCTTGCTGGCATCTTCATATGTGAGCCCGCCTGTGGAAATAAATTGCCATCCTTTAAAATCAATATGGCATTTCAAATCTTGTTCCCAGGCGCTCTGCACTGCAGGTTTGAAGGTCAGCACCAGCACTTTGCGCCATCCCATTCTCTTGGCAAGCTGGTAAGCTGCAAAGGTTTTGCCGAATCTCATTTTCGCATTCCAAAGAAAATGCGGCGGTTTATCAGAATTTTCCTTCCTGAAACTTTTGAAATAGGCAGATGTCTTGTCAATTGCGGCTACCTGCTCCGGTCGCATCTTAAAGTCAAACGATCGGTGTTCCTCCATGAGTTGTCCGGTTCTAACGGCGAGAATTGCCACTTTTACCTGTTCAGCCTTACAAAGGAACCATTCACCACCTGGGTTTTTTATTCCATTAATTCGCAACATCCGGTGAACATTATGATCTGTAAATCCCGTGCCGTCATTGCGCATGGCAGGCTCTTCCAGAACGATCCGATAAGGCGGCTTGCCTGGTATTTTAATAGGGTAGATCTCGTTAAGGCGCTCGGTTATGTTCCTTGTTGTGTAGCCGACTTTAAGCAATCCCGCAAACTGGGGATTGGTGTCCTCATAAGCGTAGATAATCGGTTGCAATTGGGGCCGGGAGGGGAAAAAGTCATTACTCATCGTTCGCCTCCATGGGGCGGATCTTTGATTCTATGAATGTGATTTCCTCTTTCGTGAGCCTATAACGTTTATAGAGTTTAGTGTCCGTCCAGCGCTTGGTCATATCCAGAATAGGGATGAAGGCGTATGTGTCTTTAGTAATCCCGTGGCCATACATGAATAATGACATCAAAAAACGGAAAAACCGCGTCTTCATGTAGGCCAACAAGTTTTTAGCTTGTTCTTCTGTCGAATAGCTACCTATGACCAAGTAAGTTTCAGTACAGATTGTCCCAGGGGGCAAAACTACAGTCTTCGCAAGAACCCGCCGCATACCATCATTGCCTGGATTGCCGGCATGCTCATGTCCAGACCGAGACGAGATTACTTTCCATTTGTCAATCATTTCAACCCCAACGGTAATGTCTTTCCTTCTGTAAGGGCCTTCACCCTTTTGCCAATGCAATACAATATCGCCCGACTTTTGAGGCTTCACATAGGTCCGCAATCCGAAGGGTTTGTATGCAGAAACTTGTTCATTCATCCGCTTCTCATCTCGCGCGAGTAACTTTCTGATGATGGGAACTGCCTGGCTATGCCTAATGAATGTACTGAACTCATTAAGGTGTCTTGTAGAGACTGCATCGACGCCATTATGCATGTTCACTATTTCGCATGGACCTTTGTAGTCTCTTTCCCACAAAAAGTAGCATATTCCACCCGCTACACTGACGCCCGGAAAGACCTCTGATGAGTCTTCAAAGTCCACAATTTTGCGAATTCTATCATCGTTTAGCATATGCCTGCGAAACTCGTCTAATCCTTTGCCACCGCCAAACCAGCGTGAAGGAATAATCATGGTCAGATAGCGAGGGCTCAGCTTTTCAGCCTGTAGAACAAATTTGTTATAAATAGGTGAAGCACTCCGTCCAAAACCTCCATCACTCAACTGATATGGTGGATTGCCTACAATGACATCAAAGTTCATTTTGAATATATCCTCCGGATTCTTCGTATGAATGAATTGATAAGCATGTGTTTCCAATTCTGAGCCGCGCTCAAGGTTCTTCTCGTTTGCGCCACAATACACGCAACGACCTTTCTTCCATATATGTGCCATCCGCTTGAAGCGGATGTTCCCCTGCGGGTCGTTGAAAATCCCGCAGACGGAGTATTTGCCACTGGCAGTCTTGGAGCAGTATAGAGACCGGCGAGATAACAAGGCTGTCAGTTCCGTAATCGCAAGACCATAAATTTGATTCATGAAAATGTGGTCCATCCTTTTCTGGCGGTCGGGGATTTGGTTTTCCAGCCCTTTGTCCAGACGCTTGACAATTTCCCGCAAGAACACGCCTGATTTGCATCCGGCATCAAGAAAGGTAGCGTTTTCGTCATTCCAAAGGTCTGCCGGGATTAGATCGAGAATCTGATTCACCAATTGCGGAGGTGTGAAAACCTCATCACTGCTCAGGTTGGCTATGCAATTCAGCACATCGGGATTGTAATTATGGTTGTTCAACATCGCCAATCCTCAGGAAATGAATTAATGGATAATCTTTTACCGGGGTTGGAAGAAAGACCTCCTCGCCGATATCAGAATAAAGCGTTTGGTCTGGTTTAGAAAAAAGGGACTGTTGTTTCGTCTGTTTTTTAGGGAGCAATTCGTGAAAAGCAAAATCTCTACGTTTGAAAAAGCTTCCATTTACTGGCGACCATTCGGAAAATACAATTTGCTGAGGATTATCGCCTACCGTCTTCAATGTGAGGGCATCACCCAAGATGATATTTCTTCTGAGGATGTATTGGACCGCATCCCTGCATTCATTTTTCGCTCTTTTTTTGAATAGGCTTGTGTATTTCTCGTCGAAAATATGAAAAAGTCGCTTACGGCATTCTACGACATTATCATTAAGGATATCAATGCCATAAATAGAAGAAACGGCAAGAACTGCATTCCGCTCATAATCCAATTGGCTTTTTCTATAACGGGTTTCAACGACATATAGCTTCCGTTCCAGAATTTCTGTCAGAAAATTACCTTTCCCGCAGGCTGGTTCCAGAAACCGGGACTCGATTCTCTCGGTTTCCTGTTTCACCATGTCAAGCATGGCATTGACTTCCCGCTTGCCTGTGTATACCTCCCCATGGTCGGCAACTCGTTTTTTTGAGACAACTTGATTATCCATTAATTTTGATCCATATATTTGCAAATTTGACATTGAGGCTTCAAGCATTTTGCTCAATCTTCAACTTATCCCGAATATACTTGCGTATATCTTTGGTGACTTCATCAAACTCAGCCCGATGAATGCGTTTTGATTCAAAGTCTATCTTAACATCTTGCAAAAACTTTTCGAAATCTGAGTTCTGCTCGCATAGCTTGTTGATAGTCTCCCAGTCCAGGGCAGCCCGCCCTCTTGCCGGATAAAGAATGCTTGAGCTATCAATGTCGGCAGGGTCCAGATGGATTATGCCGATGCCAAAGGATGACGCTAATCGTTCCAATTCTGCCAGAAATTCATCATCTTGTAGAATGTCCACTGAGACAAGATAACCTTCATGTGCCCATGAAGAATTTGAAACGGCTTGGAAATATGCCTCTCTGTAGTTGGCTTTGGAAAGATTCTTTTTAATCTCAAAAGAGAAAAGCCTAAGCGAATTGTTATCAGAAAGTCGGTTAAATTCGATTACATCCGGTCGCCAGTCATCAATAGGAAGGTAAAAGCCAACCATATCGGGGTGAATCCATTCATTATAACCGGAACGCTGCGATTTCTCGTGAAATATCGTTTTTGTAAAGATGGAACGGCCCCGGTTAAACGTCGGATTCGCATAGGCAAAATAAGAAAGCAGGGGATGGAGGTCGCGTTCGTTATATTCGGTCTTTTTCTCTTTCCTCTTGGTTTCTTCCCTTTCTATCTTGGCGATTGCATCCGGAGGAACATCATCCTTTCTCTCTTTTAGAAAGAATCGAGCCGGCCGCCTCCCAACCTTGATAAAACGAGATTGTTCATTGTCCCGCACCTCCACATAAAGCTGTGCGCCCAAACTCTGCCATGGGGTCTTGCCGGAGGTCTTTATCTTGCCGGTAAGCCCCTTCTCATCGCCAGCCTGCCAAACCTCTTGGTAGGTCAAAGGCTTCTCCGACGTCTTGAGAACATCATAGGCAAGGTCAAGAAACGAGTACGCGGCCATTACTTTTCCCCTTTCTTCGCTTATAATCACTAAAGGTTTCTGCTATGGTCGATGAGGTACATATAGTTGCATTCAGGGCAGTCCCACCGCTCTTCGCCGGATTTCTTATATATGCTCACCACGTGTATCGCGTTCTTGTTCATCTCCCAGCAACGGGCACATAGTGGGATGTTGTCATTTTCCGCAAAATAGAAGGGGGTCTGGAACTTGATCGTTTTTGCAAATGTGAGGAGTTTTTCAAGCTCTTCGACGCGGGCCTTCAATTTTCGATTGTCGCCCAACATCTCCACTGCTTCGGTTTGGAGTGCAATTACGTGTTTCAGCAAATCGATGTTATCAGCTTTCTGAACCAGAATGCCAAGAAACCGGGACGTTGTTGACTAATTGTACTAACTTCTTATCCGCATTTATTTCACAACCCTCAACCTATGCGTCTTTTGTAATATTTGCCAGATATATCTTAAAAGGCCCGTCACTTCCTCAATATCACCTGTCGAATCCTCGCCTACGTTCGCTTTTTTCCGGTAATGCCGGTATGCGCTCAAACATCCTCGTCCTCCTTAAGATATTTCAAGAGCTTCGACCGCACTTCCTTTAGAGGTGTCCGAAATGCCTTTGTCATTTTGTCCATTGACTCGACCAAAAAGGTAATCATCGTCGGCCAATCCTCTTCGTTGAAGTAGTTGACGCCGGTTAGCTCATGCTTTATCCTTGCTGCCTTTTTGTCATCGAGCCTTTCCCACACCAACGTCGAACCAAATTCCGTCTCAATCTTGTTTTGTAGCTTCTTCAGCTCATCAAATATGAATTTGTTCTCGTCTTTGTCTGAACGAGCGATATACACTTCCACCCTGGCGTATCTTTTTGTAATAACACTGTTGAAGCTTACGCCAGTTATTCCAGTTCCCCCCGATATCCAATTTTCTTTTGATGGGCTTACATTCTTGTATAGGTCAAAAACCTGATTGTCTTTCTTTATTAATTGTTTCCAAAATTCATTTCTTAATTGATGGCGTGCCTTTTCTTCCTCCTGAATGACGATGTCGCTCTGAGCCTTGTCCGCCATGCTGATCATATATTCCTCTATATCCTTTACCGGTATGATCTGCTCGAAATTGACGTATTTGGCATCGCTGGCTTGATACGGCGTCACTTTGAAACACTGGATTCTTAGCCGGTAGTTGATCAGCCACAGCACGGTGGAGGTTATTTCTTTTCTGAATTTGGCGGCAACCATGATTATTCTCTGGGTATTCCCGACGTTAAGCTTAAGTTCCTCAAAATCTTCAAGGCCAAAAAAATCCGTCAAGGCATCTTCGGCCGTTTCTTCCGAACCGATCTTCTTTAGGTAGTCCTCGAATAAATCTCGAATATTATCCTTTGTTAGGCTTGAGCAATAGGACGCATATTTTAATACTTGCCAGATCACATCCCGCCCGGAATCATCTAGTTTGTTTTCAATGACAACCAGATTCCCCTGCTTGTCCAAAGCCAGAAGGTCAAGCCTTTCTTTGGTGTCGCTGAATCCGCAAAACTCCTTTTGGATGATCAGCAGTTCTTCGCCAAAAACCTCCGGGTTCTTTGCAATCCATTCTTGCAGATGCTCCCGTTCCTTGTAGCCCAAGTCTGAAAAGGCTTTAGTTTCCACTTTGCTGATGCTGTTGTTTTTGTCATCTATCCTGTACATAATTTAACCTCAAGCCGTTTTAAAAATTCACCCCCTCACTATGGACCACCCGGACCATTTCCCGCCCCTTTGCCTGCATCCCGCTTTTCAAAAAAGGTACGCCATTGTCTTGTGATATCCTGATTGTTCTAATTACCGCTGGATATCGAAAATTTCACCCGTGTTAGATTGACCAAGTCCAACACATTTCCCCGTAAAGGCGTTGCATAACAGCTCCACCCTCATGGTGGTGCCTCTGTTGCCCACCAAAGTCCCAATATACATTCCCTTATTGCCTGATGACATGCCAGTCGCAGATCCAGATACATTGTTGACCGTGATAAGAGTGGAGCTAAGGCCGCCGCCTGGCGGAATCCAAGTCAGACGCCCCTTCAGTTCTTCGCCATTGGCCATGGACACTGTGACGTGCGTTTCGCCGATGCTATCTTCGTAACTGGCAGGCAGGACAAGGCCTCCAGATCTCTGTATTACAGTGAGCCCCCCTGCTGCACATCCCATTGTCATAGCAAGAAAAACCATTATAAAAGATAATCTTTTCATAATAGCTCCCCCAAAGCCCCTTTTAAAAAATTCACCCTTTCACCATGGACCACCAGGACAATTTTATGACCGCTTGCCGGCATCCGCTATTTAAATGCCGGGTGGAGCCACACCTCGTCGGCGATTTCGTACACATTGTCGTAGAGGAACCCTTGCCAGTTGATCCTGCTCACAATTCCACGGCTGTAGGTGGCCTGGAGCACCCCGGTTTCGGTGCTGTTGCCCAATTTGTCCTGCAAGGGGTACGTGCCGAGCATGGTAATCGTTGAATAATCATAACCGGAATTCTGAACGGCTTTAAGGATGCTTTCGGCGCTGTTCTTGGCGCCGCCTTTAGTCATATTTACCGTGAGATTGTCATTGATGGTGAAGTGAACGACCACATCCTGCCCGTCAACTTGGAAATGGGTAATTCTATCCATTTTCCGGTTTGATTTGCCGAGCCCCTTTATGATCTCGTACTCAAGGCGCTCAATGCTGCCGGCATCCGGAACCGGGGTCTTGGTTTTGATGCTCCGGCCATCGGCGGCATAAGAATGCCACTCGCCGCAGACAGCGAAAAGAATAAACGCAGCCGCCAGGATCAAAAATTTTAAATGCTTTATAGAAAAATTTAGCCCCTTGAGCGGAGCCGGGTCATTTGGTGAGATATTGGAAGCCTCGGGTCGAAACCGGGGCCGTGATTGAGATGCTTTTTGACCGGAAATTCTGAGTGTCAACCATTGCCCCCCTAATCGCTTTTGGGGCTATCTTAACCCTCGATTCGTGGCTTGGTAATACATTTGAATATATTACCAAATTTTACGTTGATTTTTCTTGTAATAACAGCAGGATAACAAAAAGCAAAAACCGTGTGAGGGTAGCACTCTCCCGCTGAGTTAACCGCCCGAAATATTGTTTGTTTTCAGCAAGTTTATCCTTCTATCAGGTCCCGGAGTCAACTTAAAAGCGCCATAGCCATCGGAAGAAGGTTTGATTAATATGACATATAAATCGCACTTGTCAAGTGCGGACTTGCGGACCGGATTAAATTTTTATAAAATTGTATTTCTCAGCTAATCTCATTCTTTCAGCATCAGGTAGCACGCCTGCGTAGGGTCAGGCAGGAACACGCCGGGTAATCTCCAGATGGCATAACCATCTGTCAATACGATCAAATGTGGAACTCAGTGTCGCACCTTAGCGGAATTGAGAATGACGTGGAAATGCACCAGCATTTACACGTCATTCTCAAATGACTTGTTGGCCGTGGTACTATTTCAGATATCTAAAGCAAAACAAATTGCCCTTCCCACCTCAGCCATCCTTGCCGGGGTCAAGGACGAAATCAAAGCACCGACCTTTGCCTTCGAAACAGTTTGCAGATGGTCACAGTTGACTGCGCAATCGCGGGGCATGCCGTCGGCCTTCGAGAGAAATACCTCGGACGGAATGTCGCGTACTGTACTTGTAATAGGTGCAACAGTTACTTCGCCAAGGTATTCCAACACGGAATCCCTTGTCAGGATAAGAACTGGCCTTTGTTTATCTGGTTGAGTAAACTTGTACCAACGGATTTC
>ENA-OSEO01004422-OSEO01004422.1-sediment-metagenome-genome-assembly--contig:-NODE-4422-length-14846-cov-9.145507_pt1 | contig 14846 bp, 16 predicted proteins | sample MGYA00237883_ERZ534232 | MGnify/ENA metagenome assembly ERZ534232 | reverse complement strand
CTGCACCGGGGTGCGAATCGGTTCAGTGCAACTCGACTTTTTGCGTCGGCTTCGCGCCGCAAAAACTCTAAATCGTTGCGGTAAAGAAATGCCGATTGACATACCGTCTTTTAAGTTGTACATTATATCTGTACATATAAAATGGAGGCTAATATGGCAATACAGACAACCTATACCGATGCCCGCGCCCGGTTTGCGTCGTTGATTGATGAAGTCGTAAAAAACCGGGAAGTTGTCATCATTCAACGGCGTGGAAGCGAGGATGTTGCCATGATAGCGGCTGATGAGCTTGCCGGAATTCTTGAAACCGCGCACCTGCTTAGATCCCCTGCCAATGCCGCACGGCTCAACTCCTCTCTTGAACGGGCAAGAAAAAAAGAGGGATCAGCCCAAACCATCAAGGAACTTCGTCGAGAGGTTGGTCTCGATGAGCCGGTCTGATTCCAAAAAAGAGAGAGAAGCCGTATTTCAACCAGAATTCAGGGAGGATTTGCGGTACTGGGTAGAGACTGATCGTAGAGCGGCCCTTCGGATCTTTAAACTGGTCGAGGCGGCAATGCGGGATCCGTTTCAGGGTATAGGCAAACCGGAGCCCCTAAAATTTCTCGGCTCTGGCGTCTGGTCCCGTCGTATTACCCAAGAGCATCGTTTGGTTTACGTCGTGAGGCGTGACAGAATTGATTTCGTTCAGTGCCGCTATCACTATTGACCGGCGGCGATCTTTCTGTCGCCAACAAGTCAGTTCACCAGACCAGTGTTCCGTTGCGCTCCACACCGGCTGGTGACTTCCGCGAACCGCGCGGTAACTGATTTCGTTAGGTGACATAGGACCTCTTTGGTCGGTTTTGGTTGACTCGTGCCTTTCAGTACAGCAGAATGAAAGGAGTGTCAACCAAAACGAATTTGTGCTCATCTTTCCATAGTAGTGGTTTTACAGCCTCAAGGCTAGAATCATCCGTGGCCATTGCAACGAGCAAGGGCAGACCAATCCGATGTTCTTGACACTGATTCAGACGTCTCTCCTCCTGTCCTGCTTTGGAGCAGGTTGTTCAAGCAGCTTTGTTGTAGCGCTGCTGTGTGCGCAGGATAATGACTCCATGTTCGATTAAGCCTGAGAGAATCTCAGAAGCAATATGATCGTTTACCGCTTTACGCATCACCTTCAACGACGGATGCAAATAGATTTGTGTGGTATGTATGGAAGCATGTCCCATCACCGCCTTCAAGACTACGAGGTCAGCATTACCCTCCACAGCGTGAGTGGCGAAGGCATGGCGGAAGCTATGCGGTGTGACCTTGTCGATGCTGAAAGGACCAATGGGCTGAAGAAGCTTCTGTAGGTTCTCCTGGGCGGTGCGGGCCGAGAGGCGACCGCCCTTTTTGGAAAGAAAGAGGGCAGCGTGCGAGTCGGCATTAAGCAGTCGGCCCCTGATGTCGATCCAACAACGCAGGGTCTTTTCCACATCGGAAACCAGCGGCAGGATGCGCTTCCTGCGCCCTTTGCCGTTGATGGTGAGCACGGCATTGTGAAGATCGATATCCTCCAGGTTGATACCAAGAGCTTCACCAAGACGCAGGCCCAGGCGGTAAAGCAGACTGTAGAGCAGGTAGTCACGATAGCCGAGCGTGCTTTGGGTGTCTACGCAGGCCAAGATCCTTTCCACTTCCTCGACAGTCAGGGCCGCTATAGGGCCTGGGTAGGGCTCACGGGCGCGGGAGAGGTACTCGACTGGCAGGTCGCCGGCACCGGCCACCTGGCGGAAGCGCAGGTACTTGATGTAACTTCTTATTGAGGCGATCTTGCGATTGATGGACCCGGCACAGTTTTGGCGTTCAGTACGCAGCATCGCAATGAAGGACAGAAGAACATCGCCGGTTACATGAGTGTGCCGTTTTTCGTGAAGAAAGGTCGAAAAGAGATTCAGATCACGACGGTTCGCCTGGACTCCTGAGAATTGATGGTTGAAAAGTTTATGGCGCTCATCGAGGTACTGGTCGATGTGACGATCAAAATGATCCGTGCTTAGAAGCGTCATGATTCAATCTCCTTGTGTGGGAAGATTCGCTGGATTGCCGCTATGGTTTTCCAACAAGCGCCTGGCGGCTTCTGCGGTCACATGGATGTAGACGCAGGTTTCGGTCTCGTCATCGTGTCCGAGCATCTCTTTGATGTCCTCGAGGGAGACGCCGGCTTCGAGCATGTCGGTGGCGAAGGTGTGTTGGAATGTTTTTGGCGAGATGTCTTTGCCAAGAGCGAGGCGGGAAGCATGGTGACGAATCATGTCTACGAGAGCGGATTGGCTCAAAGCTTTGAAGCCGGTGCTTTTGGTGTGCTGATTTTTGGTAAGAGAGGCAAAGACGGGGTCGAAGTCCTTTCCTCCGGCCAGTTCATGGTATTGCTGCATGTCCTCAAGGATACGGTGGTTGAGGAAAAGAAGACGCTGTCTGCCACTCTTGCCCTTACGGACGAGCAGGGTGCCTTCTTCAATGTCGATGTCACGCCAAGTCAGGGAGCACAGCTCACCTGAGCGAAGACCTGTGGACCACAGAAGGGCTGTGATGACGTAATTGCGATTGCCGTCCACGGTGTTACGGTCAAAGGCATCAAGGAAGTCGAAGCACTCCTTGACGGTGAGATACTGCTGTTCGTCGGCTGGGCGACAGATGAGCTCGGGAAGACAATCGGCGGGGTTTGTAGGCAAATGACCGAAGTCGAAGAGAAACTGGTAAAGGGTTCGCAAAACACACATCTCTTTTTGGATGGTGACATTTTGGACTTCTTGTTCGCGGCGATGAAGAATCCATTGCAGGAGATCATCAGGATGGACTTGGAGAAGGTCTTTGCCGCGATTCTCGATCAGGAAGGCGTGCCACCACTTGCATATCCGCCTATGAAAGGCAACGGTTCGCGTGGCGAAGCCACAGATGCGATTCAGATAGTCGATATAACTGGAAAGCAAATTTGCAGGATTCATTTTCAGCTCCTTTGGACATGGAAAGGATGTTCGTTCATCGAAGCAAGGAAGTGGCTGGCGCTTAGATGCGTATAGACGGAAGTGGTGGCAATGTGTCGATGTCCCAATAATGATTTGGTGACTACTTTGCCGTGGCGATCCGCGGCATGAACCGCGAAAGTGTGGCGCAGCACATTGCACGTCAAGACCGTCGGCAGGCAGGCCTTGGCGCCGGCATCCTTGACCATACGCTGGATGCAGCTAATGCTCACGGGCTTTCCGCGATCGGTCAGAAACAGAGCCGGGACATTGTCTGTGCGGCTGTTGAGATACTCTCGAACGATGGTAGCAGCGGAGGCGCTGAGGGCTGTCTTCTTGACGCCGCCGCCCTTGAGCTTTTCCATGACGTCACGACCGGAAAAGCTGAAGTGGGAGCGGTTCAAGGCGGCGACAGAGCTCGGACGCATGCCGGTGCTGGAGATGAGGCTGATCACTGCGAGATCCCTCAGAGACATCTTCTCAGCGGCTGTCCGGAGAAGCTGAGCCAACTGGGTCTCGGACAGGTAAGAGGGAAGCTCACTGCGAGGAGACATCTTGGGGTGGCGAAGTGGTTTGGCCGGGTTGTGGGGAACAAGTTGTCTCAGGGCCAGGAAGGCGCCGAACTTCCTGAGACTCCAGACAACAGCCTTGATCAGGTCGGGGCCCCGATCGGCCCCTCTGTACTGGACGTACCTGCGCAGGAAGTCCGCAGTGAGGTCCTGCAAGGATGCCGCCTCGGTGTGGCAGTACTGGCCGAACTCACGCAGGTAGCGTGCCAGTTCCTTGAGGGTGGCTTGTGAGAGTCCCCGGCTCTGTTCATGTTCAAGGCACTGTGCTATGGACGCGTTAATCATACGATCCTCCTTGTTCGACGTGGTGGTGGGCAAAACCGCCGAAGAGGCGATAGCCACAAGAGCATGGAAAGCACGTTGTAGAGGGAAAGACAAGGGGCGGACGGGGGCGGGGAATCAGGTTCTGCGGGGGTTTCGCGCTAACCGCGCGAAACGTACATTAACCTTTTCCAGGATCGTTTGATGGAGTTACTTTAATTATGAGAATGCAACGAATATATGTGGACACCTCGGTGATTGGCGGCTGCTTTGATCCCGAATTCCAAGAATGGTCGAATGGTCTGATTGAAGACTTCAGAAAAAGAATATTCCGTTTGGTTCTCTCGGATGTGACATCGGCCGAGATGGTTCGTGCCCCGGAACCTGTACAAGAGTTGTAGCAGGCATTGATACCCGTTGCAGAGCTATTACCGGTTACGGAGGAAGTGATCGAGGTTCTGACCGCCTACGAAAGCCATAGAATATTGGGGCCTCGTTTTCGCAACGATATGCTCCATATTGCACTGGCAACTGTGGCTGAGGTTGATGTCCTGGTGAGTTGGAATTTCCGGCACATTGTAAGACTAGACAAAATTCAGCATTTTAATGGGGTTAACCTTGAGCTTGGGTACAAGACCCTATCGATTTATTCGCCAAGGGAGGTAACTACGTATGGCAGAGAAAATACAGATCAAAGCAGTTGATATGGTTCGGCGCATACGGGATGAGCAGGCACAAATGCTTGCTGGAAAATCCAAAACCGAACTCATTGATTTTTTTACAAAGGCTGGAGAAAGCATTCGGCAAGATGACAAGCGGAGAAAGACGGCAGGAGCAAAACTGAAACGAAATGGTTAACAAGGGCGTTGAGATGGATTGGATAAAGCTGGCGCTTTTTCCAACCACTCATGCCCGCCGTTATATGGCTGAATAGAGCGGCTGGATCGGCGTGTCTGGTTGGTACACTGGTGGAATTTTTGCTCATGAAACCATCAATCTATCTTGAAACCTCAATTATCAGCTACCTCGCAGCGCATCCAAGCCGTGACCTCGTCACCGCTGCCCGACAGCAGGTTACGCACGAATGGTGGAGGCGACGACGGAACGATTTTGATCTGTATGTGTCTGAACTGGTACATAGCGAGGCCGCGGCCGGGGACGCTGATGCTGCTTCACGCCGACTTGCTCTCTTGGATGAGCTCTCAGTAATCGACATCACACCACTGAGCGAGGAGCTATCCGAGCACATTGTGAGTTCAGCCCGCCTACCAGTTCGCGCTCGGGCTGACGCGTTACACGTTGCGTTGGCGGCGGCGCAGGGCCTTGACTATTTGATGACGTGGAACGTGACACATCTTGCTAATGCTGTAATCCGTCCCAAAGTCGAGAGGGCCTGTCGGGACATGGGTTACGAGCCGCCTGTTCTCTGCACGCCCGATCAGTTATTGACTGGAGAGGCCGATGAAATTTGAAGAACCTGTCTATACCGAACCCTGGGTTGACCCGATCGTCGCAGAGGTCCGGACTGCACGCGAGGCCCTGCTTGCGGACGCAGGCTACGATCTTCATGTGCTCTGTGAACGGCTGCGGGAAAAGCAAGCCACAGCGGGTCGCAAGGTCGTGCGACGTGAACCCCGGCGTGTCACACAGACCAGCAATGCCCCTTGAACACCTTACATGAAGCCGAGCCACATAACCACCGGTTCCAGCGGACGGCATTCTGCCGCCGCTGAACCGGACCGTTTCGGGGACGGCCCACAATCCTGGAGACAGACCCACCCCCCAGGCGAGGGGGTCCGTATAGACTTTCAGAAAAAGGGCTTGATCACATCTTCGGCCACAACGCATGGGCGAAAGGGGGCACGGTGAACCCCGGGGAAACTGGATTCCCGATCAAGTCCGGAATGACGGTATTTCCAGCTGCGGGGTGGTTAGGGGTATGCCCTGGATTGACCTGTTTGCCGAAGACGGAACCCACTCAGTGCCCCATGTTGTGATCAAGCCCCAGAAAAAGAATTTTGACAAGGCCCGAGGGACGAATGCGAGTAAGGCGTGCTCGCCGTACGTCGTCGAGCATCTGGACCGACAACGCCGCCTGAAACTCTTTATGGAAGGATATGGAAGTGGTGAGGATGGAACCGAAGAGAAATCGGCCCTACTACGGGTGGGCCATTGTGGGGATTTCCTTTGTCAATCTCGCCGTTACATTCGGCATATGGTACTCCTTTTCCGTATTCTTCCTGGCGATCTTGGGGGAGTTCGGATGGAGCCGGGCCTGGTCCGCCGGCGTCTTCTCGGTTTTCATGGTGGTCCATGCCGCGGTTGCCGTTTTCATCGGTTCCATGGTCGACCGCTTCGGGCCGAGAAAGGTCATCCCTTACGGTTCCATGGTCGCAGTGGCCGGACTGCTGGCCTCGAGCACCGTCACGAGCCTGTGGCAACTCTACCTGTCCTACGGCATCGTGACCGCCATAGGAATGTGCTCCATGGGGTTCATAACCCACTCCATTTTCATACCCAACTGGTTCGTGAAAAGGAGGGGGTTCGCCCTGGGCATCGCCATGGCGGGAATCGGCGTGGGGATGCAGGTGGTGGTCCCTCTCACCCAGGTGGTCATCTCGCGGTTCGGCTGGCGCCTGGCCTATTGCACCCTGGCCGCGGGGGTGGTCCTTATCATCATTCCCCTCAATGCCGTATTCATGCGAAAGAACCCCGCGGACATGGGGGAGCTTCCCGACGGGGCGCCTGCGCCGCATCCGCACAAGAAACCGCGCCCCGAGCCCTGGGATGCCTTGCGGCTCGAGAACTGGACCTTTGCAAGGACGCTGCGCACCCACCGCTTCTGGCTCCTGTTCCTTACCTTTTTCTTCACACCCATGGCCATCCAGGGCACCCTCATCCATCAGGTGGCCCACGTGGTGGACCGGGGTCTTTCCCCGGAAAAGGGCGCGTTCTTCTTCGGGCTGGTGGGCATCATGGGGTCCGTGGGAAAGATCTTTTTCGGATTTGTCTCCGACCGGATGGGCCGGGAAAAGGCCTTTGCCACAGGGGCCTGCTGCACGTTTTCCGGCATACTGTGCCTCATGGCCCTCCGGCCCGACACAGAATGGATACTTTACGGGTACGCGGTGCTTTTCGGCATGGGATATGGAGCAGTCGCGCCCATCTTTCCCGCCCGGGCCGCGGACCTCTTTCAGGGACCCCATTTCGGAAAGATTTACGGGTTTCTGGCTCTGGCCGGGGGATTCGGCGGGGGGGCCGGCACCTGGGTCAACGGAAGGATCTATGACCTGACCCACAGTTACCGGATGGGCTTTCTCGGGGCACTGAGCGCCGTGGTCGCCATTGCCGTCCTGTTTTGGTTCACCACCCCGGCACGGGGTTCGGGGCAAAGATGAAAGCCCCTTTTTGCCACATGGCGCTGGGGTATATTGCCCCATGGGCGACCGCCCGTTTCCTCTTCTGTCCTTCCACGCTTGCGTTGTTTCGTTGACCGGGAGACGACGCTCTCAAAACGGGGCGTCGTCCAATCCATTGATTCCAAAGAACTTTCTGAGAGTGCCTCTATCAGGGAGGGATGTGCGGGAGGGCTCCCCTCTGTTCTGGAAGCACCGGTCCACCCGACCATGGGCATGTTTCGTGCAGCCTCCCGATTACCCGAAGGCAGCCACTTTGGCTTGTGCAGGCTAAATGCATCGTTGTTCGATTGCGTCAGGGGGCGAGGGGAGGTGATAGGGCCACGGGGAGAAGCGGCACGGGAGGCGGGGCTCCGGGGCATGCGTGGGGTGGGGAGACGACTCCGCCTGCCGCGCGGGAAGGGTAACATCGGACTCCTTGAAGGAGGAAAACATGCCGAAACTGGGTATCGAATTCGACGAGGAAGCGCAGAAGAAGCTTGAGGTACCTTTAGGTAAGCGTGAACTTTATCCTTCCGTTGGCAAGTACGTGGCAGAGATACTCCGGGAGCAGGGTGTCACGGTCGCGTGGGGTGTTCCCGGCGGCCACATCTGGCATTTCGTGGACGCCATTTCCCGGATCGGCATCAAACTGATCGTCTTCGGTCACGAGCAGAACGCAGTGTACGCGGCCGAGGGCTACACCCAGGTCACCCAGAAGCCGGCGGTCTGCTTCGGCACGGTGGGGCCCGGTGCGGGCAATTCCTTCAGCCCCATGCAGCAGGCCTTTTTGAGCAATTCTCCCATCATCTACCTTGCCGGCGGCCACGAGATGGAGCACGACCGGCTGTACAACACCATCCAGGAAAGTATCGCGGCAGACTTCATGAGCCACGTGACCAAGTGGGCCCAGCGTGTCATCTATCCCTGGTCCGTGAAACAGATGATGACCCGCGGCTTCCGTCTGGCCCAGACCGCTCCCATGGGACCGGTTTGTTTCGAGCTCAATTTCAACCTGCTCATGACCAAGGACGAATGCCGGCAGCACTACTGGGGCGGGTTCTTCACCCAGCATGCCGACTACCTGCCCAAGTGGCGCCAGGAGGAGACGGACAGACCCATCAGCACGGGCGCCGATCCCGTGGCGGTGGAAAAGGCGGCCAAGGCCATCTTCCAGGCCAAGAAGCCGTTCGCCATCCTGGGAGACTATGCCGCCTGGGACCAGGCGGGACCCGAGATCGAGGAGTTCATCAACCTGACCCAGATGCCCTTCAACACCCGGCGGCTGGGCAGGGCGGCCGTCACGGAGAAGCACCCGCTGCACCACAGGGGCTTCCCGCGATTTCGCGATGAATTCGACCTGATGGTGCCCATCGGCCTGAAAGTGGGCTTCTTCGACGGATATGCCGGCGGCTGGCCCGAAAGCGTTCAGGTGGCCCCCTGCAACGACTACGTGTGGACCTATATCAACACCAAGGCGGCAGTGGTGGGCAACACGAAGGTCGTGATAAAACAGCTCAACGAGTGTATCAAGAAGAACGGATACGACAAGATCGGCGCCGAAAGGACCCAGTGGGCGGACCGGTGCAAGAAGTCCATGGCGGACGGCACCTCGGCGAGAACGGCCAGGGCCTACAAGTACGGCCCCGATCACCCACGGTACAAATCCAAGGACATCCTCCACTTCGGCTACATGTCCCAGGTCATCCGCGAGGTGAGCGAAGAGCTTTACGGCAGTGCGTGCCGCGTGGCCATTGACGGGTACACCCTCAGCGACTTCATCATGCCCTACCTGCAGTTCACCAGGCCTGCCTCGTGCCTCACCGCCAACGACCAGGCAGGTGTGGGGCACGGAGTGGGGCAGGCGATCGGCGCGGCCATCGGCGATCTGGAAAACGGTTCCAAGATACCGTTTCTCTCCCTCATGGGGGACTCGGGGATGTGCAATGCCGCCATGGATATCCATGTGGCGGTGATGTACAAGCTGCCCATCGTCTACCTGGTGACCAACAACGCCGGGTGGATGCCGGGTATGAAGTTCCCTTGGTACGGTCCCAACTGGGACACACTGGGCGAGCAGGACGTGGTGGGCAACGAATGGATGGGTGTGAAGACCATGGGCGAAGAGCGGCCCATCGACACGCGTTTCGACAAACTCACGGAAGTCTTCGGAGGCAGCAGTATGCTGTGCAACCGTTCCGAGAAACTCAAGGAGCAGTTGAAACAGGCATGCGGTATTGCCGAAAAAGAGGGCCCCGTGATCATGAACTGCATCATGGATCAGCACCTTGTCAACAAGGCGGTCATCGGACCCGTGTACTCCCTGATGTACGCCCACCTTCCGTGGGACGAGATTCCGCTCAGGGGCAAGCACTCGCGCCGCTCCACCCTGAAGAGGTGGTTCCCCGAACTTGACAAGCTGCCGCCCATGCCGATCTTTGATTCGTGGGAACCCCTGAAGGAAGAGGAGTTCGAGTACGAACCGAGGGAGGAGTACTTCAAGTAGGCGTCTGCCCTGAAGGGGCGAAGATGCTTGTGAACGTCAAAGGGGGGCTTGTCCGTCGCGGGCCCCCCTATTTTTCTCAGGGGCGTGACAATCGTTGCGGCCGACCAAAGGGGTGGACACTGCCCACCCCGGATATCCGAAACCCTTATGCTTCACGACCGTGCTCGGTACGGGCACAACGAAGCATGGCACCTCGCCCCTTCAGAAGGAGGAGCGCGCCCGTGGACACCCGGTGCTCCATGGGTGCCTTGTTCAGAGAGGGCGTGTGGGTCTGCCGGCGGTTCCAAGGGGCGTCACACAGTACCACCTCCGAAAAAGGGGGGAGGGGATTTCTTTGGAAAGGAGAAGACCCATTGTCTTTCTTGGGAGACTACCGGGATAGGAAGCCCACGGAGGTGACCCTGGAACGGGCGCTGTTGATCCACTATGTGCGACAGCTTTTCCGGCGTTGGGACTTTCCCACGGAGATGTTCGTGGCCCTGGCCGACAGCACGGTGTCGAGCGTGGGGGACCTGGTTTGGGCCAATTCCGACTGTGAGCACCCGTTCGACTGGATCCCCCTGCCGCGGATCGACGATCTTGTCGTGAACCTGCCCTCCAAGGAGCAATTTGTCCGCACCCTTGGTTTCCGGAGCATGGAGGATGTTCCTCCCGAGGTGGAAGCCAGGTTCTGGGACAGCTTTGACTTTGCCTTCGGCGAGCGCGCGGGGGGAGTGCGATTGATCTGGGTATGACGGGGCAGCGCTTTTTCGCGGTTCGGGACGACAACTGCGTGCAGTGCGGATTTTGCCGGTCTTACGTGTCGTGCGGGGCAGACGAAGCGGGCTGCCTCGGATGCGGTGCCTGTGTGAAGGGCTGCCCCCAGGAAGCCATCCACCTGGCTCCCCGGAAGGAAGCGGGGGCGAAGGTCCGGTGCAGCGTGAACGGAAGCCCGCAGGCCATATCGGGGCCCGTATCCGTCCTAGAGGCCCTGAGACAGTGGGGTGTCCTCGCCCCGGAGGACGCCCGAGGGCAGGGGGAAGCCTCGGCCCATTGCGGCACCGGCGGGTGTTGGAACTGCGCCGTGCTCGTGAATGGTTCCCTCGTCCCGGCCTGTACGACGGCCCTTGGGGAAGGGATGGAAATCGTCACCGATCCGCACAAGGTCCGTCAGGAACCGCCCAGGAGGGTGGTGACGCTCCTTCGTCCCGCGCCGCATTACCATCCGTCCGTCTTTGTCCACGGGTGCAATTACTGCTGCCCTCTGTGCCACAACTGGGACATGACGTTTTCCTCCACCGCAAGGGCCCTGACGCCAAGGGAAGCTGCGGAAAGGCTCCAGATCGAGCCGAGCAGGGACTACTGGGTGGGGATTTCCGGCGGGGAGCCGACGCTGAACCGCAGATGGCTTCTGGATCTGGTACGCATCCTTCGCGACGGCTATCCGCAGGTCCGGATCCAGCTCGACACCAACGGCTCGCTCCTGACACCTGACTATATCGACGCGCTCGTGGCATCCGGGATCACCGACCTTTCGCCCGACGTGAAGGCCCTTCGCGTGGAAACGTTTCGTCGCTTCTGCGGTTTGGATTCATGGGACGCGGCCCGGACCTATCTTTCGAATTCCTGGAATGCGGTGCGTTACGTGGATGCCCTTTACAGGGACAGGGTCTTCATGGCGGTCAGCGTGCCGTATCATCCCCGCACGCACTCTGGGCAGGAGCTGCGGGAGACCGCTGCGGCCCTTGCGGCGATACGCCGGGACCTGCCCGTAACCCTTGTCGAGTATCAGCCCGCCTTCCGCCTGAGGAACTGGGCGTTTGTGAGCGATGGGCAGATGGAACAGGCCCGAGGCATCCTAAAGGAGGCCGGGCTGCAAAGGGTGATCGTGCAGGGGGGAGGGCAGGTCCCCCGGGCGCTGGACCCCATGGATTTGGCCCTGAGCAGTGAGGAGTTTTGACAAAGCCGGGGCAAGGGAAGGAGGAACTGCCATGTCTCAGGAGAGCTCGGAAAACAAGGCGTGCATTTTCAGTCAGGAACAGCTTCAGGTCATCAGGCAGGGATACGAAGACTGGTTCAACAGCGTTCTCACGGAGGGGGATCGTCGGGACGAGATTTCGGGAAAATACCTGACCCATTCGGGTATCCCCATCAAACTCCTGCACACCCCGGCCGACGTGGCCCATGTGGACTACACCCAGGACGTGGGTTTTCCCGGCCGGCCTCCTTACGTGCGCGGCGTGTACCCCAACATGTACAGGGGGCGTCCCTTCACCCTGCGGCAGCTTGCGGGACTGGGAGCTCCCGAAGACTGCAACCTGCGGGTGAAGTACCTTCTGTCCCACGGCGCCACGGGTGTGAACATCCTCTTCGACCTGCCCACCATACGGGGCTACAACTCGGACGATCCCGAGGCCGAGGGAAACGTGGGCCACTGCGGGGCGGCCGTCGACTCCATCTGGGACATCGATGCCTTCTTCAAGGACATCGATCTGGGACAGATCAGCGCCTCCATCGTCACGCACCTTCCGAGCACCTCCATCGTCATTCCGGGCATGTATTTCACGGTTGCGGCCCAACGCGGCGTTCCCAGAGACAAGATCGCAGGCACGTGCCAGAACGACTTCATCATGGAGACCTGTGTGGGGAGCGGCCCCGAGATCCTGCCGCCGGAAGTGAGCTTTCGACTCCAGTGCGACGTGGTGGAGCACATCTGCAAGCACTACCCGCGCTTCAATCCCATCAGCTTCAACGGATACAACCTGCGGGAAGCGGGCACCGATGCGGTGGCCGAGGTGGGTATCGCCATCGCCAACGCGGTGCAAACCGCCGAAGAGCTCCTCCGCAGGGGCATGGATGTGGACGCCTTCGCGCCGCGCATGAGTTTTTTCTGGGACCTGCACAACGACTTTTTCGAGGAGATCGCCAAGTGCCGGGCCAGCCGCAAGGTCTGGTACCGGATCATGCACGACAGGTTCGGAGCCAAGAACCCCAAATCATGCCTCATGCGGTTCCACATCCAGACCGCGGGGGTCTCCCTGACCGCCACCGAACCCCTGAACAACGTGGCCCGCTCTGCCATTCAAGGCCTGGCCGCCACCCTCGGGGGGTGCCAGTCTCTGCACATCGACTCCTACGACGAGGCCTACTCGGCGCCCACGGAGGACGCGGCACTGGTGTCCCTGCGCACCCAGCAGATCATCCAGTCGGAAACAGGGGTGATCAACACGGCGGACCCCTTGGCAGGCTCCTATTATGTGGAGTATCTCACCGATCAGATGGTGCAGCGCATCGACGACTACGTGAAGAAGATCGAGGAGATGGGGGGACTGGTGCGGGCGGTGGAAAACGGATGGCTCCACCGTGAGATAGCCGGTTACAACCTCAAGTACCAGAAAAAGATCGAGAACGGGGAGATGAAGGTCGTGGGCGTGAACGTTTTCAGGTCCGAGGAGGGAAAGTCCCGCGACATTGAGGTGTACGAATACCCCGAGACGTACAGCCGCCAGAAAGCCAAGCTGGATCGTCTGCGCAAGGCCCGCGACGAACAGAAGGTCAAGGAGTGCATGCAGGTCCTGCGGGACAAGTGCCATACCGACGAGAACCTCTATCCTTACACCATGGAAGCCGTGGGGCATCTGGTCACCCTGGGTGAGATCGAAGCGCTCTTCCGCGAGGAGTTCGGCCTCTGGACCTTCCCGCTCATTTCATGAGGGCGCGGCCGGGACATTCCATTGATCGAGGCACTCTTTGCAGGTCAACCCAATCCTTTAGGGAGGTACCGACATGTCGAGGCCGATAAAGGTGGTGATGGCGAAGCTCGGGCTGGATATTCACTGGCGGGGTGTCTATCTTGTGAGCCAGTTTCTCCGCGATGCGGGTATGGATGTGGTTTACATCGGCAACAAGTTCCCCGAGCAAATCGTGGAAGCGGCGATGCAGGAGGACCCGGACGTGGTGGGGCTGAGCACCTTGGGAGGAAACCACCTGACCCTGGGCCTCAAGACCGTTACCCTTCTTCGTGAGGCCGGGATGGACAGGGTCAAGGTCTTCATGGGGGGGGTGATCCCGCCGAAACACATCCCCCAGCTCCTGGATGGGGGCGTGCACAAGGTGTACGGACCGGACACGCCCATGGAGACCATCATCCGTGGAATCAACGAGGCCGCGGGTCAATGACGGATCAATTGGACAACCATGAATCTGGACGAAACCATTGAAAGGGCCCTGAGCGGGGACACCCTTACCATCGGAAGGGTCATTTCCCTGGTCGAGCGGGGCGACCCCCAGGCACACGAGGTGATGCGAAGGATCTACCCGCTGGCGGGAAAGGCTTACACCGTAGGGATCACCGGGCCGCCGGGGGCGGGAAAGAGCACCCTGGTGGACCGCCTGACCCGCAGGTTTTGCCAAGAGGGATATCCCGTGGGGATCGTGGCGGTGGATCCGTCCAGCCCGTTCAGCGGCGGCGCCTTGTTGGGGGACCGCATCCGCTTGAACATCAAGAAGAAGCCCGGGTGGGATATCTTCTTCCGGAGCATGAGCGCGGGGAAGGTGGTGGGGGGCCTTGCCGCCACCACCCGGCAAGTCATGCGTATCCTGGACGCCTGCGGTAAGCGGATCATACTCGTGGAGACCGTGGGGGTCGGGCAGATGGAGCTCGACATCGCGGGGGCCACGGATACGGTTCTCGTGGTCTTTGTCCCCGAAAGCGGCGACACGGTCCAGATCATGAAGGCGGGACTGATGGAAATCGCCGATGTGTTTGCCATAAACAAGTCGGACCGTGCCGGTGGGCAGGACATAGCCGAAGCCATCGTCAACATGCTGGAACGGCGCAGGAGCTTTTACAGGACCGACTGGTCCCCCCCGGTGCTTCTGACCTCGGCCATGCGCAACCGCGGCCTCGACGAGCTGTATGAGGGCCTCTTGAAGCACCGTGCTTTCTTGGAGGAGGACTCCCGGCTGGAGAGACGACGCAAGTCCCAGTTGAAGAGAGAGCTGCAGCAGCTCGTAGAAAAAGAGGTTTCTCGCATCGTGTGGCGGCGTCTTTCGGGCAGCCCAGACCTGGACAGGTTCGTGGACGACGTATGGGGGCGCAGGACCGACCCCGAGAGTGCGGCGCGTGAGATCGTGGAGCGCT
>ENA-OSEO01004421-OSEO01004421.1-sediment-metagenome-genome-assembly--contig:-NODE-4421-length-14852-cov-3.584162_pt1 | contig 14852 bp, 13 predicted proteins | sample MGYA00237883_ERZ534232 | MGnify/ENA metagenome assembly ERZ534232 | reverse complement strand
ATTTCGTCGAGGCATTGACGGATCTCTCTCGCTTTGGAGAGGGTGACCTGAACACCTGGGTGGGGAAGGCGCTCCGGTGCGGTGAAATGAACTACAAGACCATGGAGCTTCTTGACAGAGCTAATACCGAGACCTTCGGCACCCCGGTGGCCACGGAAGTCCCGCTCGGTGTCAAGGCCGGCAAGGCCATCGTGGTATCGGGTCATGACCTGCTCGACTTGGAAGCATTGCTCAAGCAGACAGAAGGAAAAGGCATTACCGTATACACACACGGGGAGATGCTGCCGGCCCACGCCTATCCCAAACTCAAGGCGTACCCGCATCTGTACGCCAATTTCGGCTCGGCCTGGCAAAACCAGAAGCGGGAGTTCGCTCAGTTTCCCGGCGCCATTCTCATGACGACGAACTGCCTGCAGGAACCTCAGCCGTCATACTTCCAGAACATCTACACGACTGCCGCGGTCGGCTGGCCAGAGGTCAGCCACGTGACCGACCACGATTTCACGGCAGTCATAGAGCGCGCGCTTGCCTTACCGGGCTTTGCCGAGGACAAGCCGGCCGGCAGCGTCCACGTCGGCTTCATGAGGAACACCGTGCTGTCCCACGCAGAGGACATCATCCGCCTCGTCAAGGAGGGCAAGATCAGGCACTTCTTCCTGGTCGGTGGATGCGATGGAGCCAAACCCGGACGTAGCTACTACACCGAGTTTGCCGAGCAGGCTCCCGCCGACACCGTGATCCTCACCCTCGCGTGCGGCAAGTACCGCTTCTACGACAAAGATCTGGGCAATATCGAGGGCATACCCCGGCTGCTCGACATGGGTCAGTGCAATGACGCCTACTCAGCCATCCAGGTAGCACTTGCCCTCTCGGATGCCTTCGGCGTAGGCGTCAACGACCTGCCCCTCACCCTTATCCTTTCCTGGTACGAGCAGAAGGCGGTAGCGATCCTTCTCACGCTTCTCCACCTGGGTCTAAAGAACATGCGCCTCGGCCCAACCTTCCCGGCCTTCTTGTCGCCGGAGGTCGGCAAGTTCATAGTCGACACCTTCGACCTACATTCGATCACCACGCCCGAGCAGGATCTCAAGGAGATCCTTGCTTAGAGGGGCTTTCTTACGGCATTTCCTCCGCGGAGTCATCTCAGAGGGCGCCGGTCTGTCGACGCAGGTGCTGAGTGGGGGGCGGTCCGGAACGGCCGCCCCCCACAACTACATGACTATCTTGTTCAGCGGATACTCGACGATGCCCTGTGCACCTGCTTCTTTGAGACGCGGAATTATGACCCGGACCACCGACTCATCGATGATCGTGTTCACGGCCACCCAGTCATCGTTACTCAGCGTGGAAATCGTCGGTTTCAGCAGCGCGGGCAAGACGTCCAGCACTGTTGAGAGGTCGCCGCGTTTGACGTTCATCATCAGCCCGACTTTGCCGAGCGCCGCGATCGCTCCTTGGAGCAGCATGGTGATGTCTTCGAGCTTTCGGCGTTTCTCCGCGTCTTTCCATGAGTCGACGTTGGCAATCAATTGGGTGTTCGACTCGAGCACCGTCTCGATGATACGCAGCTTGTTCGCCCTCAGCGAGCTCCCAGTCTCGGTCACCTCAACGATCGCGTCGGCCAACTCGGGAGGCTTCACCTCCGTCGCCCCCCAACTGAACTCGACCTTTGCGGCCACGCCTTTTTCGGCCAGATACCGCTTCGTCGTCGCCACCAGTTCCGTGGCGATGATCTTCCCCTCAAGATCGCGCACGGACTTGAAAGGCGATGCCTCAGGAACCGCGAGAACCCATCTCACCTTACCGAAGCTCTGCTTGGCATAGACAAGGTCGGCTATCGATTGTACCGACGCTTCGTTCTCCCGAACCCAATCCAGGCCGGTGATACCTGCATCGAGCAGGCCGTTCTCGACGTATCTGGCCATCTCTTGGGCGCGGATAAGAACGCATTCGATCTCCGGGTCATCGACGACCGGAAAATATGACCGGCTGGATGTGGTCACGTTGAATCCGGCCCTCCGAAGAAGGTCGATCGTGGCCACCTCCAAGCTGCCCTTGGGGATTCCGAGCTTCAAGATCATAGGACTGGACTCCGCTGTCTATGGTTGACTGACATCGCCCTCAGGAATTGGACTGCTGGAGCAGGGGATTATACCTTCAAAGCAGGCCGGCCTCCGCATGCTTGGCCGCAATCGTCGTCGCCAATGCGTCCACCCTCTCGAGGTCCTCAGCTCGGGGCATCCCCTTGACGATGACGGGCTCGATAATCTCTGCCTTCATGCCGGCGGTCAACGACTTGACGTTTTCCACGACGTTGCCGGCCCAACCATAGCTGCCCACCACAGAGAGAAAGCGGACTTTTGGCCGCAGCGCATTGGCGAGGTAGAGCGCCGACACCATCGCCGGATGCGGGCCTGTGAGCACAGTCGGCGTGGCGGCCACCACGGTTGCGGCGTCCACGAGCTCGCTTGCCAACCGACCGAGGTCGACACCGGTGAGCTCAAAGCGCTCAACCCTCACACCATTGGCTACCAGCGCGTCCGTGAGCCGTTCGACGAGCATCTTGGTGCTGCCATGCATTGTGACGTAGGGCAGAAGCACCAAGTTCTTCGGCGGTGCCGTCGTCCACTCCCGGTAGGCCTCCATGATGAACGCCGGTCGCCCGTAGAGAGGGCCGTGACTCGGGGCGACGATGTCCACATCGAGTGAGCCAAGCTTGTCTAGATTGCGGCCGACGGCCGTCTTGAACGGCATCATGATCTCCGCGTAGTAGCGCTTTGCACCGGCCCAAACCTCTTCCTCCCGGGCGAAGAGGTCGCTTGTGGCAAGGTGCGACCCAAAAAGGTCACAGCTAAAGAGAATGCGATCTTCCTCCAGGAACGTAGAGATCGTCTCTGGCCAGTGAACCCAGGGTGTATGTACGAAGCGAAGCGTCTTGTCCCCGAGGTTGTCGATCTCACCATCCTCGACCACGTGTATGGAATCCGGATCGATATGCAGGTGTGTAATGAGCAGATCCACCGCCTTGGGCCCACACAGCACCTGGGCGTCCGGATAGCGCTCGAGAACGACGGGGAGCGCCCCTGAGTGATCCTGCTCCACGTGGTGAATCACGATCTCGTCAAGACGCTCGACCTGTGCCAGTTGATCCAGAAGGACGTCCGTCTTCGCGGGGTCTACCGTATCGAGCAGCACCGTTTTCCGGCTTCCGCGCACGAGATAACAGTTGTAGCTGGTTCCTTCCGGAAGCGGAATGAGCGAGTCAAAAAGGCGCCGGTCCCAATCAACGGCGCCCATGAGCATTACTCCGGGTCTGATCTCCCGAGCCTTCATCCCAACCTCCAGACTAATCCACTATTAATTGATACAAAGGGCCGCATCAGCGAATATTGACCGACATGGCTCTCAACCACTCCATTTCCAAACGTACCCAATACCCCGCCGTCCTATCACGGACCCGCATCTTGAAGACCTGGTGGCCACTGGCTGCAAGTTGGGTCCTGATGGGGATGGAGGGTCCTGCCATCAGCGCCGTCATCTCCCGTTTGCCGGAGCCAAAAATCCATCTCGCCGCTTACGGAGGGCTGCTTTTTCCGCTCGCTCTCCTCATCGAGGCACCGATAATCATGATGCTGGCGGCCTCGACGGCCCTCAGCCGAGACTGGTCCTCGTTCCTCAAACTCCGGCGGTTCATGCTTCGATTGGGGGGCGTCTTGACCATCCTTCACATTATCATGGTGACTACCCCGGCCTACTCGCTAATCGCGCGCAATGTCATCGGCGCCCCTGAGGAGATAGTCGGTCCTGCGCGCTTGGGGCTGCTGATTATGATTCCCTGGACGTGGGCCATTGCGTATCGGCGGTTCTATCAGGGCGTGCTCATCCGCTTCGGTCATTCATTCACGGTCGGCCTCGGAACGGGAGTCCGGCTATCGGCTGAGATCCTGGTACTCTCCGTCACCTACGCAATAGGGGGCGTGCAGGGCATAGTAGTGGGAGCCTGCACGCTGGTGGCGGGTGTCCTCACCGAGGCTCTTTTCGCCCATTTGACAGTCCAGAAGACGTTGCGCAACGAACTGAGAACCGCTCCCTTGGTGGACAGGACACTCACGACCCGGGCGATGCTCCGTTTCTACGTGCCGCTGTCACTGACCCAATTGCTGGTCCTCGTCGGCAGCCCCCTAGGAAGCGCGGCTATGAGTCGGATGCCCGCGGCGCTTGAGTCCCTTGCCGCGTGGCCGGTGGTCAACGGAGTGAACTACCTGGTCCGAAGCTTTGGGGGAGCCTACAATGAAGTTGTTGTAGCCCTCGTCGAGGAACCCAGATCCACTCGACCACTCAGGCGATTTGCATTACTGCTGGGACTGGCTGCTACCGCGATTCCCGCCTTCCTTCTCATACCACCGGTCAACCGAGCGGTCTTTGAAGGGCTGCTCGACTTGGCCGATCCGCTTCCCGGCCTGGCGGCCACAAGTCTATTCTTCCTGCTCCCACTCCCCGCGGCGGCGGTTGCTCAGAGTTACTTTCAAGGTGTCATCCTGTTCAGCCGCCGCACCCGCGGCGTCACCGAATCTGTCGCCCTCTTCCTTGTCGTGACGGCGCTGGTCCTGCTGGGAGGGGTACTGTGGGGAGGCATGACCGGTCTCTATCTCGCTATCGGCGCGTTCCTGACCGGTGAACTCAGCCGGACCGCATGGCTTTGGCTCAGAAGCCGTGGAGCTCGCTCGGGTCTCCGGCAGCGAGATGCCGCGTAGGCTCAGTCGGTCTCCTTGAGAGCCATCGGTTCGCCACAGCACACGAAGCCTTCGACTCGGCAGACCTCATCGCCGTCGTCGTCGTGACTACACTCTTCAATCACTTGGATCTCGAGCCCGCACTGCTCGCAGCAGTAGACCTCCCCCTCTCTCATTTCATCGCACCGAGTCATTACTCCCCCTTCCATTCTGTAACGATCTACCTCTCCTCATCTCCCGGGTATGTGTGCTTCCTCGTTGTGGCCAAGGAGGTACTCGCGAGGATCCGCCATACAGCGGAGAGATTCCAGGCTTCTCCAGATCAGAGTCGGGCTCGGCAGGCTTCCGATATTCCTTCCCTGCCGGTTGAACAGAGCGTTCCACACACGACCGAGTAGGGCCCGGGACGAATAGGCGGAGGTGTACAGCCTAGCGTATTCATCGTAGAAGCGGTCCAGTCCCAGTCGCGTTGGAAGCACGGCGTGAACGAGATCGAACATTTCCCAATTGCGCGTTATCAATGCCTCCTGCACTTGCTCAAACAAAGCGGTACCCGGAAGCGGAGTCAACACGGTAAACCAAGCGTTGGGAATGGCGTGTACATGAACATAGTCGCGTAGCCGCCTGAAGTCTCCCTCATCGTAATCGGGATCCACGATCAGGGTACCGAAGACATTGACGCCCGCTTTTTTTAGTACGGCAAGCGCGTTCTCGTTGGTTTCGGCCGTATTTGCCTTGTTGACGCTCCTCATCCCCTCTGCGTCGATCTTCTCGAGGCCCAGAAACGCGGTGGCGAAACCGGCCTCCTTGAGCTTGTCAATTGTTGCGGGATGCTTGGAGATCGAATCCGTGCGGGCCTGAAAGATAAACCGCTTCTTGATCCCTTCGCCGAGGATGAGATCCCCAATCGCCTCAGCCCGAGGAATACTCGAAAGGAAATTGTCGTCTGTGATGAAGATGTCGTGGCCCTCGATGGCCTTGAGTTCCTCGATGACCCGCTCGGGGCTCTTGAAACGCACCCTTCCTTGATAGAACCGCCACACGCTGCAGAACGTGCATTTGTACGGGCATCCTCTAGCCGTCTCCATACTCGCGAGCGGGCCGCGCACTCCCAGATGATATGACCTTCTCCACGTTTGACTGAGACTTCGGTCCGGATGCGGCAACTGATCAAGATCGCATACCAAGGGCCTATCTTCCGTCGCGATCTGGCCACCGGGCGTGTTAAGAACCAGTCCTGGAATGGACTCCAGAGCGATACCGGCAGCGAAACCCTCAACCAACTCGGGGGTCGTCAATTCGCCCTCGCCGACCACGACGGCGTCAATGGACTCTGCGTCGAAATCACTCGGAGTAAGCGAAGCATGGTGCCCGCCGACAAAGACAAACGTATCCGGATTGAGGCCGCTGATTTCCCCTGCGATCCGCAGGGTCTCCGGCACGTCGACCGTGAACGAACAACTGATTCCGCAAATGTCAGGTCGGAAACGTCGGAATGTCGCGGCTAGGTCGACGCCCGGCAGCATATCGACCAGTTTTACCTGATGATCTTTGCGGAGTGCCCCGCCCACCATTTCGAGCCCGAGCGGTTCCACCACCGCCATGGTCCGGAATCCGGCCCTAAAACCCGCTCTGCGCCGCTGGCGAGGCTGCACAAGCAGAACTTTCATTCCAAACCTCTACGTGTGATGTATCTCCACGATATCACCACACGAGAGCGATCTTCAGCAAATGGGATCGGCTCCCGCCAAGAATTGGGTCCAGCGCTCCACATGGGAGACCTCGTCGGCCCTGTCTTTCTCGATCATCCGTCGAGTCTCGTCGTCCCACTCGACCGCCTCAAGGAATTCGCCGTAGTGTACGACGGCTTTCTTCTCCGCCCAGATGCCCGTGCGTAGAATCCGTCGCTCGCCCATGAGGCGCGATCCCATCCCAATGACATGTCCGACGATCCAGAACCTCCATCGCAGCCTGCTCGGTGGGATGCCGAACTCATACAGTTTTGTCTGGAAATCCTGCATGTGAGTCATCTCATTGCACATCGCGGCAGTCAAAGCGGTGTTGAGAGTGCAAACCTTCCGCGATATCTGGCATTTGTAGATATTGGTGGCCATGATCTCCAGGCTGTGCAATTGGCGAAGGGCCCGTTCCAGCCTGGTCCTTTCGTCACCCGCGAGAGGAAGCGGGCGTCTCTTGACGTCGGCTATGCGCATTTCTGGGCGAATGATCGAGGTGTCGTAGTCGGTCATCGTCGGTCGGACCTCCCTGAAAAACGGTTGCTCAGGCGGTAACCCGCTCAACCTCTTCAATCGTGGTGAGGCCGGCGACCACTTTGGCACGCCCGTCCTCGCGCAAGGTCCTTGTACCCATTTTTGTGGCTACGTCACGCAGCTGCTCGGCACTCGCATGGTTGAGGACGAGGCTCCGGATCTTCCGACTTATCGGCAGGACCTCGAAGAGTCCGAGACGCCCACTGTACCCGGTATGAAAACACTTGCTACATCCCACAGCTCTTGCAATGACCGCTTCACTCATCTCCAAGAACTGTCGTTCTTCCACGGTCATGTTCTCGGGGGTCAAGGTGACGGACTGCTTGCACTGGGGACAGAGCTGACGGGCTAGGCGCTGCGCCACCACGCATTCGAGCGATGAAGAGATGAGATACGGCGGGAGGCCCATCTCGAGCAGCCTCGTTACCGCCGAGACGGCGTCGTTCGTGTGAAGCGTCGAGAGCACCAAGTGACCCGTAAGCGACGCTTCGGTGGCAATGAGGGAGGTTTCCTTGTCGCGTATCTCCCCGATCATCATGATGTCCGGGTCACTGCGCACGAGGGAACGGAGCATGGAGGCGAAGTCAAGACCTATCGCCGACCGAATCTGCGACTGGATGATTCCGGGGATGCGCCGCTCAACGGGGTCCTCGACCGTGTAGATCTTGACCCCTGGTCGGTTCAGTTCTTCGAGAGCCGCATAGACCGTAGTGGACTTGCCCGACCCCGTGGGTCCGGTCACCAGTATCTCGCCCCACGGTCGACCCAAGGCCCTACGCAGAGTCGCCAACTCCTCCGCTTCCATCCCCAACTCCTCCAGAGTCACCTTGAACATCCCGTCATCGAGCAGACGCAGGGTGACGTTCTCACCAAAGACGCTGGGAATGCTGGCAATCCGAAGATCAATGCTCCTGTCATCGGCGACAAAGGTGGCCCTTCCGTCTTGGGGGAGGCGCTTCTCGGCAATATCCATGTCTCCCAGGATCTTGATGCGGGAGATGACTCCTTCCTGAATCTCTTTGCGGATTTCGGTGAGTTGGTGAAGCACGCCATCCACGCGAACCCTCACGACGAGTTTCTTGGCCTGAGGCTCGAAATGTACGTCGGAGGCCCCGCGTCTGGCGGCAGTAGTCAAGATATCCTCCACCAAGGAGACAACGGTCTCGTACTCCGCCAGCTCGCGGTCGCTGGGACCGTCGGGCTTCCGCTCAGGCTCGCTGGCCTTCAGACGGCCCCGAGATGAGTACAGTATCTCGAAGGCAGCGCTGATCGCCCCCAGTGTGGCAGCGACCGGACTCACCTCGAGCCCGGTGATGAGACGAACGTCGTCAATGGTGAGTACGTCGGCAGGATCGACCATCGCCAAGACGAGTGCCTGAGACTGACCGAAGTCGATTGGGAGCACTCTGCGCGCCCGGCAGAATTTTTCTGTGAGCAGGCTTGTCACCGCGGGGTTAGGGAGCAATTCGGACAGGGCCGACAATCCGTATGTGCCCTGCCAGGCGAGGGCGTCGGCAATCTGATCCGGCGTCGCATAACCGAGCTGAGCAAGAGCTTCGCCCAGCCGCACACCGGTCTGATTCTGGTGGCGCAGGCTGTTGCTGAGCTGGCTGGGGGTGATTACCCCCTGCTCGATTAGGATGTCCCCTAACCGCAATACACCTTGGAGTTCAGTGCCCTCTGCCATTCGTGCCCTCCGAGATTCTCTTTCCTCCCCTATTTCATCGGCTGAGTCGCTCAAACCTCAAGCGCCCATTTCAGAGTCGTTTGACCGCCGAGTCGCGGGGAGAGCTCTCGTCTGTCGTCGCCACGTTTCGAGTCGCATCGCATCCGGGAAGCTCTGGAGCGGCCTACTTAACATTGACTCAGACCGGTATTGTATTGGGCTACCAAAGCCAGCACGCAAAGGAGGGTCGCCGGGCATGGGTGCAAACCGAGCATCTGCCAAGCAGGCCGGCACGGCAGGAAGTCACGCGTCATCAACGACTGAGGTGGCCCGCGACCTCGAACGCAGGTCTTCAGCCGTGACGCTATCCGACATGGAAGTATTCATTTTTCCGGAGCTCATGTACAGTCTGGTGCTGGCCAACATCATGTCTCCGCGCATCTGGCGCTGGCGCGACGATCCATGGTTCGAGGGGCTTGAGAAGGCCTCCCCTTACCGCCGCATCACCCGGCTGAAGCAGTACATCATGGATCACTATGCTTTCAATCTGGACCTCGACACCTGGGGGCTCACTTCCAAGGACCGAGAGATCGACCGCTTCAAGGAGTACGTGAGCCCCGAGGCCCTTGCTCAGTCGAACGCGCTGTTTGGATACGAGGGCGACAAGTACTACTTCGATATTGACATTCGCACCCACTTTGGGCTCGACAAATACGAGGGTGACGTCATTCCCTATTGGAAGACAGAGACGGTCGAGGCCATGGACGCCTTCAAATTCAAGCCCAGTTACGAATTCGGGGCCGGAGAATGCGTGTCCCTGGCAGCGTTATACGCCGCTGCACTGTTCGTGGTCGCCGAAATCCCTCTCTCGGATATCTTCCTAATGGCTACCCCTCTCCATTCCCAGAATTTCATTGATCTCGGAACCGGCATTCTGACCAACAACCGGAGACTCGTTACCCAGAACATGTGGTTCAACGGCAGTGCCCTCTCGGCCCAGGCCCGCCGAGCGTTGGAAAACGAGAGGGTAACCGTTGTGGCTCACGAAAGCGGTTATGTCCACACCCTCTATCCTCGAGCAACGATAGATTCTCAGGCGTATGACCGGTTTTCCGAGAAACTCCGCCGTTTTTTGCAGAGCCCGCTCGATGCCGAGATTCTGGGGAACTTCGTGCGGCACATGTCGAAGTTGCAGCAGTGCTTCCAAGTACGGTGGAAGAATTTTGGCGTGGACCGCTACATCGCCATGGAGAAACTCCTCGCCTATGAGTACGGGTGCCCGTATCGTTTCAACGATGGCACCCGCGAGCGACTGATGATGGAGGTAGCAGGCGAAGATTTTGAGGCAAACCCGCTGCCGGGGCGGATAATCCTCGATGACCTGGAGGAGTTCGTCCGCGAAAGAAAGATCGATGTTCGCACTGAGGAAGGGTACGCACTCCTCCAAGACCGTGTTGCCAGCACGTGCCCCGACGCGACCGACGCAATCGATCAACTGCGTCGGTTCTGCTGGACAGAGCCCCGCCTGCCTCTCGCCTCCGCGAAAACCTTTTCGCCCGACGCCTCTCCCCTCTCGCTTCGCGTGGGCATGAGCCGCGAAGACATCATCGAGCGTTTGTGGTCGGTCAGGTCCTCAAACGAACTCGCGGATCTCGCTTTCTATGCATATAGAGACCTCAATCGGACCCCCGCCGCGCCTTTCCTGAAGGCTGCACTCGAGCGAAGCCCGGTCTCGCTTGCGGGGACCGCCGCTTGGGGGATAGGACGAGTCATCGAGCACTTGAACTCCCTTCCCAATGTCTCCATCTACGACGGCGCAGGGCGTCTTGCCCAACCAGATGAAGTCTGGAACTACGCGCGAGGCGACGGAGTTGAGAAGGCTGTGCTCCTCACCAACATACTCCACTCGCGCACGCCCAATAGCAGGCTCAGCATTGACGTTGAGCCCAACAGGGTCACAGTCATCACATCTGACGCGTCCTACGATTTCGCCAGCGACAAGCACCTCGAGCGGCAGACCTGGATTATTCCCGCACCAGACTGAGCGAAGCTACCTGGGATCCTCCCGGCTACTCCAGATCGGAATCAAGCACGGGCTCGAAGTCTTCTTTCCCCACCCCACAGTCCGGGCATCGCCAGTCATCCGGCAGGTCTTCGAATGCCGTGCCCGGTTCGATCCCTTGATCGGGATCGCCTTTGGCAGGGTCGTAGACGTAGTCACATACTTCGCAAATCCACTTCTGGGCAACCTTGGGATCGTCCATTGAGAGCACTCCTTGAGCCGTTTACCGCCTTGTTCCCCATTTCCGCCTGTTGCATACCGACCCGAGCGCACCTTATCCCAGAACGGCCTTCACGATTCCAGCAAGTTGGCCGGCAAATCGATTGGTCTCCTCCTCCGTAGGCCCTTCCACCATTACCCGACACATATTCTGCGTCCCCGAATAGCGGACAAAGACCCTCCCCCGCCCCTTGAGCTGAGCCTCAACCTCAACGATCGCCGCCATGATTTCTGGGACACCTTCGATCGGTGGCTTCGACGAGACATCGACATTGACCAGTTTCTGCGGAAAGACCTCCATCAGCTCCGCCAATTGGGATAGCGGCTTGTCCACCGTCATCATTGCCGCGATGAGCTGCAAAGCAGTGATGATGCCATCGCCCGTGGTGTGATGCTCAAGGAAGATCATGTGACCTGAGTCCTCGCCTCCGAGAACTCCTCCCAATCTCTGCAACGCTTCAAGAACGTAACGATCGCCCACGCCGGCCGCATGGTTGGTGATGCCGAGTCTTTCGCACGCGGCCGCAAGTCCTATGTTGCTCATGACGGTGGAGACGATGAGATTGTTCTTGAGCCTCCCCTGCCGTTTCAGCATGTCGGAACAGATGACCAGTACCTGGTCACCCGTGAGCTGGTTCCCCATCTCGTCAATCGCGATCAAACGGTCTGCATCGCCGTCGAAGGCCAGCCCAATCGAGCAGCCGTTCTCGACAACCGTCCTGCGCAGGTCGTCCGTGTGCTGTGAACCGCATCTCTCGTTGATGTTGAGACCGCTCGGCGTGTTGTGAATGACGGTGATGTCGGCACCCAGTTCCGTGAAGACGGCCGGGGCGACCCGGTAGGCCGCGCCGTTCGCCACATCGAGCGCAATCTTCATCCCTTCCAAGGAGAGGTTGCGCGCAAAGGTGCTCTTGAGAAAGACGGTGTAGCGACCGGCCGCGTCGTCAAGGCGATAGGCTCGGCCCATGTCGGCAGGGCCCGGCACGAGTCCCGGAAGGGCTCCGCCCAAGACGAGGTCCTCAATCTCCGACTCTTCCTCATCGGATAGCTTGAATCCGGTCCCCGAGAAAATCTTGATTCCGTTATCTTGAAACGGGTTGTGCGAAGCGGAGATGACAGCTCCCGCATCCGCGCGCATGCTCTCGGTGAGAAAGGCTATACCCGGCGTCGGTAGGACCCCGACCAGGTAGGAGACACCTCCCATTGAAGTGACTCCGGACTCGAGCGCGCTCTCCAACATGTAACCTGATAGCCGGGTATCTTTGCCGATGATGACACGGGTGACGTGGTTGGGCTTCTTGAGGATGCGAGTCACGGCCTGGCCCACGGCGAAGGCCGTGGCGGCATCCATCGGGTAGCGGTTGGCCTCCCCGCGAATGCCGTCGGTCCCAAACAGCTTCCCCATCGGTTCTCCTTCTAGAGAGGTGGCTCTAAGTCAGATCTCGGCCAAGTGCAACAAGGTCCCGGCCCTAAGAAACAGTTCATCGACAATACCCTGGAGGCAGTCTGCGCCCTCTTGGCGCGCGCCAGGTGCAAGACCCTGCACGAAGGTGATGTAGTGCCCCGAAGACTCCGTACACTGGGCCGCGGCTTGAGCGGAGGATCCCAACGCATCGAGGAACGGACGTCCCCAGCGGCGTTCGTCGCCCTGGAACAGCCGACCGACCCCGTCCATGTTGTCACGCAGTTCCTTTCCTCCGCTCATCTCGGGAACCTTCTCGACCATCGCGGCCAGACGCTTGATCCGCTCCATCCTGGCCGCGCCAAGCACCGTGAGGGCAGCGTCAAAGATGTGGGATCCCATTTCCCGACACGTGAAGAAGGGCGCCCTTACCGCTCGGTACCACTCCTCCAAAGCGATGAGATTGCCCAGATAGATCAGATTGTTCCGAAGGACTCGGGGCAGGCTACGGTACGAGCGGCCGGCCGTGTCGCGACGTAATTCGTCGTGCATACCTGCTGCGATCAGCTTGCCGTCTTCGAGCACATCGGTGCGCAGGATCGAGCCGGCCGCGACAATCGACCCATAGCCCATGCGCAGCGGACCGACTGCCCCGCCCTGCCCCCCGAGGAATATAGCCGGCTGATCCAGCATCACCCCGCGAGGAACATCACCGAACAACGACGCCGTGCTCTTATCCCCGTCGGGTGTGAAATTGAAGTGAATGTAGGAGCTGCCCACTTCGCTGTGGTCCAGGCGACTGGTCCCGCCTGCCATGAGGCAATCACAGAAGTTGACGAGACTTCCCAGCGTCACGAAGGGAAAGAGAATAGTCTGCTTGAGTCCCACGGAATGGGCTCCGCTCGCCCCCTCTTCGACCAAGCAGGCTTCCCGCACATGGGCACCTGCCCCCATGCTCGATCCGGCCAGGAACACGGAATCCCTGAAGTACCCGGCCTTCAACTCCACTGCTTGATCCAAGCTGCAGTTCTCCAGGGTGACCGGGCCTTCGGCTCCCAGCTTGACTCCGGGCGCGATCGCAGTGCGCGCACCGTAGATCCGGCATCCAGGATATACAGCGATGGCCCCCGATATTCGCGACACGTCGACATCGTCGCCGACATCCAGGCTTAGGGGATTCGGAATGTCGGCGCCCTTGCGCAGCAGTTCCTCTACCTTGTTGTTGCCACGAGGGCGCATGTCCATCTGTTCTCCTCTTTCCCGACCATTGTATCGGCCCGGCTCCCGCTCCCAAGCCGAGGAAAGCGAGGCTAGGGTCACTCAAAGCACGCGCGTTGTCAAGAAAGGTATATTTATAGTCATTATGATTACGGTATAGCCTCATGGCTGCAGGCGACGGCGATAGTATGGTCCCACACCAGTCAACAGGAGGTCTCATGAAATACAGATGCGCGGTGTGCGGTTATGTATACGAAGGTGACGCCCCACCGGCAAACTGCCCTCAATGCAAGGCACCCGGGGACCGGTTCGTCGTGGTGTTCGAGGAAGTTACGAACTGGGCGGCCGAGCATTCCATTGGCATCGCCCGCGATGTCGATGCCAGGGTGATCGAAGGCCTCCAGAACAACTTCAACGGCGAGTGCACCGAGGTGGGTATGTATCTTGCTATGTCGCGCGCCGCGGACAGGCAGGGCTACCCAGAAGTGGCGGAGGCATATAAGCGCATCGCGCTCGAGGAAGCAGACCACGCCGCCCGTTTTGCTGAGTTGCTCGGGGAAGTGGTCTCCGCGGACTCCGCGCTCAATCTTCGGGCTCGAGTTGAGGCCGAGTATGGAGCTACCGAAGGCAAGGTGGAGTTGGCGAAGCTGGCGAAGGAGCTGGGGTACGACGCCATTCACGACACCGTGCACGAGATGGCCCGCGACGAGGCGCGCCACGGCAAGGCATTTCAGGGGCTACTAGATCGCTACTTCGCCTAGGTCCTGTGACGGCGTCGCCTCACGGGGCTCGCTGCTATTCCAACTGGACCGGCGGCACAAAAGGGCTAGTATTATGAATGAATAGCCTTTCGTGGTTGTTTGACCTGTCAGGCCGATCGATTGGGGGTGCCGGGTGGAGAGTGTCTACAAGGTCATCGAGCTGGTCGGTACGAGCACAGAATCCTGGGAAGCAGCCGCCAGAGCGGCGTTCGAAGCCGCGGCGAAGTCGCTGCAGGACATACGCGTGTGCGAAGTCGTCGAGATGGACCTCCGCATCGAAGACAACCAGATAGTGGCCTACCGCACAAAGATCATGGTGTCTTTCAAGTATCACAAGGACGTGGCGGACCAGGGCGAGTGAATCTTCGCGAAGCTGGGGAAGCTGAAGAAAGCGATGCACCTGCCCTCCAGGGGGCAGGTGCATCACGTCATAGTTGCCGGTCATGACCGCCGGTCCCCTTGTCTCTTACCGCTCCTGGCACCGTATCTTGAAGCTCGATCCAGGCCGCCACCTGACCCAG
>ENA-OSEO01004417-OSEO01004417.1-sediment-metagenome-genome-assembly--contig:-NODE-4417-length-14886-cov-11.230941_pt1 | contig 14886 bp, 11 predicted proteins | sample MGYA00237883_ERZ534232 | MGnify/ENA metagenome assembly ERZ534232 | reverse complement strand
TCCTCCATGGGCAGCACCTGCGAGTAGCCCCCTCCGGCCGCCCCGCCCTTCACCCCGAAGCACGGGCCCAGGGACGGCTCCCTCAGGCAGATCATGGCCGAATGGCCCATCTTCGCCAGGGCCTGCGTCAGGCCGATCGTCGTCGTGGTCTTCCCCTCCCCCGCGGGCGTGGGGGTCGTGGCCGTCACCAGCACCAGTTTCCCGTCCGGCCGGTCCGCCAGGCTCTTCATGAAGTTCAGGTCCACTTTCGCCTTCGTCTTGCCGTAGGGGATGAGAGCATCCTCGGGGATCCCCGCTTTTGCCGCGATCTCCCCGATCGGCAGAAGCTTCGACGCGTGCGCGATCTCGATGTCCGATGGTACCGTCATGACGTCCGACTCTCCTTTTCTCTCCGGATCCTTCGATCGTTTTTCAATCGATCAGCTTCGTCTCGATGATCTGTTCCATGTTGAAATCGTGGACCCGGAGGTAATGGGCCACCACGTCGTGAAGGGCATCGAGCGGGACGGGCCCCACAAGCTCGGCGTTCCCCACGGTCACCCCGTAGGATTCGGCCAGGGCCTTCACCGTCTCGAACACGACGGGGATCGAGGTCAGCCTGTAGTTCACCAGGTTCATCGACACCTGCACCTGGCGCCGCTCCTCCAGGGGCAGCGCGATGGCGCGCACGGAGTGGAACCCTCCGCTGCTGAACCGCACGGCCTTCGCGATGGCTTTCGCGATGTCCAGGTCGTCGGTCCGCAGGTTCACGTTGAAGGCCACCAGCGAAAAGCGGACCCCCGTCACCGTGGCCCCCCAGCGCGGGCAGAACTCCGCCGGCCCCTCGTCCGGGGCCCACTCGGGGTCCTTCATCTTTTCGGCAAAGGCCTCGTACTGCCCCTTGCGGATGTTCACCAGCACCTTCCGCTCGGGACGGGTGGCGGCGTCCTCGTAGTAGTACACCGGCACGCCCTTGCCGCCGAGGTACTTGCCGTAGGCCCGGGCGATCGAGAGCGCCTCTTCCTGGGAAACGTTCCGGATGGGGACGAACGGGACCACGTCCACGGCCCCCATCCTGGGATGGCTTCCCTTGTGGGTCGTCATGTCGATGTTCTCCAGGGCGGCGTCCGTGAGCCTTTCGGCCCCTTCGAGGACCCTTTCCGGGTCGCCCATGAACGTGTAAACGCTCCGGTTGTGGTCGCTGTTGGAGTTGATGTCCAGCACCACGAGGCCCTCGACGGCCTCCAGGGCCGCCGTGACGGCGGCGATCTTCGCCGTGTCGGTGCCCTCGCTGACGTTGATCTCGCAAAGAAGGACCTTCCTCATGCCTGTTTCATCCCCTTCTCTTCCGCCATCTTGCCTTCCATCTCGCGGACGAACTCTTCGAGCCCGGCGATCCTTTCGGGATCCTTGATGAGCCCCAGGTTTGCCCGGATGTTGGCCAGGCACCCCCGGATCGCGGCGAACGCGAAATCCCGCCCCACTTCAAGATCCGAGGCCGCGTTGGGGTTGGACTTCCCCTCCAGCTTCCCCACGGCCGCAGCGACCTGCAGGGCAAGCCGGGCGTTCTGGCGCGGGACGTCGGCCGCGGCGTAGGCCGCCTTGCCGACGGCCTCTCTCCGTGCCGCCTTCTCCCCGTCGGTGCCTTTGGGCAGGGCATAGGCCGCCTTGATGCCCAGGAAGGCCTCGAGATCGCGGACCGCACCGTCGCGCAGGCGAAGCGAAACCCCGTCGAGCTCGTCGGCGATGCTGCAGTAGTCCTCGTCGGCCAGCCCCAGTTCCCGTCCCGTTGAAAGGCGGGACACCATCGCCACCAGGGAGGCGGCCATGGCCGCCGACACCGCCGAGGCGGCGCCCCCCCCGGCCGTGAAATCCTTCGAATCGTAAATCCGCTCCATGACCCTTTCCAGGTTCATCCTAATCCCGTCCCTTCAGGCGGCCGCCCTCGACGACGATCACGCCCCGCTTCATGACCTTGTCCACGATCCTGGCGCCGTAGCGGTAGAACACTTCCTCGAAGCGGGCCGCCTTCCAGACCTGGATGTCCGCCAGCTTGCCCGGCTCGAGGGAACCCCTGTCCGCCTCCAGCCCCAGGGCCTTCGCCCCGCCGATCGTGGCGGCCTCGATGGCCTCGCCCGGGAACAGGCCGTGCCTCCGGCACGCCAGGACCAGGGCAAAGGGCATGGCCTCGCTCCAGGCCCCCGGGTTGCAGTTGGTGGCAAGCGCCAGGGTCACTCCGGCTTCCCTCATGGGCTTCGGGTCGAAGGGGCGGGGATGGGCGACGGAAAAATCCGTCACCGGCAGGGGGGTGCACACCGTCCCCGCCGCGGCGAGTTTTTCCAGGGCCGCGGGGGGAGTGAAGTTGAGATGGTCCGCCGAAACCGCACCCAGCTCGGCCGCCAGGTCCGACCCGCCCACGTAGGAGTAGGCGTCCGTGTGGATCTTCGGCCGCATCCCCAGGGCTTTCGCCGCCGCCAGGATCCGGCCGCACTCGGAGGCGCTGAAATGGGTGTCCTCGCACCACGCGTCGCAGAAGACGGCCAGCTTCCGGGCCGCCACCTCCGGCAGCATCTCGTTGACGATGAGGTCGATGTAGGCGGCCTTGGTCGTTTCCGGCGGCCACCCGTGGGCCCCCAGGAACGTGGGCAGCACGTCCACCGGAAGCCTCCGGCCCAGCTCGGCCGCCGCTTCCAGCATCCGGGTTTCCGATTCGGTGGTGAAGCCGTAGCCGCTTTTGGCCTCCACCGTGGTGGTGCCGCACTCGATCATGTTCGCAAGGCGCGCGCCCGCCTGCAGGACAAGCGACTCCAGGGTCGCGTCCCGCGTGGCGGAAACGGAGGCGTTGACCCCCGCAATCCCCCTGGCCCTGAGGGGCTCCAGGTCCGCTCCCGTGCATTTCGCGACGTACTCGTCGAGGCGCGTGCCCCCGAAAACCAGGTGCGTATGGGAGTCCACGAACCCCGGCAGGACGACTCCGCCGCCGGCGTCCAGCCGCACGGCGCCGGACAGGTCCGCGATCTTGCCAACCTCGGCTGCGGTCCCGACGGCAAGGATTTTTTCGCCGATCCCGGCCACGACACCCCGTTCGATAACGCCCGGAGCGTCTCCCCGGCCCGGGGCGCAGGTGACGACCTGCGACGCTCCTTCGAGGACCCACTCCGCTTTCCTGATGCCTGGGCTGTCCATTTTTCTCACCTCCGGGTTCACAGGGCCGGTTCCCCCGCCCGAAGCGGGGGAACCGACCCGATTCTGCCGCTCTTTCCCGGCTTACTTCGCGGGACCGAAGGTGACCTTGTCGGCGGGCTCCCACCAGAGGGGAACCTTGATGCTTTCGTTCGTGAGCTTGCCCTTGCCGTTGGCCACGTCCTTCGCGGTCTCGTAGCCCGCCTGCGCATGCCGGATCACGCCGATGCCGGAATCCACCGTCATGGCCACTTCCAGCCGGATCGTGGCGTCGTCCGTGCCGTCGGCGATCTGGGTCACGCCCGTGTGGACCGCCTCGCCCATGGAGTAGTTGGCCTGGATGGCGATCAGGTCGCACATGCCGCAGGCGTTGAGCAGGCCGTTCAGCATCGGCCAGTCGGAGATGAGGTCGCCGCCGTCCTTCATGCGCTCGGACTCGAAGGTCGGGTTGACGATGGACCCGGAGTCGAGGTTGTCGCGGGAGAAGGCCACGGGGCCCTTGATCTCGCCCTTTTTGATGAGCTCGTTGATCGCCAGGGCGAATTTCTTCCGCTGGCCGAAGCCCATGTAGCAGACCCGGGCGGGAAGCGCCTCGATCGGCAGGTGCTTGCTGGCCAGGCGGATCCAGCGGCCGACGATCGGGTCGTCGCCGAACAGCTCGAGGGCCAGTTCGTCAGCCCGCTTCAGGTCGGAGGCCTCGCCGGAGATGCAGGTCCAGCGGAAGGGGCCGCGGCCTTCGCAGAACAGGGGACGGATGTAGTCGGCGACGAAGGCGGGCATCCTCATGGCTTCCTTCTCGGGGAAGCCGGCGTCGCGGCATTCCTTGCGGATGCTGGTGCCGTACTCGAACACGGGCACGCCCTTGTCGAGGTACTTCAGCATGACGGCCAGCTGGCGCTTCATGGTCTCGCGGGCCTTGAAGAGGTAGCCGTCGAAATCCTCCTTGCGGAAGGCCTCCGCCTCCTCCGGCGTGTAGCCCGAGGGGATGTAGGAGATCGGGTCGTGGCAGGGGCACATCTCGCTCATGACGTCGGGCATGAAGCCCTTCGCGTAGGCTTCCTCGAAGCAGTCCGCCGCGTTGCCCACCACGCCGATGGCCAGCGGGGTTTTCTCCGCCACGGCCTTCTTCGCCAGGGCGATCGCCTCGTCCATTGTGGTGACGATGACGTCCATGTACTTCTTCTCGACGCGCCGCTCCAGGATCGTCCGGTCGGTGTCGACCACGATGGCGACGCCCCCGTGCATCTTCATGGCCCAGCTCTGGTTTCCGCCCATGCCGCCGGCGCCCGCCGTCAGGTAGATTTTGTTCTCCAGGGAGCCGTCGTAGTGCTTGACCGCCACGGCGCCGAGGGTTTCGAACGTGCCCTCGATGACGCCCTGGGTGCCGATGTACTCCCACGGGGCCGCCGTGTACTGGGCGAAGATCGTCAGGTTCTTGGCCTCCAGGTCGTAGAAGATCGGCCAGGTGGCCTTCATGATGTTCGTGGTCGCCATGACGACCACGGGCGCGTACTTGTGGGTCTTGAAGACCGCCACCGGCATCCCGGACTGGACGACCAGCGTCTCGTCGTCCTCGAGTTCCTTCAGGGACTTCACGATCGCGTGGTAGGACTCCCAGTTGCGGGCGCACTTGCCGTTTCCGCCGTAGATGACCAGCCTCTCCGGGTGTTCCGCGTTCTCCATGTTGTTCTCGAGCATCCTGAGGATCGTCTCCTGGCGCCATCCCTTGCAGCGCAGGACAGGCCCCCTCTGGGCCCTCACCTCGTAAAGGATCTCTGCCTTGCCAGCCATGTTCCCTACCTCCCGTTATTTTGACTTTACCGGCGTCCCCTCCCGGGGGGTGCCGCACCTTCCAGCCTGCTTATTATAACTTTATCCCGTCAGCGAATCACCTTTTCCCATCAATGCCGGGCAAGGCACGCGCCCTTCCTTTCCTGGGGTGCCGGCGGATTGTGATGGGTCGAGGATACCGGACCCCCGTCAAGGGATCATCAAAAGCCCTTCCCCCGGCTTTGGGCGTGTTTTGATGGTTTAAAATCGGGGATGGAGGTTAATATCCGCGGCTCCCAAGGCAAGAATCGAAAGGGGATTTCGAGATGAACCGGACCATCATGCTGGACGGGAACAGCCTGACCCTGGAAAGCTTCCTTGCCGTCACGCGCGGGAAGGCCCCCGTGGGGGTGACCGAAGAGGCCCGAGAGCGGGTGGCCCGCTCGCGGGCGGTGGTGGACCGCCTCCTGGAGGAAGGACGCCCCATGTACGGCATCAACACCGGGTTCGGTCGGTTCGCCGACGTGGCGATCCCCGACGACAGGATCCAGCAGCTCCAGCTCAACCTGGTCCGCGCCGACGCGGTCGGTATCGGCGCGCCCCTTCCCCGGGAAGCCGTCCGGGGGATCCTGCTTTTAAGGATCAACTCCCTCCTCAAGGGCTTTTCCGGCGCCCGGCCGGTCATCCCGGAAACGCTCGCCGCCATGCTGAACCGGGGGGTCCACCCCGTGATCCCCGAAAAGGGCTCCGTCGGGGCGAGCGGCGACCTTTGCCCCCTGGCCCACATGGTCCTGCCGATGATCGGCGAGGGCGAGGCCGAGTTCGAAGGCGCCGTGCTTCCCGGGGCCGAGGCCATGGCCCGCGCGGGCATCCCCCTGGTGGAGCTGAAGGCCAAGGAAGGGCTGGCCCTCATCAACGGGACCCCGGTCATGACCTCCGTGTGCGCCCACGCCCTGCACGACGCGCTTGTTCTGGCGGCCTCCGCCGACATCGTGGGGGCCCTGACGGCCGAATCCCTGCGGGGGATCGTCAACGCCTACGACCCCCGGATCCACGAGGCCCGGGGACAGAAGGGGCAGATCCAGTCCGCATCCAACCTCCGCCGCCTGCTCGAGGGGAGCGCCTATGTCACCCGGCAGGGGGAACTGCGGATGCAGGACGCCTATTCCCTCCGCTGCATCCCCCAGATCCACGGGGCCAGCCGCATGGCCCTGGATTACGTGAAGGGCGTCATCGAGACCGAGCTCAACGCCGCCACGGACAACCCCCTCGTGATGATCGACACGGGCGACGTCTTCTCGGGCGGGAACTTCCACGGGCAGCCCGTCGCCATCGCGGCGGACACCCTGGGAATCGCCGCCGCCGAACTGGCAAACCTCTCGGAAAGGCGCATCGCCAAGCTGGTGGACCCGGCCCTGAACCACGGCCTGCCCGCCTTCCTCGTCAAGGAAGGCGGCATCAACTGCGGGTTCATGGTGCCCCAGTACGCCGCCGCGGCCGTGGTGTCGGAGAACAAGATCCTGGCCCACCCGGCCTCCGTCGACTCCATCCCCACCTCCGCGGGGCAGGAGGACCACGTGAGCATGGGGACCATCGGGGCCCGGAAGGCCCGGACCATCGTGGACCACGCATTCGCCGTGCTCGGCATCGAGTGGATGGCCGCCGCCCAGGCCCTGGACCTGCAGGAGCCCCGCACGCTGGGCAGGGGAACGAAACCCGCCTACGACCTGCTCCGGGGTTCCGTTTCCTTCATGGAGGACGACCGGGTCTTCTACCGGGACCAGGAAACGGCCGCCCTCCTCATCTCCACGGGAGCCCTGCTTGAAAGCGCCGAACGGGCCATTGGGAAGCTGGACTAGGAAACGGGCCCGGCCGGGCCCGAAGGCATGAGGGAGGGGTCGCGATGGGTGTGCGTTTCCGCCTTCTGGGGGTGCCCTGCGTCGAGGTCGACGGGCAGCGGTGGGTTCCTCCCCTGCGCAAGGCCGAGGCCCTGATCTACACCCTGCTGGCCGAGGGCCCGATGCCCCGGGAGCGGCTTGCCGCGCTGTTCTGGGGGGAACGGGACGAGGAAGCCGCCCAGAACAACCTCCGCAACGCCCTGTACCTGGCCCGGAGGGCCCTGCCCGACCTGTTGCAGGCCGACCGGCGCCTCGTCTCCATCCGCCGGGGGGAAAATTCCTCCTGCGACATCGACGAGATCGGCCGCATCGCCGACCCGGGCTTTGCCGGGTGGGAGAGCCTGTGCGAGGAATTCCTCTGCGGCTTCGAGCTTCCCGACAGCGAGGAGTTCAGCGCCTGGCTGCGGGAAGCCAGGGAATCCTTCCGCGGCAAGATCCTGTCGGCCCTGCGCCAGAGGGTCTCCCGCTGCTACGAGGAGGAGCTTGACGAGGAACTGCGCTTTTCGCTCCAGTCTTTGGTCCGCCTCGACCCCTTCGACGAGGATTCCACCCTCGAACTCCTGGAACTTTACGCGAAAAGCGGCGAAACCGCCCGGATCGTCGACCTTTTCAACACCTACCGCACCCGCCTCGGCGACGGCCTCGGGCTGCGCCCCAGCCCGCGGGCGGAAGAGGTCTTCCGGCGGCTCATCCTGCGGGGGAGGGACCGGAAGGAAGGGAATGCGGACTTCTTCTGGGGACGGGCGGGAGAAATCACGGGCATCGTCGACGCCCTGGCGAAGGAGCGCAAGGGCCCCCTGGTGGCCAGCGTCCACGGCGAGGCGGGCGTGGGGAAGACCGCGCTGGTCCGGCAGGTCCTTTCCCTGGTCGGGGCCGAGAGGGACCTGCTCCTCACCGGGACGGCCTACGAGATCGGGCGGGGCTTCAAGTTCTCGCCCTGGAACGACCTGGTGCGCTCGCTCTCGGCCCGCGTGGACCTGGAAACCCTCGAACTGGACCCCGTCAAGGCCTCGCTGCTTTCGACGGCCTTTCCCAGCCTGGCCCGGGGACGGCGCGTCGCCGCCACGGACGAACATTCCGCCCTGTTCGGGGACCCCAACCCCGTGGTGCTGGGCGAGATCCTGGCCGAAGTGCTGGAGCGGGTGGCGGAGAACCAGCGGATCTTCCTCTGGCTGGAGGACCTGCACGCCTTCGACGATTTTTCACTCGAGCTCCTGGAAACCCTGGCCCTCTGCCTGGGCGACTCGGCGACGCTGTTTGTCACCAGCCGGACGGGGGAAGGGCAGGAAAACCGCCTCCACCTCGCCCGGACCTGCGGCAGGGCCGGAACGCAATTCCTGGAGATCGGCCTGCGCCCCTTCGGCCGGGAGGAAAGCTACGCCTTCGGGCAGGCCATGACGAAGGGCGCGATCCCGGGCAACGTGGGAAAGGAAGCCCTCTACCGGGAAACCGGCGGGCTGCCCCTCTTCCTGGTGGAACTCCTCAAGACCATCGGCGAGGGAGGCGAGGGGAGCGCCGCGCGCGGGCAGGGCCTTTCCAGCATCATCGCCGAAAGGGTGGGCAACCTCCCGGAGGACCAGCGGCAGCTGCTGGACGCCCTCTCGATCTTCGAGGACGGCGCGGACCTGGACCTGCTGGAAGACCTCCTCCGGCGCGACAGGCGAAGCCTGGCCGAGGCCGTCGAGAGCCTGCTGAAAAAGGGCCTGCTGGAAGAAACCGGGAGCGCCCCCTCCCTGCCTCCCAGGGTGCGCTTCCACCACGGCAAGGTCCGCGAGACGGTCTACGACTCCCTGGCGGCTTTCCGGAAAACGGCGCTGCACCGTGACGCCGCCGAGCGGCTCCAGAGGGAATACGATTCCCGGGACTGGGACCCGGGGCTTTCCGCCCGGCTGCTCCACCACTACGACCTGGGAGGCCTCGCCAGGAAGGGGCTCGATCTCCGCCTGAAGGAGATGCGGATGCACATCATCCTCAACCACGAGGTTTTCCCCCTCCTCCCGGACGACGTCCTCCTCTCGTGCAGCACCCCCTTCAGCGACCGGCAGGACACCGAGCAGCGCCTCGACCAGGTGCTCGAGCTCCTCCACGAACTGAACCGCCGCGGATCCGGCGACCCGGAACTCCTGCGGATGGAGGCGGCCTACCTGGAACTGCGCGGGGGGTACCTCATCGCGTGGGGAAACTACCGGGAGGGCAGGCAGTACATCAACCGGGGCCTGGCGCTTTCCAAAAACGGCGGCTTCAGCGACATCTGGCTGCGGTGCCTGCAGCACGTTTGCTACCACTGCCTCCAGACCGACAACGCCGCCCTGCTGGCTCCGCACGCCCGGGAGATGCTCCACCTGGCCCGGGGACTGAACCGGGAACCCTTCGCGGGGGCCGCGCTGCGCTTCCTGGGGGTCGCCCGGCAGCTGGAGGGGGACTTCGCCACGGCCGAAACCGTCTACCGGAAGTCCATCGAGACCTTCCGGGCCCTGGGGAACGTCGGGAAAGCGCACACCGTCGGGGAACTGGCCGCCGCCAACTACATCGGGGAGATCTTCCACTGGCAGGGACGGCTGGAGGAGGCGCTGGAGGCCTTCGAGGAGTGCGCCCGGCGGGCCGAGGAGCGCAGCCTCTTCTGGGGCTGCAGCCTCTTCCACTCCAACGCGGCCAGCGTGGCCTTCGACCTGGGGGATTTCGAACGGCTGGACCGCCACATCGACCGGGCGGTGGAGATCTTCGAGCACGGCCGGGGCGGCCGCAGCGGCTCGATGCTCTACAGCTTCCGCGCGCTGCGCGAGGCCCGGAGGGGACGCTTCGCAGAGGCCCTGCAGGCGCTGGAGCGCGGCGAGGCCCTCTGCACCCCCATCCGCAAGAAATCGTGGACCGCCCCCCACCTCATGACCAAGGCCTACCTGGCCGAGATGGCGGAGCAGAACCCGGAAGCGCGCAAGGTTTTCGGGGACTTCCTTGCCGGGTCGCCCCGCGACTACGCGGCCGAGTGCATCGCCATGTACCGGGCCCTGCACGTCCCGCACCGGGTCCGGGCCCTGGAGGAACACTTTTTCTAGAAGCGGGGTCCATACAAAACCGGGGCCGGAAATTCCGGCCCCGGTTGCATGCAAATGACTGGATTCAAGGTCTGACCCCAGTTTTACCTCCGGCGGAAGAGGAGGCCCAGGGGGGCCAGCAGGAACAGGGCCAGCGGCCAGGCACCGGCCGCGCTGCATCCGCCCCCGCCGTTTTCTTCGGGAACCTCGCGGGCCGATACGGGCGCCAGAACGATGCGGGCCGTGAAGGTGGAATCGGTGCCGTCGCCGTCATGGACGAGGAACGAGCCTTCGCTGAAGGTCACGCCCGCGGGCCCGCCGTCGACGACCGCCCCGAAGGCCTGGCCGCGGCAGAACATCTCCGTGATGTCTCCCGTTTCCGCGGTCGGGATCATGCCGGAAGGAATCGTTATTGCCGTTCCCATCATCCGGATGACGTTCGTCGGGTCGAGCCCGGCGTTTTCCGCGGCCTCGACGAGGTCCACGATCTCGCCGTCCGGCAGGACCACGTAAATATGGAACCGCTCCAGGAACGCCTGGTCGAAGGGCATGTCATCCATCACGTCAGCGGCGAGCCCGCCGAGCGCTTCGGCAACGGCATCCGGCAGGTCGTCGTACGAAGCCGCCGAGAGGTCCATCCGGACCCTTAGCGGCAGGACAGGGATCGAGTCTTCCGTCGATTCGAGGGTCCCAATCGAATAGGGCACGTCCAGGTCGAGGTAGCGGACATCCCCGGTAAAGCCTTCCACCTGGCCTTCACCCATGGAAACCACCAGGTCGCCCTCGTTGAGGTTGTAGACCGGCCCCGTCGTCCCGGCGGTGCCGACGGGGACAAGGGTCGGGTACATGGGTTCCATGCCGTCGAGATCGGCGGAGGGAATCCGGAATTTCACAAGGCAGAGACCATCCCACCCGCCCAGCTCCGTGCCGATTTCCTGTGCCATGAACTCTCTCATTTCCAGGTAGGACTTCGCCATGAAGGAAGCCCCCCAGGTCGTGCCGTATCCGCCCGCCCCGGTGAAGGTCCCGGGGATCTCAACCCCGGATTCCAGCGGAGCCGAATCCAGGTAGGCATCGCAGAGATCAACCTTCAGGAAGGAAAAGGCCGGCGGCAGGTCGCGGCTGGTCGGGGTTTCGCCGATCCAGTCGTTGTAATAGCAAGCCTCGGGGCTGAACAGGAAGAACGTCCTCCCCGGACTGCCCGGGTCAAGCGTCGGAAGCGGGATGGTGATCGGGTTGCTCCCCCAGTTCGTGACCGCCAGCTCGAAGTTGTAGCCGGGGGTCGCGGGGATCAGGGCCCCGTTGAAGTACAGCGTGCCCAGGTCGAGTTCGAGTCCACCCGTCGTATACCTGCGCGGCAGGGAATAGGCCGTGCTCTCCAGTCCCGCGGCGGTCCCGAGGCTCGTGGAAGTCGCCCCGTAGAACAGGGGAACGGCCGCCTCGACCGGTTCGCCGAAGGGATTGTAGACCACCTCGACGAAGTTCGAATCCCGCTCCACCTTCGCCACGACCGCGGGAACGGGTTCGCCGTTCACGGCATCGTAAAGGACATGGAAACCGCGGTGAGTCACGTTGAAGGTCCAGTTACCCGTCTGCGAGCCCCCGGCCGGCGTGTCGAAACCGGTAAAGGTCCCGCCGTCGGGCCAGAGAAGGAGGCTGGAAAGCTCGAAGGGGGCCGACGTGTCGTTGCTGACCGTCACGTCCTCGAGAGAGACGGAATTCCAATGGGTCCGGATGACCAGGACGTTGTCCTCGTAGAGGGGGTATTCATCCCCTCCCGACTTGTCATAGGCATAGACCCAGGCGTCCTCGGTGTCGTCATCCCCCACCGCCGGGCTGATGCCCGTCACATGCAGCCCCAGTTCGTCATTCCCGCCCCAGGCCAGGACACTGGTCCCGCCCGTGACGAACCAGTCGATACCCGAACCGGGCAACCCTCCGGGAACCAGGATGCCGTTGGCCCACGCCACAGAAAAAGCCAAAAAGATGCCGATGAATGCCACGAGCGCGACCTTACGGTGGGATCTTGCCTGCCTGCCCATTGAACCGCCCCCTTGTCCGATTTTTTCCAAAAACACACGCTTTTATGTTACCAAAGGAACGTTTTATTCCAAACCCTTCCCGGGGGTATTTTCATAAAAAAAGAGACCTCCCCCCGAAGGGAAGGTCTCTTTTGCCTGGAATCCAGCCGGCCTGCGGGACTACTTCCCGTAGTCCGACGGGTTCACGATGTTCTTCGGCGTTTCGCCCTCCAGGAAGCGCCGGACGTTACGCGCCGCCACGGCCGTCGCCTCGAGGTCCATGCCCGGCACCCGGTCGGCGTTGTGGGGCGTCCCCGCCACGTTGTGCAGGTCCAGGAACGGGAACCGGGGCGAAAAGCCGTCGTCCCCTTCGGGCTCGTTCCACCACACGTCCGCCCCGTAGTAGAAATCCGGGTTGGACAGCAGGTGCCGGTAAAGGTCCTCCTCGTCCACCAGGGGACCGCGGCCGACGTTCACCAGGATCGCGTCGGGCTTCATCCGTTCGAGGCGCTCGCGGGCGATCATGCCCCGGCTTTCCGCGGTGAGGGGAAGGCAGAGGACCACCAGGTCCGCGCCCGCCAGCATCGAATCAAGCTCGTCCACCTTCCCGACCCGGTCGGCCCATTCGTCCGGCCGCCCCGAGCGGTTGACCGCCCAGACCTTCATGCCGAGGGCCTTCACCCGCCGGGCCACGGCCTTGCCGATGCCGCCGAAGCCCACGATCACGCAGGTTCCTCCCGCCAGGCGGCGGTTCGTCGTGCTGCGGTCGAACTTCCCGCCCTTCATCCCCGCAAACTTGGGAAAAAGCCGCTTCGCGCAGGCCAGGGCCAGGGTCAGCACCTGCTCGGCCAGGGGCTCGGCAAAGGTTCCCGCGTTGCAGGCCAGGACGGCGTTCGGGGGCAAAAGGCCAAACGGCGCCTTTTCCACCCCGGCGTAAAGCGTCTGGATGAACTCGAGCGCGCCGAAGAGCGGCCACTCTTCCTCCCTGATCTCGCCCCGGTAGAAGTGGCTGGCGAAAAGCACCCGGGCCCGGGAAACCGCCAAAGCCCTGGCATGCGGGTCCAGGTCCGCCAGGAAGGCCACCTCGGCAAGGCCCTGCATCTGGGCCAATATGGCCTCGCGCCCCCCGTCGACAGGCTCGAAGGAAACGGCCACCAGGTTTTCCATGAGAATCCCTCCCTGCGATCGCAACGCGGAATTTGAACTAAGCCTACCAGACCGGCGTCTTTTTTTCGTCAAGGGTAAAAAACCGGGGCCGTGGGGCTGGAAAAATGCATGATTTCAAGACCTGGCCCCGTGTTTCCGGGGTTTGCGGCCCCTAGCCCAGCACCTTCTGCATCCAAACGACGTCCACCTCGGTGCCTTTCTTCCTCAGCACTTTCATGAAGCGGCAGCACTCGACGAAGCCATGCCGGGCGTGGAAGGCGATGCTCGGTTCGTTTACAGCGGAGATGCTTGCCAGCACGTTCGTGATCCCCCTGGAGCCCGCCTCGGCCAGGAGCCGTTCGAGGATTTTCGACCCGATCCCCATCCGGCAGGCTTCGGGAGCCAGGAAATAGGACAGCTCCGCCACGTGGGCAAAGGTTGGCATCGGGTTATGGGCGTGGAGGAAGCCGAAACCCGCCACGACCCCGTCTTCGGTTTCGGCCGCGTAGGCCGGGTAGCCCGCCGTCATCTTCCTGAACAGGTCGAAAGCCTCGTAGGGCAGCGGGTTCTCAGGGTAGGCGGCGAAACCTTCCAATACATAGTGGTTGAAGATGTCGACCACGGGCTTTCGGTGCTTCTCCTCGAACGGCACGAGGTTCACTTCCATGCTCTTTCCCTCCCGGCAGGCCGAATTTTCCCTATTTTAGGACAGCGCGAAGAAGCCGAAAACAGCCACAGGAACAATCCCTGAACCCTCCATTGGGGGACAAAAAAAACCGGCCGGGGATCCGGCCGGGCGAGGAAGCACACAAAACGATAGATTGTATACTTACGGTCAAAATCAAGCTCTGACCCCGGTTCTACGGGTTCAGCCGGATCACGAGCTCGCCCGTGCCCAAGCGGCGGAAACGCACTTTCGCTTTGACCGCGCGCTTGAGCAGAGCCTTCTTCTCCTCGGAACGGGGGCGCCTGCGGACGACCGAACCGCTTTCGGCGGCCGCAGCCTTGGAGGAGGCGACCCGCTTCCTCAGCTTCTTGTTCCCTTCCGCCAGGGATTCATAACGAATCTCCACCATGGTCTCCCTCCTTCCGTTCCGACTCGATCTTCGACAGGAGTTCCTCCAGCAATTCGCCGGTTTCGTATCCCTTTTCCCCGGCCTTCATTTTCAGGTAGTCCAGGTTGAAACTCAAGGCATCGCTCGATAACCCCAGGTCCAGCATGATCTCGGCCCAGAGCCGATCCTCAGGCGATTTCCAGTGCACCGCGGCGTTCAGGCGATCGAGGACCAGATCCTCCAGGGCGATCACGCGGATGCGGTCAGGGCTCCCCTCGCCCAGTCCCTCGAAGAGCACGAACTCCGTGCGGGCCTCGGCGTCGGGGTCCTCGTTCACGATCCTGTCCCCCAGGATCTCCAGGGCAATGTCCAGGCTTTCACTGTAAAACTGCCTCTTTGCCGGAAGGCGCTCGAAACCCCATTCCTGCAGGATCTCCCAGGCTCGCTCGTCCTTGCACAGCAAATCCACGTCGCGAGTCGAATAGTGCCCCTGGGTGTAGAGCTCCACAGCCATGCCGCCCACAAGCACCGGGTACCGGCCTCCGTTGCGCAGGTGGTATTCCTCGCTGAACAGGGCCAGGAACGCCAGGCGCCTGGCAGTCGGGTCCGCGATGCCGGCCAGTTTTTCCAGGTCCTCCCGGATGCCCATTGAACCCGCCCCTTTCTGCTTCGCTTTGCTGATCCCAGTATACCAACTCTTCATGGCACTAAAAAAGCCCGGCCGGGGATCCGGCCGGGCGGAAGAGAGGGGTCAGACCTTGTTTCTTGCTGTTTGTACGCAAACAGCAAGAAACAAGGTCTG
>ENA-OSEO01004415-OSEO01004415.1-sediment-metagenome-genome-assembly--contig:-NODE-4415-length-14892-cov-3.267297_pt1 | contig 14892 bp, 14 predicted proteins | sample MGYA00237883_ERZ534232 | MGnify/ENA metagenome assembly ERZ534232 | reverse complement strand
ATGCCGTGTCAGGCCGCGCGCCGGGTCTTATTCGAATCCTTGGGCACCTTCCAATATAGAAACTCCAAGGCCTTCTGGATGGCGATGTTGATGGGATGGTGTTGAAACCCCAAGTCGGGCGCTAGGCAGGCCACCCGCATGAAGGCGTCTTGATAGATGGGGATTTTTACCCCCGGGGCATCGGCCCGAAAAATCCCCATCGGATGGACCTGCTCGATCACCCGGCACGGGCAATGCTCTGTTTGATTCCGCCGGTTTTTCCGGGCGGCGAATCCAAAAAGCCGGCAGAGCAAGGGGCGGGCCGAATAGACGGCACATCGCCCCTTTCCGGCAACGACGGGATCCGGACGATACATCACGCAGACATCGTTTCCCACCCCCAGGTGCTGGAGAATCCTATCGTATGTGGCCTCTGCATCCCCCTGTCCATAGAGCTTCCGGGCCAGGGGCAGCACTTCGGCCACCGTGGCCTCGACAGCGGGGTTTTCACAGCAGACACCGCACCCGGCGGAACATCGCAGCCCTGTTGCCAATTGGAAGCGCTTGACCTGGAGATCGAGGTCCCGATAGATTCCGGCAATCCGGGATACGGCGGAGCGGGGCATGTGTTCTTACGATCGGAAGTCCGAGGTCCGGTTTGGCCGGTTGGCTATTGGATACCCAGTTTTACGGCCGTTTCCTTGTCCGCTTTTCCGGTAACCTTGAGCCCGTTTTTCTTCTGGTACGCTTTGAGCGCCGCCCGGGTCTTGGGGCCCATCAGACCGTCTTCTTTCAACTTGAAACCGCTGGTGTTGAGCGCCTTCTGCACCGCCATCACCTCCTGGCTCGGCACCGGTTTCTGGGCGGGCTTTTTTTCCACCGATGCTTTCGCGGCGCCTGCCTTTGGAGCAGCCGGCTTTCCTGCGCAAAACGCGGTGGCCGTAAAAAAGGTCAAAACCATGCAGCACAAAACGGGGATACAGAGGTTGCCGAGAAGACTCTTTGTGATTTTCATGGTTCACTTCCTTTCCGAAATTTCGTCCATGGGAGGATAACAGAAAACCGGGGCGTGGACCCTCCACGCCCCGTCTTCGGGCTGGACTATCAGCAATAGATGTGCCAGGCCGAAAAGGTCGTTTTCAGCGCAAAACCCGGCGCTTGCCCAAAAGACGGGAACTCTCTGTTCCGAGAATGAATATCGGTTCCCGCCACCGGCCAACCAAAAGCCGCTACATACAAGGCGGCAGCGTCGGACGGAAAAACAACGGGCAAAAAAAGAACGTTCAGTTCTTGATTTTTGAAAAGATCGGTATTACCATTTCCGACACCGAACCGGGCGCAGCAAAACAACGGTTCAACCCAGCGCCTCCCATCGAATCGACCGGATGGATGGAGCCATTTTTTTCGCTGCCATCCGTTCAGTGTATAAAAATTTTCGATTTCAGACGGTCAACTCCATCGGCCTAAAGCCGGCGGCCGATTTTCCGATAAGAAAATGAGACCTATGCCCTTTTTGGGGATCCGGATCGGACAAAAGGCATTGTTATTGCATTGCGAACTCGGCAAAAAAAACGCTTCTCTAACCAAGGAGTCTCGATGATGAAAAAAAGCCTTCAAAGAACCCAGACCGTCTCCCAGATGCAGCGGTTCATGGAAAACCGTGCGTTTCCATCGGCCAACACGGAAGTTGAAACGGAGGATGTCGATGAGCCGCCGTCGACGCGCAGCGCTGCGTCCTATGCCCCCCAGCCCCAAAGGCCTGCAAGATCCGTCCTTCCCGTTTCCAAAGTTTTAAAAATATCCCCGTCGCGCCTTTTACGAAAGCACTTCAACGCCACCCCGCGTCAATGGAACGACTGGCAGTGGCAGCTCCAGAACCGCATCCGAACCGCGGAAGGGCTTTCAAAGATCATTAATCTGAGCGACGATGAACAGCGTGCGCTGGCCTCGCACAGCGGAAAGATCCCGCTTTCCATCACGCCCCACTACGCCAGCCTGCTGGATAAGACCAACCCCTTGCATCCCCTGCGGCGCGCGGTGGTTCCCGTGCCCACGGAGCTGACCCTCGGCGCGGGAGAATCCGAAGATCCCCTGGGCGAGGATGCCGACAGCCCGGTTCCGGGGATCGTCCATCGATATCCGGACCGCGTGCTCTTTCTGGTCACCGATTTCTGTTCCACCTATTGCCGGTACTGCACCCGGTCCCGGATGGTCGGCAGGTCCGGCGCCCACCAGCGTTCTGGGGAAAGCCTGGATCGCGCCATCGACTATATCCGGTCCAACCCGTCCGTGCGGGATGTGCTGATTTCCGGCGGGGATCCGCTGACCCTTGCAGACGAAGCGCTGGAGGGGATCCTGATGCGGCTGCGGCAGATACCCCATGTGGAAATCCTTCGCATCGGGACCAAGGTGCCGGTGGTGCTCCCCCAGCGGATCACGCTGAAGTTGACCAAAATGTTGAGAAATTTTCATCCGCTCTGGATCAATATCCATTTCATGCACCCGGAGGAAATCACCCCGGAAACCGCTGCGGCCTGCGCCCGGCTGGCCGATGCGGGGATTCCCCTGGGAAGCCAGACCGTTTTGCTCAAAGGCATCAACGATTCGGTGGAGACCATGAAGGATTTGGTGCACGGGCTGGTCAAGATCCGGGTTCGTCCCTATTACCTATACCAGTGCGACCCCATTCAGGGTTCGGCCCATTTCAGGACCCCGGTGGATAAAGGCCTTGACATCATCCGGGGGCTCAGGGGCCATACCACGGGCTTGGCGGTTCCCACCTATGTCATCGACGCCCCGGGCGGCGGGGGAAAGGTCCCGCTGACCCCTGCATACGTGGCCGGCCGGGAGGGGAGCGACATCGTGTTGACCAACTACGAAAACCGCACCTTCCGCTACCCGGACAACCAGCAGATCGGTTCGCAACAGGGGGACCAAAGATGAGGGTCGGACTGACCTATGACCTGAAGGACGATTATCTTAAATCCGGATTCGATGACGAGGCCGCAGCGGAGTTCGACCAGGCGGATACCGTCGATGCCATTGCAGATGCGCTCGGGGCCGGGGGATATGAAACGGATCGCATCGGTCATATCCAGGCCCTGACAAAGCGGCTGGCCGCCGGGGACCGGTGGGACCTGGTGTTCAACATCGCCGAAGGCGTATATGGCATCGGAAGAGAAGCACAGGTTCCGGCGCTGCTGGATGCCTACCGGATCCCTTACACCTTTTCCGATCCGCTGGTCTTGAGCCTGACCCTCGACAAGGCCATGACCAAGCGGGTGGTCAGAGACCTTGGGGTTTCGACCCCTCCCTTTGCGGTGGTCAGGGACCGGTCCGATATCGACCTGATCGATCTTGCCTTTCCCCTTTTCGCCAAACCGGTGGGGGAAGGAACCGGAAAGGGAATCTCCGAAGCCTCCACCGTTCATAATCGGGACAGCCTCCGCTCGGTGTGCCGAAACCTTCTGGAGCGATTCCGGCAACCGGTTCTGGTGGAGCGGTTCCTTCCCGGAAGGGAGTTTACCGTGGGAATCCTTGGAACCGGTGCGGCGGCGAGGGCCATCGGGGTTCTTGAAATCGAGCTCAACAGTCAAGCCGAAAAGAGCGCCTATTCGTACCAGAACAAGAAGCACTACCAAACCCGGGTCTCCTACCGGCTGGCCAAAGATCTTGCGGCCGCGCACGCCGCGGACACGGCGCTGGCCGCCTGGAGAGGTCTGGGGTGCCGGGATGCGGGGCGGATCGATCTTCGGTCCGACGAGCGGGGGATTCCGAACTTTATCGAAGTCAACCCGCTGGCCGGGCTCAATCCCATCGATTCGGATCTTCCGATCCTCTGCCGGCATGTCGGGATGAATTTCCAGGCGCTCATCACAGCGATCATGGACTCTGCATTGCAGCGGGTCGCCCCCCAAGAGCGTGGAGAGAACCGGAGAAGGTCGGCCGCAAAGTGAATTGTGCCGCGGTTCTGTATTCCGAGGTTTCAAAAGAAGCGCCGGCGGACGAACAGGACACCCTTGTCCAGGTGGAAGCCGTCTGCGAGGCGCTGCGCGCACTGGGGTTCGAACCGGTTCCGGTCACCTTCACCCTGAATCTGGAGGCCGTGGGCCGCAGCCTCCGGTCCATCCACCCCCGGCTGGTTTTTAACCTGGTGGAGTCGGTAAACGGGCAGGGCCGGCTGGTCTACCTGGCACCGGCGCTGCTGGATTCGCTTCAGCTTGCCTATACCGGTGCGGGCACAGAGGCCATGTTTCTGACCTCCAACAAGCAGGTCGCCAAGCGGCTGCTCATGGGGCAGGGGCTTTCCACCCCGCCGGCTTACCCCCCGGCCGGCGCCAGGGAAACCGGTTTTGAACCGGGGCTGTATATCGTCAAGTCCGTTTGGGAGCACGCCTCCATCGGGCTGGACCAGCGGTCCATTGTTTCGGCGGAACAGCCGGGGGTTCTTAAGGCGGAACTCGCCGAGCGCGCCGCGCGATGGGGGGGGGACTGGTTCGCCGAAAAGTATATCGACGGCCGGGAGTTCAACCTGTCCCTTCTGGCCGCATCCGGGGGCCCCCAGGTGCTGCCCCCGGCGGAAATCCGCTTCGATCGGCTGGCCCAGGGAAAGCACCGCATCGTCGATTACCGCGCCAAATGGGATGTCGATTCCGAGGAGTACCGGCAGACCCCGCGCTGCTTTGATTTTTCCGAAAAGGACCGGCCCCTGCTCGACACCCTCCGGCGGATGACCCAAGACTGCTGGAAGCTGTTCCGGCTTGGCGGATACGCCCGGGTTGATCTTCGGGTTGACACCGCCGATAATCCGTTTATTCTAGAGGTCAACGCCAATCCCTGCCTGTCCCCGGACGGCGGTTTTGCAGCAGCGGCCCGGCGTGCCGGCATTTCCTTCGCATCGGTGGTGGCGCGGATTATCGACGACATCCCCATCGGCTGATGGAAGCGAGTATATTATGTTTCGTATCCGGCGCATTCACGACGACACCCTTTCCATTGACAAGGAGGCCATCGCCCAGGTCCAGAAAATCCTTCGGAATCAATTTTCCACCCTCTCGGATCGGGACGTCACCAAGCTGACCCGCCAACTGAAAGACCCGGTAAAGTACCGGTTCCGCTCCATCCTCTTTATCGCCGAAAATCTTCAGCACCACGTTCTGGGATTTGCCCTGGTGCAACACGCCCCGGATATCGGCTTTTGTTTCCTGGACTACATTTCCGTGGAGCCCCACAAATCCGGCGGCGGGGTGGGGGGCGCCCTCTACGAGCAGGTCCGGGAGGAAGCGGCCGCACTCAGCGGGGTGGGGCTGTTTTTCGAAAGCCTTCCCGACGAGCCGGATCTGTGCGGCAATCCGGCGCTGCTGGAGCAAAACCGCGCCCGGCTCAAATTCTACGAGCGCTTCGGCGCCACCCCCATCACCCATACGGCATATGAAACCCCGCTGAAACCCGAGGATACCTGCCCCCCCCACCTGGTGTTCGATCCCCTGGGCAAAAAGGTACCCCTGTCCAGGGAGCTGGCCCGAGCCATCATCCGGTCCATTCTCGAGCGCAAATACGGCAGCGCGTGCCCCCCGGGGTATATCGACCGGATCGTCGCATCGGTCCAGGACGATCCGGTCCGGGTAAGAAAACCCAGATACAGCCGGACCGCCCCGCCGGAGATCTCCCGTCCGCGCCAGTCCATCGTGAAGCGGATCGCCCTGGTGGTCAACGACCGGCACGATATCCATCATGTCCGCGAGCGGGGATATGTGGAAGCCCCGGTCCGGATCAGCCGGATCCTGGAAGGACTCGACAGGACCGGGCTCTTTGACCGGCTGAGCCCGCATCATTTCTCGGAAAGGGACATCAAGTCGGTGCATGCCAACGGGTATGTGGAGTATTTTAAGCGGATGTGCACGCGGCTGGAGCCCGGCCGATCCATCTATCCCTACGTATTTCCCATCCGGAACAGCACCCGCCCCCCCAAGGAGCTTCCGGTCCGCGCCGGCTACTATTGCATCGACACCTTCACCCCGCTGAATCGAAACGCCTTTACCGCGGCCAAGCGGGCCGTGGACTGCACCCTGACCGCGGCCCGATCGATTCTCCAGGGGTATCGTCTGGCCTATGCGCTGGTTCGCCCCCCGGGGCACCATGCCGAGCGGGAAGCGTTCGGGGGCTTCTGCTACTTCAACAATGCGGCGGTTGCCGCCAACTATCTGAGCCGCCAGGGGCGTGTGGCCGTGCTCGATATCGATTTTCACCATGGAAACGGCACCCAGGATATCTTCTATGATCGCGCAGACGTGCTCACCCTGTCCATCCACGGGCATCCCTCGTTTGCCTACCCGTACTTTTCGGGGTTTGCCGACGAACGGGGATTCGGCGCCGGGGAGGGCTTCAACCGCAACTACCCCATGCCCGAGCATCTCACCGGGGAAGCCTACCGCAAGGTGCTGGCCCAGGCGCTTCGAAGGATTCAAACCCATCGGCCCCATTTCCTGATCGTGGCCTTGGGGCTGGATACGGCCAAGGGGGATCCCACCGGCACCTGGAACCTGACGGCAAAGGATCTTGAGATCAACGGCCGCCTGATCGGCTCGCTTCGCCTCCCCACCCTGGTGGTCCAGGAGGGCGGGTACCGGACCCGATCCCTGGGATTGAACGCCCGGCATTTTTTCGAAGGCCTCTTCACCGGGGCCTTTGCGCCGCTCGATACCGCTGGAAAAGAGGATTCACGGCAGTGGAAACAACGGACCCTGGAAAACTTTTAGACCCCCGGGCAATCGCCTTCCGGGAGCAAACCCGATCTTCGGATGTGAACACCGTGGGGGAGATGACCTCCTCGACGGGTTTTTTTTCGACAGAAGAAATCGCCATCGCAGAGGAGCTGATCCAGACCGCGCATGAAAAAGGACCCGGCAGCGGATACCGGTTTTTGTTCGCCGAAAGCGGAAGCGCCACCGTGGGCTTTACCTGCTACGGTCCGATCCCCGGGACCCGCTCCAGCTACGACCTTTACTGGATCGTCGTGCATCGGGGGGTTCAGGGGGCCGGCTGGGGTGCTCTGCTGTTGGCCGAGACCGAAACCCGGGTCCGGAACCTGGGGGGAACCCGGATCTATGCGGATACCTCCTCGCGCGCCCAGTACGAACCGACCCGCCGGTTTTATGAAAAGAACGGCTTCCGGCAGGCCGCGCGCCTGGAGGATTTTTATGCCCCCGGGGACGGAAAAGTCATTTATCAAAAAATCATCGGCTAAGGAGAAAACCCCCTGATGGATCCCTATACCAGCGGTTTGGTCACCAAGGACGCTTTTTTCAAGAAACGGCCCGTAGAAGGCAGGATCGTCGCCGTACTGGCCAATCGGTATGACCGGCGCAACCTGAGCCTGATTCCCCAGCTGTCCCGGGCGGTGCTGAAAAACGAAATCCACGAGCTGATGCTCACCGACGAGGGGGTTTCCCCCGGCGATACGATCAACCGCATCTGCTGCCTGTGCTTTTTCGAGGTGACCGTGCCGGGGATCATCGTGCGGGGGGACCGGCTGCTGGTATCGGGAAAAGACATGGGAACCGTGCTCGGATTCAACGGCGACCACATGCCCAACCATCTCAACATCGTGGTCAACGGCGCCGAGCAGAAAACAGGGGCGGAGCTGGAAATCGACCTTGACGAAACCCTGATCCTCCGCAAAACTCAGGAATGAGTCCGCCGGCGGCGGATCAAACCAGTTCCCGAATCAGCCCGGACAGGTCCGCCGCCCGTTCCAGGGATTCCACCGCGTGGACAATCCCCTGCCGTTTGGATGGGGACACGGCCCCGGCCACCAGCCGGTTGAATTTTTCCTGGAGCTCGGGTGCGCTGAGGGGATCCTCGGGCCAGCCCTTGGCCACCTGCCGGTGGGCTGAAAGGATCCCGCGGTTTCGGGTGAAAACCTCCACCCGGGCCGGCCGGCACCCCTCATCGGCCAGATGGATGCGGTCCAGCTCGGGATCCCGCCGCACCTCGACCCGTTGGGCCAGGGCCAGGACCCGCCGGTCTTCCGCAGCGTCAAGAGCGAACTCGTCCAGAAAGACCCGCTGCTTGAGCAGGGCCAGGGCCACGCAAAAGGGAATGCTCGATTTCTTGGCCGAAGCGGTTTGGGGGGATTTTTCCCCCAGATCGCTGGCAAACCGGTGGGTGCTGACCACGATCCGCTCGATCTGCTCGGGGTCCGGGCCATGGGCGGAGGCGATTTCCAGGGCCGCATCCACGGTGGTGTGGGAGAAGCTGCACGAGGCGTGCTTTTTGAAATAGACTTCCAGGATCCGCCAGTCCTCCCCCAGCCCCCGGGTAATTTTTTCAAGATCGAAGCCATCGGCCACATTGCGGCAGAACCCCATGGGGCCCTCGAACAGCTTGACCGGACCGGTGAGATCCGCGTGGGCCATCTGCGCGGCCAGGGTTCCCACAAGGGCGGGCCACCCGGCGTAAAGATCCTTTACCGCGGCCCCCTCGGTAAAGGTTTGAAAGGGGGAAACCGGGGTCAAACAGCAGTTTCCCATGGCATGGGTCATCTTGCCCGGGTCCAGCCGCATCAGCTTGCCCGCTGCGGCCGCGGCCCCGAAGGCACCCGTCAACCCGGGGGCATGGATCCCCCGGTCGTAGATCGCAGAAGGGGTGATCGCATCCCCCACCCGGATCACGGTCTCGTATGCGGCCACCACCGAGGCGAGAAAGTCTTTTCCGGATGCGCCGGTTTTTTCCGCCACGGCCAATGCCGCCGGAAGGCCGGTCACCCCGGGATGGACATGCCCGACGATGTGCCCGTCGTCCAGCTCCAGCCCGTGGGCGGTAAACCCGTTGACCATGGCCGCCTGGGCGCAGGTGGTTCGGTGGCCGAAGGGGATGACCGAAGCCTCGGGCCGGCCCCCGAGCGGCTCGATGAATGCAAAAAACCGTTTGGCTGCGGGGGTCCGGGCCCCGGAAAGCAGCACCCCCAAAAAGTCCAGAAGGCATTTTTTCGCCTGGGCCACCACGGCCGGGGGAATGTCGGCAAAGGTGAGCCGGGAGAGAAAATCGGCAAGTTCCCTTGTGGTCTGTCTCATGAACCCTCCGTTTCGCTGTTCAGGTCGATTGATCCCCAACATTTCGCCGATAAACCCGCAGGCTGTTCAAACCGGCCTACACTCCCCGGGGTCGGAAAAAACTTGCGGGGCCTCGATGGTATAGAGCGGTTCGGTCCGCAGCCGCCGGTCCGCCGCGTGATAATCGGCCATGCTGCCGATATCCAACCGGGAGCCGTTTACCCGGAACGCGTAAACGGTATCGTGCCGGCACAGGTAATCGATGAAATGACCGGGGGCATCGGTGTTCTGGCCGGTCTTTAGAAATTCATGAAGGATGCCAACGGCGGTGTTCTTCAAAAAATAGATCGCCGGGCAGGACCCGTCGGACGGGGGATGCGCCGGTTTTTCATGGAGCCCAAGGACCCGGCCGTCCGGGCCCAATTCCGCAACACCGGTCCGTCTGAGCCGCTCGGGGTCTTTTTCCGGGAGCACCACGATCCGGTGGAAAGCACCCTCGAGAAACGCCTCCCACAGGGGCCGGAGGGGAAACCGGAAAATATTGTCCCCGGCGGCCACCAGGGCGCGGGAAAACGCAGGGATGTTTCCCAGCACCCAGGCAAGGTCTTTGCAGGCGCCCAGCCGGTTTTCGTCCGCGGTGGACCCGTCGTTGTGAATGTGGATCCGAAAGGTCTCGAACCTTTCCCCCTGCTGGTCCCGCCAGGTTCGAAACCCATGGGCGAATTTGGCGTTGGTGACGATATGCACCGCGTGGATGCCTTTCAGCGCAGAGACCTGCTCCACCAGGTAGGTTAATACCGGTTTTCCCCCCGCCTCCAGCAGGGGCTTGGGGACCTTCGCCGTCAGGGGATACATCCGGGTGCCGTAGCCGGCGCACAGCAGGATGGCGATCACAGGACGTGCACCCCCTTGACCGATGACGCCAGGTAGACCGCGGCGCGATCCGCGGCTTCCGGGTGGCTTTTCCCATAGGCGGCCCGGATGCTGGCTGCCGCGGATTCCGCATGCTGCGACTCGACCAGCCCCACCACGCACCCGCCGAAACCCCCGCCGCTGAACCGGGCGCCCAGGACCCCCCGGGTGGTGCGGACGATCCGCTGAAGATCGTGCACCGCCGGGCTTCCGCATTCATAGTATTGGATGGAGCTGTTGCAGGACTGGTTCATCAGCCGGCCGAACACCTCCAGCCGCCCGGCCTTCCAGGCCGCCAGCCCCGAGTGGACCCGCCGCACCTCGCCGAAGAAATGCCGCGCTCTGCGGTAGAGCGCCGGATCGAGTTTTTTCCCCTGGGCGAGAAAGCCGGCCTCGGAAATCTCCGAAAGCACGGCCGCCGGGTCCTGCCCCTCCAACCTGGACAGGGCCCGGGCCGCCTGCCGGCATTCCTGGACACGGGTGTTGTACCCGGTGGCGGTCAGCTCCCGGGCAAAACCCGAGTATGCGATCAGGATCCGGTACGCACCGGCGCCCGCCCGGTCCGGAAGGGCTTCCACCGAGGGTTTGCGGGTGTCGATGTGCAGCAGGTGGTCTTTTTGCCCGAACACGATGCTGGTCTGGTCCAGGATGCCGTTTTTGAGCCCGATGTATTGGTTTTCCGCCTGCTGGGTGAGACGCACATAGTCCCACGGACCCGGTGCGATGTCGTTTGCCGCGGCCAGGGCATGCAGGTAGGCCACCAGCACCGACGCCGAAGAACTCAGCCCGGCCCCGGGCAGCATCCCGGAGACAAGCCCCGTGATTCCCCGCTTCATCCGATGGCGCTTTTTGAGCGCAAGGGCCGCGCCGCGCAGATAGTGCCCCCAGGCACCGGGGATATGGGGGGGGATATCGTTAAGATCAAAGGAAACGGGGTCCGGGTAATTCCGGCTGCGCAGGGACACCACCGGCTCCTCTGAAGGGGCATAGGCCAGGATCGTGTATGCGCCCACCGTCATGCCCAGCACGGGTCCGCCCTGGTGGTCGATGTGCGCTCCCAGCGGGCAGATGCGATAGGGGGAGGCCACCACCCGAACCATTTGAGAGGCAATGTCGTTTCGTGCGCAAAATTCATCCACCAGCGCGCCGCTTTCGGTGTGCAGATCCGGAAATTCCATGGCTGGTCATCCTTCCCGGTTGGCGATACTGCCCCCATCCCGTCCCCGCATCGCGTGGGGGATCCACTGCAGCCGGAATCTTGAACAATATCCTTATCCTGTGGCATCGGGATGCCGGCCGAAGCGCCCGACCCCAGCACGGATCCCCCTCCGGCATGACGAAAATTCTTTAGGCTCCCCAGAGTGTAGATAATTCGGAAAAATGTCAAATAAAAATCAATATCCACCCCGTGCCCATCCATTACATCCCATCCCCCGGCGCTGACCTTTGGATACCCTTGACACGGGGGGCACATTATTCCTTCCCCCCTTGTGGTGGAAGGAACTTACAGGCGGCCCCTTGACCATTGCCCCCGTACCCTCCCTGTGTCAAGGGTATGCGATGCTAAGTACACGTCGGCATAAATACGATATCGTTTTAAAATCCCTCCCGGCCTCCCTTTATAAAAGGGAGGAGAGTGGTATGTCTCCCTTTAGAAAAGGGAGTAGGGGATTTTGCCTCCCTTCATAAAAGGGAGGCCGGGTAATTTGCCCCCCTTTGGAAAAGGGAGGAGAATAATTTCCCCCTTTTTTAAAGGGGGTCAGGGGGAGGGGGAAGAGGGTTGCATTTTAATCAACTCCTCCAGGTTGACAAAATCCCCGTTTGGCGGAAAAATAAAACCGGAATTCCATTCGGCCAAACGGTCTACCTTTCGGATCGAGGGGGAGTCCATGCCGCCCGCCGGTCACCATTTTTTGCGCCACCCGCCGCCGGACCGGTCCGGAACCGGCACGCGGGCCGATACCTCCCGGGAGCAGCGGATCGAAGACGAAAGACCGATTCTCTGCCGGCGATGCGGGCATCCCGTCACCCGCACCTCCGAACGGATCTCGGTGGACGGCGCCCATGCACACACCTTTGCCAACCCCGGGGGCATCGTTTATGAAATCGGTTGTTTTCGGGCCGTGTTCGGGTGCGGATACGCCGGCCCGGCCAGCGACGAATTCACCTGGTTTGCCGGGTATCGCTGGAAGGTGGCCTTCTGCGGGGGGTGCCTGGCCCACCTGGGCTGGCTCTTTGTCCCGGCCCAAGGGGGCAACAGCTTCGCCGGGCTCATCCTGGACCGGCTCCTGCAGCCGGATTGAGCATTTACTTTTTTTGCGGAAGCTCAACCGTAAAGGTGCTCCCCTGGCCGGGCCGGCTGGTTACCGTGATCTCCCCGCCGTGGGCCCGGGCGATGGCCCGGGCAAGGCTCAGCCCGAGCCCGGCTCCGGTTTGCGTGCGGCTCTGGTCGCAGCGGAAAAACCGCTCGAAGATGTGGGAAATATCCTCCGGTGCGATCCCGATCCCCGTATCCCTGAAACAGATGCGGACCCCGGCCGGATCGGTTTCGGCCCAGAGGTCCACCCGGCCGCCGGGCGGGGTGTATTTGATGGCGTTGTCCAGCAGGTTGGCGGTCATCCGCTGGATCAGGCGCCGGTCCCCAAGGATCCTTGCCGGCCGGGTCGTATCGCAATCAAGGCGGATCCCCTTGTCTTCGGCAAGGGGCCGGAACAGCTCGCAGGCGTCCTGCAGAACCGGTGCGAGGTCCACCGGTTCGGCGTCCACCCCACCGATGCCGGCTTCTGTTCTTGAAATCATCAGCATGGTGTTGATCATCTCCAGGAGCCGATCGCAGTCCTCGATGATCTGCGCGCCCATGGACCGGTATTCCGCCATGGAGGTTCCGGTGGTCAGGGTGATTTCGGCGATCCCCCGGATCCGGGTGATCGGGCTTTTCAGGTCATGGGCGATGTTGTCGCTCATCTCGCGGATGCTGGTCACCAGCAGCTCGATCCGATCCAGCATCTGGTTGAAGGTGGTCGCCAGTTGATCGATCTCGTCCTGCCGGTGGGTCAGCGGGACCCGCTGGGTCAAATCCCCCCCGGTGATCTGCCGGGCGGTGCGGGTCACCGACGCCACCCCGGATACGGCCCGCTGGGCCATGAACCATCCGATACCCGCGGACAAAAGGATCAGCAACGCCATGGTGATCGCGACGATCTTTCGAAACGCCTGGACAAACCGGTCGATGTTTTCCATGGACTGGCCCAGCTGGAGCAAGATTCCCGGGCCCACCACCGTGTAGAGGATCCGCACCTGGGGTTTGCCTTGGGCGAGGTCGATGGTATCCAGCACCCGGGGGGTTCCGCTCAACAGGGCACGGATGGCGTTCTGTCCGATGCCGATATCCTGCCAGTAGGACATGTTCGAAGAAGAAAACACCTCGCCGGCGGGGGAAAGCAGCCTGAAAAAGATCTTCTTTTCCCCCGATGCCTGGGTCTCCAGCACCGCGACGCTCTTGACCGCAGCGATGCCCCTTGCGTCGAGCAGCGAGGAAAACACCCCGGCCTGCCGGGTGAGGTTCTGGTCGATCTGGCCCCGGAGCTCCGAGGTGATCAGAACGTAGAACAGAAAAAAGGTCACCCCGCAGCAGAGCGCAAATATGCCCGCATACCAGAGGGTGAGTCTGAAGGCCAGTTTCTGGTGCAGCTTAGGCAGCGTCTTTGAGGACATAGCCGGCTCCGCGGATGGTATGGATCAATTTTTTTTCAAACCCCTTGTCGATTTTATCCCGCAGCCGGCTGATGCGCGCCTCGACCACGTTGGTCTGGGGATCGAAATGATAGTTCCAGACATGCTCCATGATCATGGTCTTGGATACCACCCGCCCGGCGTTTCGCATCAGGTACTCCAGCAGGGAAAACTCCAGGGGCTGCAGATCGATTTTTTCCCCCGACCGGACCACCTCCCGGGTCAGCAGATCCAGACAAAGATCTCCGACGGACAGCCGTGTGGGTTCGGCCGCGCCGGTGGATCGACGGATCAGGGCCTGGATGCGTGCCAGCAGCTCTGAAAAGGCGAAGGGCTTGGTCAGGTAATCGTCGCTTCCCATCTGAAGCCCCTTGACCCGGTCGTCCAGGGATCCCCTCGCGCTCAAGATGATCACCGGGGTGTTGATTTTGTTCTTGCGCAGGGTCTGGATCAGGGTCAGCCCGTCGGTCTTGGGCAGCATCAGGTCGATGACGGCCGCATCGTAGGGTTCGGTCAGCGCCAGGTGGAGCCCCTCTTCGCCGTCAGCGGCGTGATCCACGGCAAACCCCGCGGCCTTCAACCCCTTTTCCACAAAGGAGGCGATCTTCTTATCGTCTTCGACCAGCAGCACCCGCATCGCTCCTCCTTTTATTCCTTGCCCCCTTGTGGGAGAAGGTTTCCGTAAAGGGCTATTTCAACACCCCCGTCACCATTCCTTCCCCCCTTGCGGGGGAAGGTTAGGATGGGGGGTGTTTTCAATACATCCTGATTCCAAGCCCTTAGTATCCAAAATCAACGATATATTTCCCTATGGGGGCTTGTCCTCAAACTGTGTCAAGTGTATGGAATGCTCAGCCCGCCAGGGGCGGGGAATTTATTGTTATAAAAACAAAATTTTTACCCTCTGTGTCACGTGGGTCCAAAGATCCACCCGGGGGGAGAGGACATCCCACCCAACCCTCTCTTTCCTGCCGGGGACGAAGACATCCCCCCAACTCTCTCCCCCAGTTTGGGGCAGGGGGCAGGGCCTTCCCCTACTTGATAGGGGAGTGAGGGGGCTATCGATGCCAAGACAATTATGAGACCCTTAATAAGAACTCGACAGTGCAAAGTTTTTCTAATAAACCTATCGCCGTTGCGCGGATCATAGCCGCTGATTCAAAAGGGATCAACGGCAATTTTATACCGCCCGCGGCAGGGGCGTTCATTTTTTCTT
>ENA-OSEO01004413-OSEO01004413.1-sediment-metagenome-genome-assembly--contig:-NODE-4413-length-14897-cov-3.498313_pt1 | contig 14897 bp, 7 predicted proteins | sample MGYA00237883_ERZ534232 | MGnify/ENA metagenome assembly ERZ534232 | reverse complement strand
TCTCCATTCTGGCATCGCAGCAAAATATCATCCATTTCGAAAACCGCTACCGCTGTAAAGATGGTACCTATCGCTGGCTCGACTGGGTTTCAGCCCCGGCCGGGAAAATGATCTATGCTGCCGCACGGGATGTTACCGAGCGCAAACAGGTTGAAGAAATGCTCAATAAGCAGATAAAGTTCGAGACAATGCTGGCCGAAATTTCGACATCATTTATCAATCTCCCTGCTGAACGGATCGATAGCGAAATTGAAGACGTCCAGCGCCGCCTCCGCGAATTCCTCGATCTTGACCGCTCCACTCTTTGGCAAGTCTGTGAGGATGAATCCGGGGCGCTGCTGCTGACGCATATACATCAGCTGCCAGGAAGCCCACCAGCTCCCGAGAAGGCGAATGCATGGGAAATATTCCCCTGGACAGCGAAAAAGAGCTTGGCTGGAGAGACGGTGATTATTTCAAAAATGACCGATCTCCCGTTGGAAGCAGACCGCGACCGGAAAAATTTCAACGCATACGGCACCAAGTCCGTCGTGGCCGTTCCATTATCGGTAGGAGATGGGCCGATATTTGGCGTGTTGACCTTTGCTGTCTTGAGCGAAGAGAGAAGCTGGACGGAGACGGTAGTGATGGGGTTCAAGCTTATCGCGCAAGTGTTTGCCAACGCGCTCGCCCGTAAGAAAGCCGAACTGGCCTTGCGCGAAAGCGAGGCACGACTGAGTCTGGCGACAGATTCCGCGGGGGCGGGCCTATGGATCATGGAAGTTGACACCGGTAAGTTGTGGGTTACACCCAAAACCCGGGAGCTGTATCATTTTGCTCCGGATGAAGAACTGAACTTTGAAAGGATCTTCCAAACGATACATCCTGATGATCGTGAGCAGGTCCATCAAGCAGTGCAGCAGGCAATCCAGTCGGGAGGGGAACTCAAGCTCGATCACCGGATCGTGCTCCCTAACGAAAGCATTCGATGGATAGCTGTTCGCGGGAGACGGCACCTTGGATCAACCGGAGAGCCACTTCACCTGATGGGCGTGTCGCTTGACATCACCGAACGCAATGAAGCGCAAGCGGAGTTGAAAAGACACTATGAGCGTATGGAGGAGATCGTCGCAGAGCGCACTTCCGAATTGGCCGAAGCCAAGGAGAGGGCGGAGTCGGCGGACCGCCTTAAATCGATTTTTTTGGCCACCATGTCCCATGAACTGCGCACACCCCTCAACTCCATTATCGGTTTCAGCGGGATCCTCCAGCAGGAGCTGGCCGGTCCTTTAAATGAGGAGCAGAAAAAACAGTTGGGCATGGTGCGCTCCAGCAGTAAGCACCTGCTTAACCTGATCAACGATGTGCTGGACATTTCGAAGATCGAAGCCGGGGAACTGATAGTCGCCATGGAGCCTTTTGATCTCAGGAGGGTAATCGAAAATGTTTTTCGGACCGTTAGCCCCCTGGCCGAAGAAAAGGGCCTTACACTTGAGTTAGACGTTGCACCCGCCGTGGGAGAGATCACGGGCGACAAGAGGCGTGTGGAACAGGTCCTCCTCAACATTTTGAGCAATGCCGTCAAGTTTACCGAGAAGGGGAATGTCCGCATGAAGTGCCGGGTGAGGGAAGGTGAAGTCCTGTTCCGCGTCGCAGACACGGGCATTGGCATCAAATTAAAGGATATAGACACATTGTTTAAGCCGTTTCAACAGATCGACACGCATATCGACCGGAAGTACGAGGGCACTGGACTCGGGCTCTCGATCTCCCGGAAGATCGTGGAAATGTTGGGCGGGAAAATCTGGGTGGAAAGCGAATGGGGAAAAGGGAGCGTCTTCAGTTTCACCCTTCCGACAAAAATAAAGACGCTATGAAAGCAAAAGTCCTCTCCGCGAACCACCCTCCAATCCCTGATGAAGAGACTGCGCATCAGTCGCTCCGACCGGTGATGCCGAAATCGTGGCTTATTGCCGAGATTTCGGCACAAAACCCATTTTTGCCTTGCCTCCCCTAAACATGTTCTCCTGAAAAATATCTATAGATCATAACGGGTTATCCCGGAAGTACCCTTGAAATTCCTTCTGGCATGTATTTCGCTTATTCCCTTTAGTACCTGAACATCTAAGGGCTAAGAATTTACGCAGGATTTTGGTTTCCGTCCTTTATAAAGCCTCAAATATAAGACCGCAGTCGTGACTGAATCGGTAATGTTATTTTTAAAAAGGACAGGATAAAAATAAAGGAGAGACGTATGTTTAACAACTCGTATTTTGACAGGTTTTTGATAAAGATTTTATTTTTGGTCATCTTAGGGGTTGCCGTAACGGCATGCAAAGAAAAACCAGAGATCGTTGAAGAGGTTCGAGCTCTTAAGACCATCACCGTTTCCCAACTGGCCACCGGTCAAATACGCAAGTTCTCCGGAATTGTCAGGGCAACCGATTCTTCAAATCTGAGTTTTGAGGTCAGCGGAAGTGTTGAAACGGTGCATGTCGATATCGGAGATCGTGTCCGAAAAGGACAACTATTGGCCGTTTTGGATAAAGAACCCTACCGGTTGGACGTGGATGCTGCACAGGCCGAACTTGTAACGGCCGAGGCCAAGGTTGTTAATACAAAGGAGGAGTACGATCGGCAGGAGAGGGTCTATTCACAGGGCGCGGGTGCCAAAAGCAAGCTGGACCGAGCGAAGTATAATCTCGATGCCGCCCGGAGCCAGGTGAATTATCAGATCGCAAAGCTGAATATCGCCAAACGAAATCTCAGTAAGACCATGCTGACCTCGCCGTACGATGGCTATATCGCCTGGCGTTCCGTGGATCCGCACGAGGAAATAAAAGTTGGACAACAAGTGTTCGCGATTGATGCCAAAGGGGCCTTGGAAGTGGGATTGGCTGTTCCGGAGACCACGATCAATCGATTACATATCGGTGCTGCTGCAACTGTCAGGTTTCCCACGCTGCCCGCTCACTCTGTAGAAGGTCGCATCTCTTATATCGGTTCTGCCGCTGTAAAATCCAATGCTTTCCCAGTCAAGGTTAGCCTGATCGAGCCGCCGGCGAATATAAATCCGGGTATGACCGCTGAAGTATCTCTGGTCCTGAAAGATGACAGTCAAGTTGCCGGTTACCGGGTCCCGATTCAGGCCATTCTTCCCGCCAAGGAGGTTGGGGAAGGATATGCTTTTGTGTATGACCCGAAAACCTCCACCGTTCAAAAGACGTTGATCCAAACCCTCGGCGCGGAGCAGAACATGACGATCGTATCTAAAGGTCTCTCTGCCGGAGATATCGTTGCCGTTGCCGGCGTAAGTTTCCTGGCTGATGGAATGAAGGTAAAGCTTATGGGACATTAATTGTCTTCTTAAAGATTGCACCAGATTTTTGAATTCGGAGCAGAAAATGAAAAGTATAACCGATTTTGCACTCAATAATTCTCGAACCGTTATTGTGGTAATGCTTGTGATATTCTTTGGCGGCATTGTTTTGTTTGGGAAAATTCCAAAACTCGAAGATCCCTACATTACCATTCGCGAAGCATTGGTCGTGGCAAAAAACCCCGGTATGCCTGTGGAGAAGATTGAGCGACTGATTACCCGTCCCATAGAAGAAAAAATAAGATCCATGGGTGAAGTCGATGACATCAAAGATTCCACATCCAAAGTCGGCGAGTGTATTCTTCATGTGACCATTAAAGACGAAGTGCCTGCGGAAGATCTTCCCGCAGTGTGGAAACTGTTGCGCAATCGAATGAGCGATTTGGAACCCAGTCTACCTGCCGGCACCATCGGGCCCATGGTGAACGATAGCTTCGGTGACACATCCATGGCGACCATTGCGCTCTGGAGCGATGGTTTTTCCATGGCGGATATGCGTGAAACCGCCCGTGACATCCGGGAACGTCTCAACCTGATGAAGGGGATTCAAAAAATTGATCTCACCGGAGTTCAGGAAGAGCGCATTTATATCGAAACTTCAAACGCCAAAATGGCGCAAATCGGAATTGATCCAAAAGTCATCGGAAATAGCTTAAAGCAGCAAAATATCATCCTTCCCGCCGGCAGGGTAGATATTAACGGTACGGAAATCATTCTGGAGACATTGGGCAGTTTCAGATCCATTGAGGAGATCGGTGATGTGCTTATACCCGTTGCCGGCACCCAGGCCGCAATCCCCCTGCGCGATATTGCAAGCATCAGGAAAGCATATGTGGAACCCATCCAGAATCCTGCCTATTACAATGGCCATCAAGCCATTGTTCTGAGTCTGTTTTTGTTTAAGGGCGTGGATGCGGTAGAATTCGGCGAACGATTGAAGAAAAACGTCAAGGAGATTGAACAGTCCCTTCCCTTGGGCTACAAGCTTGATTTCGCCACCTTTCAGCCCGAACTCATCACCAAAGCCGTCAACGGGATGGTGAGCAATGTGGTGCAGAGTGTGGGGATTGTCCTTGGGGTGGTGATGATTATGCTGGGGCTAAGAACCGGTCTGATTGTGGGATCATTCATTCCCTTTGTCATGCTCTTCGGGGTGGTCATGATGAGCGTGCTCAATATCGATATGCAGCGCATTTCACTGGCCACCATGATTATTGCCCTGGGCATGTTTGTAGATAACGCCATCGTGGTGTCTGATGATATCAAGGTGAATCTGGAAAGCAAAATGAATCGCAAAGACGCGGTTTTAAAATCGGGCCGGTCTCTTTCCGTCCCCCTTTTGACCAGTACGCTCACCACCGTTTTCGCCTTTGGACCGATTATCTTTCAAATTGGAAGTACCGGAGATTATACCAAATCTTTGGGTCAGGTCATGATTATTCTGCTCATGGGCTCATGGTTCCTCTCCATGTTCTCTTCCACCAGCTTATGTTACTGGTTTATGAAGGCCAAGCCTGCTGCCGGCACTGACAAAAAAGAAAAGATTGATCCTTACCAGGGTAAATTCTATCAGATTTACCGAAAAATCCTGGCCTTCAGTTTGCGGAATCGATTGCTTGTGCTGGGTATCGTGGGTCTGACCTTTGCATTAGCGGTGTTCGGGTTTACAAGAATACCACGAATCCTGTTTCCCAATGGCGACAGAAATCAGTATACGGTCTATCTCGATTTTCCTGCCGGAACCCATATCGAGGAAACCGATAGAAATATTCGGGAATTTTGCGCATGGCTGCAGGATAAAAAAGAGAACCCGCAAATCACCGGGGCAATTGCCTATGTGGGAAATGGCGGACCCCGATTTTTCCTTTCACTGTCGCCGACAGATCCTGATCCTAACAATGCTTTTGTCATCGTAAACACGCAAACAGGGGATCAGGTGGATGAACTTATCAAACGTACGCGGCGGCATCTGCTGGATCATTTTCCCAATGCCCGTGGAAGGGTCAAGGCAATGTTTCTGGGGTCCTCCGAACCCGGAATATTGGAGATCCGTCTCAGTGGTCCGAATATAGACGTATTGCGGGAACAGGCCGAACAATTGAAGGCAGGGTTAAGAGAAATCCCCGGCACTCTGGATATCAAGGATGACTGGAATAACCGGGTTATTTCAAGAAAGGTTGAGGTCGATCAGTACCGTGCCCGCCGCGCCGGATTAACCTCCCAGGATGTGGCCGACTCTCTGAGCTTTTTTATCGACGGCACTACGATAACCAATTTCCACCAGGGTAATGTCGATATTCCCATTGTGGGGCGTGGTATCAAGGCGGAACGGGATTCATCGTCCAGCTTGGAAACACTTAACGTCTATTCGCAATCCAATAACACCGGTGTGCCCCTCAATCAGGTTGCCGATGTATACAGCAGAGGGGAACTCAACCGTATCGTTCGCTACAACCAGGAGCGCACCATAAAAGTCAGCGCCAAGCACCAAGTGCTGAAGGCTGTTGAACTCTTTGGGCAAATCAAGCCGACACTTGATCGGATGAAGTTTCCCCAAAATCACCACTGGGAAATGGGAGGTGAACTGGAAAACTCCGCCAAGGCAATGGCGAAACTGTCAAAACCGTTGTTTCCATGTTTTGCCGCCATCGTCATCCTGCTTGTATGGCAGTTTAACTCTATCCGGCGCGCCGGCATTATCATGCTGACCATTCCCCTGGTGCTGGTGGGTGCTGTGCTTGGTCTTATTGTTATGAGAGCGGATTTTGATTTCATGGCCATTCTCGGACTTCTGGCCCTGGCCGGATCCATTGTGAATAACGGCATTGTAATGATCGATAAAATCGAAGAAAACAAACGGGACGGGCAGTCACCCTATGATGCGGTCATCAATTCAGCTGTCAGCCGCTTCAGACCCATATTACTTTCGGTTTCAACAACCATGCTTGGGTTCACGCCGCTGATTATTTACCATGACGCGCTCTTTTACAACATGGCATGTGTGATGTTCTTTGGCCTGGGAATTGGCAGTCTGTTTACGCTTAACTATGTTCCGGCGCTTTATACCCTGTTTTTCCGCATTGAAGCACCGGATAGGTAGTTGGGTTTTAATACCTGAATTCGCACGAGAAAAAAGGAACGGTAAAATGAAAACGTGCTGTCTTATCTTTGGAATGGTTATCAGCTTTGCCCTGCTGTTTACCGGATGCGCAGTCGGGCCGGATTATATCAGGCCCGACGCACCGAAACCTCAGAAATGGCTTGAGGAAAAGGATCCTCTCATCAAGAGTGAACCGGCAGATTTTGGCCGGTGGTGGACAGTCTTTAACGATCCTGTTCTCGATACACTGGTTGAGATGGCTTCTCAGCAGAACCTTTCCCTTAGAATCGCAGGAATCAGAATTCTGGAAGCCCGTGCCCAGGTAGGGATCGCTACCGGAGACCTCTATCCCCAGTCGCAATCTGTCGGTGGAAGCTACTCTTATACAGACGTGAGCAAAAACGCTGCGAATTCTCAGCCTGGCGCCGACTTTCATTATGGCGATATGGAGTTGGGCTTTGACGCTGCATGGGAACTGGACTTCTGGGGTAAATTCCGCCGTGCCGTTCAATCAGACATAGGCAAACTTGAAGCTTCAATTGCAAGCTATGATGACTTATTGGTCACTCTCACTGCCGAGGTGGTCCGTACATATGTCTTTATTCGTACACAAGAAGAGCTTCTGGGCATTGCAAGAGAGAACGTAAATATTCAGGAACAGTCCCTTCAAATCACCGAAACGCGTTTCAATGAAGGAGACGTCACCGAACTGGATGTTCAACAGGCCAGAGCCCTTCTGCGAGACACTCAAGCCACGATCCCCCGGTTACAAGCAGGCCTTCGCCAGAGCAAGAACGGGCTTGCTATTTTGCTTGGGATGCTCCCCGGAGAACTCACAGATATATTAGAAGCACCGAAGCCCATTCCCGCAGTGCCTGGTGAGGTAAGCGTGGGGGTTCCGTCGGAGTTGCTGCGTCGGCGTCCGGATATCCGCCTTGCAGAACGTCAGCTTGCCGCCCAAAGCGCCCTGATCGGCGTTGCAAAAGCAGACCTTTACCCACATTTCTCTCTTTTCGGTTCCATCGGGTTGCGGTCGAGTGATGCAGCTGTAACGGCAGCAGGTTTTCCCGGTGGCAGCTCATTTGGCGATCTCTGGAATTCCGACAGCATCGAATTTTTTGGCGGACCCGGTATTACCTGGGACATTTTTAACTATGGACGCATCAAAAACCGTGTTCGTGTTCAGGATGCCCGATTTCAGCAACTGGTTGTCAATTACCAGAATACAGTGCTCAAGGCAGCCCAAGAAACAGAAGACGCCATGGTGGCCTTTTTGCGATCCCAGGATGAGGTGAAATTTTTGTCGGAAAGCGTGAAAGCAGCCCAGCGTTCGGTTGACCTTTCCATGATTCAGTACCGGGAAGGGCTGGTAGACTATCAGCGGGTGCTGGATACGCAACGATTTCAGAGTCAAGAGCAAAACCTTTTGACACAAACCAAAGGATCTGTTGTCCTGAATTTTATTGCCATGTTTAAAGCCCTTGGGGGGGGCTGGCAAATTCGTGAAGGTAGAGATTTTGTTCCTGAGGAAACACGAAAGAAGATGCAACAACGGACAGACTGGGGGAATTTACTGACACCCGCAAAACTGGAAACACCACCGAATGATGAAGCCAGACCGAGGTGGCGAATGCCGGAATGGTAATACCTGTATCAAGCTACCAGAGAAACCCCGGGGAAAACTTGCGCCACCTTTACGGCTAATTTTGGTAATTATATGAAACCAAACCAACTGATCATAAATAATATAATTCTCTTAAATTGCCTAATCGTCATGATCCTTTTCTTTCCCGTATTATCTTTTTATAGGGTGTTGATGAAAAACATACTTTTTACGGCTATTATATTCTTCGGCACTTTTTCTCTGGACTTCGTTAAAAGAGCTAAAAAGTTTCTGATCTTATCCGGAGCCGTTACCATATTTCTAAACTGGCTTGATTATTTTTTCCAAAGTGATGCGTTGGACTTAGTCTTTTCCTACTCATTTTTTTTCTATAATCTGTTTATTGTCGTATTTATGGTCAGGCATATCGCCAAGAGCGAAAAGGTCAATATCACCATCATCATCAATTCAATCAACGGGTATCTTCTTATAGGAATTTTGGGTGCGGTGCTCCTGGCCATGTCGGAAATACTGCAAAAACTTATCTATCACCTGGATACCGGGGCGATTAATTTTGCCTGGGGAGCTGCCCAAGGGTTTCATGATTATTTATACTTCAGTTTTATTACCCTGACAACGTGTGGATATGGTGATGCCACACCGGCTTCTGCTTTAGCCAAGTCCTTAACCATTGTTATTGCTATCGCCGGCCAACTTTATTTGACGATTCTCATTGCCATGCTGGTGGGAAAATACTTAAGCAGTTCCAAAGAATGATCATAGCACAGCTGATGTTAAAATCGAAAATATTTTTTTCCTTCCATTGCGCGAGCACCCATGATCCGGAATAAAGGATCGGTTCGCTTCTATGACCGGAAGAACAAATGCACGAATCTTCAATAAGGAGTGAATGGACTGAACTCATGATTCACGCGACCATAAGGATGAAAATGCCAGGCCAGAAAGTAAGGGAGGCTTTAGAAATTCTTCGTTCATTTTCTGAGCGGACCAGGGTTCAACCGGGCTGCATCAGTTCACGGATCTATCGCGACGTTAAGGAAAAACACGTGATCATGATCGAGGAACACTGGATGACTCAAGAAGATCTTGAGCGCCACCTCGGCTCTGCTGAATACCGCAACATGCTGCTGGTGGTCGAGATGTCCCATGAGATGCCGGAAATCAGGTTCAGTGCATTCCAACACTCTACCGGTGTTGAAACCATAGAGAAGGCAAGAATCCGAGCAGGATGATGGGACGAATCGAGTGAGGTTTAAAGCGTCTCACCCGTGCATTGTTTTCCTTTCCGATCTGTCTGTTGTTTATTACGGGTTGTTCCAGCATCGGCCCACGGACGGTATCAAACGACAGCTTCGATTATACCGGCGTAGTGGCCGAATCCTGAAAACAGCGAGTCCTCATCAATAGGGTAAGGGTGCGCTACGGCGACCCGAGGATGTAAATTGGAAGCTGCGGCAAAAAGGAATCAATATGAAAATAGTCGCAAGTCTGTTCACCGTATGCATGTTTATTGCATTGCCAGTATTCGCTAATACGGGTAAAAAATCCTCTTACGCTGGTTCCGTAAGCTGCCGTGAGTGCCATGAGAGGTTCTATCAGCTTTGGTCCACGTCAATGCACGGACTTGCCATGCAGCCCTATTCGGCAAGCTTCGCGATGGAAAAACTTACGCCTCATCAGGGCGATATTGCGATAGGGGAAGAGAAGTATCGCGCCGAACTCAATGAAGGCGTCGTGATCGAGACGGACCGGATGGGGACGAAGAAATTCAAGATCGAGCATGTTCTCGGGGGAAAGAACGTCTACTACTTCCTCACGTCATTCAAAAAGGGCAGGCTTCAGACCCTTCCCGTGGCCTATGATGTCCACAAGAAGGAATGGTTTGACACTGCTGCCAGCGGCATGCGCCACTTCCCGGGAGGGGAGCGGGGCGAGTCGGTGGACTGGAGGGAATACCCCTATACCTTCAACACCGCCTGCTACAGCTGCCATGTGAGTCAGCTCTCGACCAACTACGACCTGAAGGCCGACACCTACCGAACGACCTGGACCGAACCGGGTATCAACTGCGAGACGTGCCACGGCCCGGCGAGCGAGCACAACAAGATCGCGAAGACCACGCCCAAAGGCCGGCCGTTGCCGGAACCGCGAATCATTAGCTCCAAGACCATGACGAAATCGCAGCGCAACGACCTGTGCGCGAGCTGTCACGCCAAGGCGGCCCCGCTGACCGTGGCGTACCGACCTGGGGAGCGGTTCTACGACCATTTCGACCTCATGACACTGGAAGACCCCGATTACTTTGCAGACGGACGGGACCTGGGAGAGAACTATACGCTCACTTCTTGGAGTATGAGCCCCTGCTTCAAGTCAGGCAACATCGACTGCATGCATTGCCATACTTCCAGCGGCCGCTATCGATTCAAGAAGGAGAACTTCAATAATGCCTGTCAGCCCTGCCATGAGGACAAGGTGAAGGATTCGGCAGCACACACACACCATGCCGCGGGGAGCGAGGGCGACAAGTGCATCTCTTGCCATATGCCCATGACCGCTTTTGCTCGGATGAACCGGTGCGACCATTCGATGCTTCCGCCGGCGCCGGCTGTGACAGTGATCTACAAGTCTCCCAATGCCTGCAACATCTGCCACAAGGACAAGGACGCATCTTGGGCCGATACTATCGTGCGGCAGTGGCGTACCCGGGACTATCAGGCTCCGGTCCTCAAACGCGCCTCACTTATCGACGCAGCCCGAAAGCGGGACTGGACGAAGCTGCCCGAGATGCTTGCATATATCACCGATCCCAAGCGTGACGAGGTGTTCGCAACCTCTCTCATCAGGCTCATTCCCCCATCGCAGGACCAAAAGGTCATGAGCACTCTGCTCGAAGCGGCCAAGGACCCGTCGCCTCTTGTGCGCGGTGCTGCTGTCCAGTCGCTGGGCTTGATACCGACCCCGGAAAGCGTACAAGCCCTGGCCGAGGCAACGGGAGATGATTACCGATTGGTGAGGGTCCGTGCAGCCGCAGGGATGGCGGCCTTCCCGCGTATGACTGTTCCGCCAGCCTATCAGGCGCGGCTCAAGAAGGCCAATGATGAGTATCTTGGGTTCTTATCAGCGCGGCCAGACCAGTGGACATCCCATTATAACATTGGCAATTACCAGCTCGGTCGGGGAGAGACGAAGAAGGCCGTTGCTTCCTACCAGGTGGCGTTGAAGCTCGATCCCAAGGCCATTATGCCGATGGTGATCACTGCTTTCGCATATGCCCGGATGGGCGAGAACGATAAGGCCGAGAGGTCGCTGCAGAAGGCGCTCCAGCAGGCTCCGGACAATGCCGCGGCGAACTTCAACATGGGACTTCTGAAGGCGGAGAAGGAGGATTTTCAAGCAGCGGAAAAGTATCTTAAGATCGCGTTCGAGTCAGACCCCCAAATGGCTCAATCTGCCTATAATTTATGTATAATTACCGCGAAGGATCGTATCAGTGAGGCCGTGACCTGGTGCCGGAAAGCGTCCGACCTCAGGCCGGAAGAGCCCAAGTATGCCTATACACTCGCGTTTTACCTGGATCAGAAGGGCGAAAGGGCCGAGGCGGTCAGGACCCTGAAAGGACTAATGGAGAAGTATCCACAATACAAGGATGCCGAGAGGCTGCTCAATGAAATATCAAGGTAGGAGCCACGTAACGAAAGGGACAGGGAATAATCGAGCCGGCCCCCTGAAGTCAAATTTTTTGAAGTGACCGGCGTTGGTGGCCTGGAACGGGTCGAACAGGACGGAATGTTCTACTGAGAGAGTAAAGAATCCTGGTCCAGAGGGCCAGGCTTTGGGTTACCCCTGGAAGGGGCTGTTTTCCTGAAAGGTAATTTGACTTATTGAAATTCCAAATAAGATGGTTTCGTAAAAAGTCTTAAAAGCTCCCTTTTCGTCATTCCCGCGAAAGCGGGAATCCAGTAATCTAAGCATGTTATGGACTCCCGCTTTCGCGGGAGTGACGGGAATTGGGACTTTTTACGAATTCATCAAATAACAAATCCCAAAAAACAAACAAATAACAATGAGCGAAATTCAAAATCCCAAACAAAAAACAACCGCTTTGAACCAGTTTGGAATTTGTAATTTCGAATTTGAGATTTATTTGTGATTTGGTGCTTCGAGTTTGTGATTTTAGGCACAAAACTCCAAGGCAGAGCCAAAGAACTCTGACCCAGGGGGCCAGGTTTTTCAGGACAAAATAAATCGATCCGAGGAGATACAAATGTCTATGAAACGTTACGGATGGATGCTTTTTCTGGCGATGGTGGCCTCGGTGCTGGCGACTCCGGCCCGGGCACAGGAAGATAAGGCGGTAGAACTGGCCAAGAAGTTGGCGAACCCGGTTGCTTCCTTGATCAGCGTGCCGGTGCAGTACAACTACGACGAGTACGGCGGGGCGAACGACGGCGCCGCGGTCAGCATCCTGAACATCCAGCCGGTTATCCCGTTTTCGATGAACGAAGACTGGAACCTGATCACGCGAACCATTGTGCCGCTCATTGATCGGCAGGATTTTCCGATCGCAGCAATGAACGAGTCGGGCCTCGGCGACATTCTTGCCAGCCAGTTCTTTTCTCCGAAGTCGCCGACAGCCGGCGGCTGGATCTGGGGGGCGGGACCGATCGAACTGCTGGCAACCGCCTCCGATGACGCGGTCGGGGGCGACCAGTGGGGCATCGGGCCGACGGCGGTGGCGCTGAAGCAGTCGGGACCATGGACGGTCGGCTTTCTTGGCAACCATATCTGGTCCGTGGCCGGTGACGATGACCGGGCCGATGTCAACGCCACATTCCTTCAGCCTTTTGTGAGCTACACCACCAAAACCAAAACCACCATCGGCCTGGTCACGGAATCGATCTACGACTGGGAAGGCAAGCAGTGGTCGGTTCCGGTGATCCCCGGAGTCCAACAACTGTTCAAGATCGGTCCGCAGATCATGCAGTTCAGCGTGTTCGGCAAGTACTGGGCCGAGTCGCCGGATAACGGCCCCGAGGGTTGGGGCTTCCGGGCGCAGTTGACGTTCGTGTTCCCCAAATAGAATGGACCCACGGCCTTTTGCGCCACCGGTCCCCGCTTAGGTCAGCCAAGCCGGCGACCTGAATGGGTAGATAAATTCAAGACACTTTAAAGGAGCAATGCGATGGGACAAAGATTGATTCAATTCGAAAGGCATAGCCCACGGGCAAAGTCTTGCCAGCCGAATCGCAGGGACGACGGAGACACGGACGGACCGCGCATGAGGCGACGCAGCACCAATCTGAAGCACTTGTCTCTGGCTTTCCTGGCTGTCGCCGGCATGTTTGCGACCTGCGTTCCGCCTGCCGATGTCGTGGCGGCGGACACGCCCCGCCGGCCGAACATCGTCGTCATTCTCGGCGATGACCTGGGTTTTGCCGACATGGGATCGTACGGCAGCGAGATCAAAACACCGAATCTCGACTCGCTGGCGAACGACGGCGTGCGCTTTACCAACTTTTACACGCACGCGACCTGCTCGCCGACGCGATCCCTGCTGCTGAGCGGCGTCGATACGCATCAAAACGGTTTAGGCAACATGGACGAGTGGATGGCGCCCAACCAGTGGGGCGTGGAGGGCTACGAGGGCTATCTCAACGACCAGGTGGTCACGCTCCCTCAGTTGCTGAAGGATGCGGGCTATCACACCTACATGGTCGGCAAGTGGCACCTGGGCAAGGCGCCTGAGCAGATACCGGCCGCACGCGGATTCGAGCGCGACTTTTCGTTGCTCGACGGGGCGGGCAGCTACTGGGATATGACGAATTTCACCGCCGCGTCGCCACGGTCCGTCTTCACCGAGGACGGGCGTTATCTGACGGAGCTTCCAAAGGACTACTACGCGACGAAAACCTACACCGACAAAATGATCGCATTCATCGACGCCAACCGCGGCGACGGCAAGCCCTTTTTTGCCTACGTCGCCCACCAGGCGCCGCATGATCCCTTTCATCTGCCGCAGGAATGGCGCAATCGTCATGTCGGCGAATACGACAAGGGCTGGGACGCAGTGCGGAAGGAGCGGCTGCAGCGACAGATCGAACTGGGCATTTTGCCCGCGGACACGCAGCTTGCCGAGCGCATGTGGTTTTTGCCCGACCCGATCGTGCTCGCCCCGGCGCCCAGGGCCATCCTCGGCAAGAAGATGGAATTGTACGCCGGCATGGTGGAGAACCTCGACTTCCACGTCGGCCGGCTCATCGACCACCTCAAGCAAATCGGCGAGTACGACAACACGGTTTTTATCGTGTTCGGTGACAACGGGGCAGAGGGCACCGATCTCTTCAAGATGATCGCGGCGTCGCCGGGTTCGCGCGACTACCTCTTCGCGGCGATCAACTGGTCGCAGACCCATCCCAATTCGTGGGGCGATCCGGGCTCGTATGTCGGCTACGGCCCGATGTGGGCGCAGGTGTCGATGACGCCCTTAAGCCAATACAAGGGCTGGCTCGCCGAAGGCGGCATCCGCAACGCATTGATCGTCAGCGGTCCGGCTGTCCATCGGCCCAAGGGCAGCATCAATGGCGGGCTGCTGCATGTGGCCGACATCATGCCGACACTGCTCGACATCGCTGGTGCAAGCTATCCGAAGACTCACGAAGGGCGAGAGCTGCCCCGGCTGATCGGCAAGTCCTGGAGTTCGTTGCTGGCCGGACAGGCGGACTCCGTGCGGACCGACCAAGACTATCTCGCGTGGGAGATTTTCGGCAACCGCGCGGTTCGGCAGGGCGAGTGGAAGCTGCGTTGGGAATTCAAGC
>ENA-OSEO01004412-OSEO01004412.1-sediment-metagenome-genome-assembly--contig:-NODE-4412-length-14898-cov-4.757506_pt1 | contig 14898 bp, 9 predicted proteins | sample MGYA00237883_ERZ534232 | MGnify/ENA metagenome assembly ERZ534232 | reverse complement strand
ATAAGAAAGCCCTGTGATGCCGGCGGAGAGTCGTCTTCGTGGAGCGGTTACGCGACGCGTCTCGTCGGACGGCTGCGCCGAACGGCGCCAGCGGCCGTCCTACCCTCCCACGTAGGCGAAACGAGCAGCACGACCGCGGCCGCAGTGCTGCCCTTCATCGCCTGACACATATCGTTGCCTACGGCAGTGTGGTGAGGAGCGATTTCATGGCCTGAGTAACGGCTGATCGTCCGGGTCGATATGGGGCCGGTGCAGGTCCGTGACATGAATGACCGGCACCGGGACCTTGTCCCAGACAACCTGGCCCGTCGTCGCCGGCAATCTCTCGTCCAGGAATGCACACCACATGCGTCACCATAGCCCTGCGGCAGGAAGACGCAAGCGTCTACCGTGGGATGTTCTGGGCCTGGACCGCTCCTGTGACGTTTCATCTTGACTTCAGGAACGCCTGGCTATATTATTGCATGGGGTCGGTATCGCTTTGTCGAGAGTCCTCCGACCGGAGGGTGGGAGATTCGACATCCCGCGGCAAATCCCCGTCAGGCCCCATGTGGCTATGGGAAGGGTGATGTGGTATGCACGGTATCTGCGAGCAAACGCAGAGTAGACGACGATTCCTCAAAGGGGGTCTGGCCTGGGCCGCCGGGGTGGCCACGCTGGGTCCGGATCGGGTCCTGGGCGGCGACAGAGATGAATGCACCCGCTGGGCCTTTCTCTCCGACAGCCACATCGCCCCCGATCCCGATCATCGCCATCGCGGCTTCCACCCCTTCGGCAATCTGCACGAGATCGTCGGGCAGATCGCCTCCGACCTGCCGGACGGCGTGATTGTCACGGGCGATCTGGCCTGGAATAAGGGCGAAACCGGGGCGTACGAAAACCTCAAGAGCCTCCTGGCCCCGGTGCGCATGCGCTGTCCTATCTACCTCGGCCTGGGCAACCACGACGACCGCATCGATTTCTCGTGGGTGTTCGGAGGGGGGCTCCGCGACGGCCTGACCGTTCCCCACAAGCACATCGCCACGGCGGTCGCGGGCCCGCTGCGTCTGATCGTCCTGGACAGCCTTCTCATCGACCGGGCCGCGGGCCTCCTCGGACCCTTGCAGCGGACTTGGCTCAAGGCCTTCCTCGATGCGTCCGACGACCGGCCCACGCTCCTGTTCCTCCATCACCGTCCGCGGATCGATCTGTTGGACACCCAACTCCTGTTCGACATCATCGTGCCGATGGCGAACGTCAAGGCGGTCGTCTTCGGGCACTCGCACGAGTTCTGCTTCTCCGAGTATCAGGGCATCCACCTGATCAATCTGCCCGCGGCCGGTTTCAGCATGTCCGCCGGCGAGCCGGTCGGCTGGGTGGACGCCCGCCTCACGGACCGCGGCGGCGAGTTCACCCTGCACGCCCTGTGCGGCAACCGCAGACTGGACGGCTACTGCGAGCGTCTGTCCTGGAGAGTGTAGCGCCAAGCAAAGGGAGGGAGGGCGAAGGAACACGCCACTCTCTCAAGTGCAAGCGACGCGCCTGCCGCCGCATCTCGTATCTCGCCGCTCGTATCTCAACAAAGGCCGGCGATGCCCACCCCCCCCCACATCGACGCCGTTCCTTGGAACAACTCCATTTACGGGTCGTGGCTCTTCTTTCTGGCTTTCGGGGCTCCATCTTCCGCTGGGGGACGGGCGCGTCAATGTCCGATTCAAGCAATGCCTGCACGCGTGAGAGTCCTCACGTCGCGGGTGATCTTGATGATGCTCACGATGACCACAGAGAATTCGAGCCGGCCCAGGAACATGCCTGCAATCTCCGCCCAGAGGATTGCCGACGGCGTCTGGGCGCCCGTGACGCCGATGGAGAGGCCGACCGTGCCCAGGGCCGACGCATATTCGAAGAGCGACTCCTTGACGCCGTACCCGTGAGCGGCGATGATCCCCGCGCCGACCACATACGTCAGCAGGTAAAGGAACACGAAGGTGCCGATCCGGCGGATTCGCTCCTCGGTGATGAAGTCCTTTCTCTCGCCCTGCCAGAGATAGTTCTGGACGACGGCCGTCCGCGGCAGCAGGGAGCGCCGGACCTCCCAGAACACGGACTTGAACAGTACGAACACCCGGTACTGCTTGATCCCGCCGGCCGTGGAGCCTACGCCTCCTCCGATGAGCATCAGGACGATCAGGACCAACCAGCCCATCGGTTTCCAGTCGTTATAGGCGACGGTCGAAAAGCCGGTCGTCGTCAGTGCCGTCAGCGTCTCGAAGATCGCCACCCGCACCGCCTTGGTCAGCGTAGGGTAGACGCCGATACAGACGAAAAGGAACAGGATCAGCGTACCCAGCGGGAGCAGAACCGCCATCATGCGCACTTCGCTGTTGCGAAGAACGGCACGGAACCGGCCGTGGATCAGGAGGTACGCCGTGAAGAAGTTCAGATTGCCCAGGAGCATCAGGGGAATGCTAACCGCCTCGATCGCCACGGAGTCCCAATGCCCGATGCTCGCTGCCTTCGTGGAGAACCCGCCGGTCGAGATTGCCGCGAAGGCGTGGTTCACGGCGTCGAACCAATCCATCCCCGCCAGGACGTAGGCGGCCACCCCCGCGACCGCATACCCGGCGTACAGGAACACCACGAGCTTAGCCGACTCGCGCACGTGCGGGACAAGCTGCTCGCTCCTGCCCTCGGCGATGGAGACCGCGGGCCCGACCGGGCCCACGACGGCGGCCAGCATCAGGATGGCCAGTCCGGCGCCGCCGGCAAGCTGCATGATGCTCCGCCACAGGAGAATCGACCGGCTGGCCTGCGTCACGTCGATGACGGACAGACCCGTCGTGGTCCAGCCACTGACCGCCTCGAAGAGGGTCTGCGTGAAATCCAATCCGTGCACGTCCAAGAACGGCCAGGCCGAGAACAGGCAGATGAGCACCCAGCTCAGCAGGACGATGATTCCGCCCTCCTGAATCGTCAGGGGCTCCGTGATCCGGCGGGAAAACGAGAACCACAGGCCGCCGCCGAGGCCCAGCAGGAACGCCGCCGGAATGAGGAAGTGCACGAGGTCCGCCCTCGTGGCGACCATGAGCGGGACAAGCATCAGGAAACCACCGACGACGAGGATCAGCCCCACGTAGTGCAGGATCACTCGGTATCGTTGTCGTAGGTTGCGCTGCGCTTGCACCGACGTCCCCTATGCGGTGTCCCCGGTGAGCATTCTGAGCACCCGACCGTGGTTCGCGGGCAAGGTGATCACGATGAGACGGTCGCCGGCTTCCAGTGTGGTCACCCCGCGCGGAATGATCGGGCGTTCGCCGCGGATCAGGCCGGCGACGAGCGAGTCGGGCGGCAATCCGATGTCCATCAGACTGCGCCTCACGACCGGGGAATCGTCGGGGAGAACAACCTCCGTGATGTTCACCTTTCCATCGGCCAGCGGAGCCAGGCTGGTGATGTCCTCGAAGGCGGCTTTCTGCTCGATCAGATTCGAGAGCAGTCGCGTGGTGGAGAACGCCGTGGTGACGCCGAGCTGGCGAAAAACGTCCTCGTTGTCCGGATCGTTGACGAGCGCCAGCGTCCGGGGCACGCCAAAGCGCAGCTTCGCCAACTGGCAAATGGCGAGATTGTCCTCGTCGTGCGGGGTAACCGCCAACAAGGTGTCAACGCCGTCGGCGTGTGCCTCCTCCAGAATCCGGGGGTCGCTGCCGTCGCCGTAAACGACGGTGGCCTTCAACTGCCGGGCCAGCCAGACGCATTCGGCTTTGTCGCGATTGATGATGGTGACCCCATAGCCCTTCGAGGAGAAGGTGCGGGAGAGGAAGTAGACCAGCTTGCCGCCGCCAACGATCAGGGTGTTCATGGTTGCCCCCCATCCCCGGGGACGCGCGGAGCTTCCTCCAGGGATCGCAGCACCATGTCGCTGCCGATGGTGGTGGGGCAGACGCATTCGATGCCGAGCGCCTGGCACAACTCGACTCGTCGTGCCTCGACCACTCGCACGATCACCTTAGGCACGTGGAAAACCTTCTGCGCCACCTGCGCGATCATCATGTTGACATTGTCGTCATGGGTGGCGCCGATGACAATGTCGGCCTTGTCCATCCGGGCCTGTTTGAGGACTGCGAACTCCGTGGCGTCGCCCTCGATGCGGAATCCGCTGTACTCGGCCGTGAGAGCCTCGAAGGCCTTCTCATCGTTGTCCACGGCCACGACGCTGGCGCCGTCGTTACTGAGCTTGTTCGCCAGATACGATCCCAGGCGACCACACCCGACGACAACAATGAAGAGCCCTTTCCGCGCGGTCATCCGTTTGCCTCACGCGTTCCGGTCATCGGCCGTGAAGACCACCTTGCCGACCGGCACGGCCTTGGTGATGCGATAGAGATTGTCCTGGGCCGCCTTGTAGGTGGGGTCGAGCGACAAGGCCGTGCGGTAATTCTTCTGGGCGTCGAGGCCGTGGCCTTGGACTTCCTGCAAGGCGCCCAGGAAGTTGAACGCCTCCGGACGCGAAGGATCGAGCGACATGGCCCGCCGGACGTGCTCCGCCGCCACGTCGAAACGCCGGTCGTTCACGTATTTCTTGGCCAGTTCGATGTAGCCGGCATAGTCGTGAGCCTTCCGCGCGTCCAGCGCTTGGCGGTCCATGATCCGCGACACCAGTTCCCGGATGTCGCGCGGGGCAAAAGGCTTCTGGAGATAGTCGACCGCACCGTGTTTCATGGCCTCGACCGCCGAGTCGATCGTGCCGTGCGCGGTGATGATCACGACGCGGATGTCCAGACGGTTGACGCTGATCCAGCGCAGGACCTCCATGCCGTCCATGCCCGGTAGTCTGAGATCCAAAAGGACCAAGGCAAAATCCTTCTCTTTCAGCTTGCCCATCGCCTCTTCACCGTTGATGGCGGTATCGACCTCCATTTCCGGCGCGGCGAGCGCCTGCGACAGTGTCAGTCGGATATTCTTTTCGTCATCGACGATAAGTACGCGGTTCGCCATGGTTCATGACTCCTATTGGGCCCTCGATTCTACTACGGGAAGGGTAAAGGTGAAAGTGGTTCCTTGGCCGGGGGTCGAATCGAGCCAGATGGTTCCGCCGTGGGCCCGGATGATCTCTTTGCAGATCGTCAGGCCCAAACCGCTGCCGCCGGTGGATTTCTGGCCCTTGACCTGCACGAACTTGTCGAAGATCCGCGATTGATACTCATACGGGATTCCCTCGCCGTTGTCAGCCACGGAGAGGTGCACCTGCGAACCGGTGCGCCGGGCGCGCAGGCGAATCCAGCCGCCCGCCTCGGTGTACCGCAGAGCATTGGAAATCAGATTGGTCAGAACCCACGTGATCTTGTTTGCATCGGCGCGGACGGGCGGCAAATCGGAGCCAGCGGTCGCGGTTACTTCGACTCCCTTCTCCTCGGCCTGATTCTTCAGCACGGCCACCGCCCTCTCGAAGAGCACCGCCACGTCGGTTCGTTCGAATTCCATCTCCATCCGACCGGCCTCGATCTTGGAGATGTGCAGGAGATCGTTCACCAGGCCCTTGAGCCGGAGCACTTCTTCCCGTGCGGCGCCCAGCAGTTGGCGTTCCTTCTCATCCAGCTTGGTGGTGGCGCTTTCGCCCAGCAGTTCGATACTCATCTCCATACTGGTCAAGGGAGTGCGCAGCTCGTGGGAAGCCGTCATCACGAACTCGCTCTTGAGCCGGTCCAGTTCCTTCAAACGCGTGATATCGCGGAGCAGAAGCACGACGCTGGCCACGGATTGTCCGGCCGGCTTCACGAGGGTCAGAGAAAACTCGTAATAGCGCTGCGTTTCCTCTTTCGGCAGGACGACCACGTTCTCCACCCCGCCGGCCGAAGGGATCGTCTGCCCCGATTCGATGGATTGCCTGATGTGCTCGAACAATCGCTCGTTCTTGATCACTTCCAGGACGTGTTTACCGTTGGCTTCGGTGGCAGTCGTGGAACAGGCCGCGGCGGCCGTAGGGTTGATCTCCGTAATCCTAAGACCGCCGTCGATCACCACGATGCCATCGTCGATGCTGCGGATGATGGCCTCGCTCTTGTGCTTCTCCGCTAGAATCTGGTGGACGTCCAGTTCCTTGTAGGCCCTGAGCTTCTCCGCCATCCCGTTGAAATCCGACGCCAGCCGACCCAACTCGTCCGAAGAACGCGCGGATACGTGGGCATGGTAGTCGCCCGCTGCGAGTCTCTGCGTCGCCGCCGTGAGTTGCCGCAATGGCTGCACGAGCAGATGCCACAACAACAGGCTGAACGTCAGGCTCGGGCAGACCGCCCCGGCCCCGATGACCAGGACGGACGCCACGGCGCGGTGCGCGATCTGCGCGGCGCGGTCGCTGGCTCGGAACATCGTCTCCTGGTTCACCTCCCGCAGGCGGACGCACGCCTGGCGGACCCGCTGGAAGACCGGCAGCATCGTTTCGTGGTAGAACACGATCGCCCGGTTCGACTCGGTCGGGACCAGGGGTCTGAGATGAGACCAAGCGAGCACGTAATCGGAGTACTCCTGCTCGATGGTCTGGACGATCTCTCTCTCGCCCGTGATGGTCAGGTTGTCCTTGGCCCGTCCCAGCCACAGCAGAAACTGCGTCTCGTGCCCGGCAAACTGCGCGAGTCCTTCGTCCGAATAACCGAGAATCAGCAGCAGGGCGGCGCTGTCCTGCCGCTCGAGCGCGCCGATCATATTGTCGGCGGCGAGGATGCTCCGGTAGTTCTCCCTGAGGATGGCCTCGCTCGCTTTGCCCAGGCGCAACAGGTTGGCCAGCGACGAGGCGACGATTACGATCATCAGCAGCAAGGCAATCCCATAGCCCGCCAGGATCTTTTTGCGAAGACTCCACTGCATGCGTCTACCTCCGGGGAGCCAAGCCCGCCTGGATTGTGGTGGATGACAGGGCTCGCGTCAAGCCCCATCCGGGGTGGAGCCTCCGGCTGGCGGAAATTCGCCGAGGGCGGGAGAGCGGTTTTGCAGCGGGCGGTTTATGGGCTACAGTTTGGGTGGAGCCCGCCGCCGAGGTGCTGGTCCCGGCCGGCAGGCCGGCCCGGCAGGGCGGGCTCCGAATGACCGAAATCGCGGAAAGACCGCGCAGAATCGCCCGAACTTGGCGGGGGAAAGACCGTACATATCCTTGCGGCACACCGCGAGCGAAAAAATGCTAAAAAGCCCTTGACGACGTGCCGATAGGTGGATAAACTGGCGTGAATCAGTGGACGAAGTGGTCATCACTTGTGAAAGGTAAGCAAGTTTTGAAGCACCTCCTGATGAACCGAAAGCTGAAGCTTTGACTGCCGTTCGGCGAACCTGGATTGAGGTCCCGAAACCGCTGGCAGGAAAAAGCAGCGGTTTTTTTTGTTGCTCTTTCGAAACTGAACAAGTATAAACCGACTTTCGAACCAATTGAGGCACACCGGTTTGCCGCACAAGCCGAGGTTGGATCAAGGGCTCGTAGCTCAGTTGGTTAGAGCGCACGCCTGATAAGCGTGAGGTCGGTAGTCCGAATCTACCCGGGCCCATTTTTCTCGTTCCTCGTCGTTGGTAAGCCGTATCTCGCCAGAGTCTGCCGGCGAGATGCGAGCGACGAGATACGAGGGGCGAAGCAGGCCCGGGGACGTAGCTCAATCGGGAGAGCGCTAGCTTTGCAAGCTAGAGGTTGCCGGTTCGATCCCGGTCGTCTCCACTGGCTCCGCCTGCGGCGGAGTCAGCGGTGAGAAGGTCAGGATCGGGGCGGCCGCTCCCGTCGGAAACGGCGGAAAGACGGCTCTCCGAGAGGCAGGAAAAAAAAATGTGAAAATCAGATTTTCCTGCTTGCAGGCTGAAAAGGGCGACGTATAATACGTGGCTCACGCGGCCAGAAGCCGCGACGATCTTTGACAAGTTCAGATGCGGATGCGTTGGGAATGACGAATTCCCAAGCATAGTTTTCTACTCAAGGTTTTTCTGAAACCAAGTGGGAAAACTACAATCAATGAGCGCTTTAGGCGACTTGAGCAAACCTGTTCAATCATCGATTGATATGGTCAAGTTACTAAGGGTGTATGGGGGATGTCTTGGCGTCGAGAGGCGATGAAGGACGTGGCTGACTGCGATAAGCCCGGGGCAGGTGTCGAGCAACCGATAATCCCGGGATTTCCGAATGGGGCAACCCGTTGTCACTGGGCAACCAGATGGCATCACCTACGGCTGAATGCATAGGCCGTATGGGGCGAACGCAGGGAACTGAAACATCTTAGTACCTGCAGGAAAAGAAATCAACCGAGACTCCGTCAGTAGCGGCGAGCGAAAGCGGATCAGCCCAAACCAGGGGGCTTGCTCCCTGGGGTTGCGGGCGTCAACTTCCCCAAGCGACGGTTAGTGGAACGATCTGGAAAGTTCGACCACAGAAGGTGATAGTCCTGTACGCGAAAACCGAAGCTTGGTGTTGGCGTTCCAGAGTAGCACGGAGCTCGTGGAACTCTGTGTGAAGCTGGGGGGACCATCCTCCAAGGCTAAGTACTCCTCGACGACCGATAGTGGAAAGTAGCGCGAGCGAACGATGAAAAGAACCCCTATTAGGGGAGTTAAAAGGACCTGAAACCATACACCTACAAGCGGTCGGAGCCCTATGACCCGTCTTCGGACGGGTAACGGGTGACGGCGTGCCTTTTGCATAATGAACCGGCGAGTTGTTGTCTGTGGCAAGGTTAAGCACTTCAGGTGCGGAGCCGTAGCGAAAGCGAGTCTTAAATGGGCGATTTAGTCGCAGGTAACACGACGCGAAACCAGGTGATCTACCCATGGCCAGGTTGAAAGGGATGTAAAAATCCCTGGAGGACCGAACTCACTAACGTTGAAAAGTTAGGGGATGAGCTGTGGGGAGGAGTGAAAGTCTAATCAAACCTGGAGATATCTCGTTCTCTCCGAAATAGTTTTTGGACTAGCCTCGAGTGACTGCGTTACGGGGGTAGAGCTACTGAATGGGGATAGGGGGCCACCAGCCTACCTACCTCAACCAAACTCCGAATACCGTAACGTCTATCTCGGGAGTCAGACGGCGAGCGATAACGTCCGTCGTCGAAAGGGAAACAACCCGGATCGCCAGCTAAGGTCCCGAAGGTCTGCTAAGTTCTTAAGGAAGTTGAATTGCGGTGACAGCCAGGATGTTGGCTTAGAAGCAGCCACCATTTAAAAAGTGCGTAATAGCTTACTGGTCGAGCAGTTCGGCGCCGATAATGACCGGGAATAAGCAGAACACCGAAGCTGCGGGTTGGCAGGCTGCTGCGGCGGCTTGCCAGCGGTAGGAGAGCGTTGCTATCAGCATCGAAGCCATACGGTGACGAGTGGTGGAGCGATAGCAAGTGATTATGCCGGCATGAGTAACGATAAAACAGGTGAGAATCCTGTTCGCCGAAAGCCTAAGGTTTCCTGGGGAAGGTAAATCCGCCCAGGGTTAGTCGGGTCCTTAGTCGAGGCCGAAAGGCGTAGACGATGGGCAGCAGGTTAATATTCCTGCACCATGTTGCTGGACGAAGTCCGTGACGCATCTTTTAAGGTCATCCCACGACTAGTTGGGTGGGTCCCGCAAGGGCGAGGCCGCTTTACGATGCCGAAGTGGCCGGCGAAGATGCCGAGAAAGAGCGGGCGTAGGTTGAAGGCAGCATGTCCGTACCGCAAACTGACACAGGTAGGCGAGGAGAGTATCCTCAGGCGCTCGAGAGAACCGTCCTTAAGGAACTAGGCAATTTTCCCCCGTAACTTCGGGATAAGGGGTCCCTCCGGGTGCGTTTGATTTATCAGGCGCATGCCGAGGGCGCAGAGAAATGGCTCTGGCGACTGTTTATCAAAAACACAGTTCTGTGCTAACTCCGAAAGAGGATGTATACAGAATGACGCCTGCTCGGTGCCGGAAGGTTAAGGGGAGGGGTTAGCCGCAAGGCGAAGCTCTAAACTGAAGCCCCGGTAAACGGCGGCCGTAACTATGACGGTCCTAAGGTAGCGAAGTTCCTTGTCGGGTAAGTTCCGACGTGCATGAACGGCGTAACGACTGGAGCAGTGTCTCAAGGACGGACTCGGTGAAATTGTAGTTGTGGTGAAGATACCACTGTCCCGCAGCAACACGGAAAGACCCCATGAACCTTTACTGTAGCCTGGTATTGATGCCTGGCATGGCATGCGTAGGATAGGTGGGAGGCTGTGAAGCTCCGGTTCTGGCCGGGGCAGAGCCAACCTTGAAATACCACCCTTGTTATGTTAGTCACCTAACCGCGATCCGTGAATCCGGACGTGGGACCGTGCTAGGTGGGCAGTTTGACTGGGGCGGTCTCCTCCCAAAAGGTAACGGAGGAGTTCAAAGGCACACTCAGCGTGGTTGGCAATCACGTTTCGAGCGCAAGGGTACAAGTGTGCTTAACTGCGAGACTCAATGCGTCGAGCAGATGCGAAAGCAGGACCTAGTGATCCGGCGGTTCCGTATGGAAGGGCCGTCGCTCAACAGATAAAAGGTACTCTGGGGATAACAGGCTGATGACTTCCGAGCGTTCATAGCGGCGAAGTCGTTTGGCACATCGATGTCGGCTCATCACATCCTGGGGCTGAAGGCGGTCCCAAGGGTCGGGCTGTTCGCCCGTTAAAGTGGTACGCGAGCTGGGTTCAGACCGGCGTGAGCCAGGTCGGTCCCTATGTGCTGTGGGCGTAGGAATCTTGAGGGGCCATTTCCTTAGTACGAGAGGATTAGGAAGTACCGACCGCTGGTGCACCGGTTGTCCCGCTCGGGGCATCGCCGGGTAGCTACGTCGGGAAAGGATAACCGCTGAAAGCATCTAAGTGGGAAGCCCACCCCGAGATTAGGATTCCGTGACCTTCGGGTCTGAAGGGCCCTGGTAGACCACCAGGTTGATAGGCCGGATGTGTAAGCGCAGAAATGCGTTCAGCTAACCGGTACTAACGCCCGACGACTTGACCATATCAATCCTTGATTGCATGGGTCAAGAGCCAGAAGTGCTCATTGACGCATCCGCATCGAAGACTTTCCAGGGGAAAGGTGACAAGGGATAAGCGCGGACGACGTGCCGGCCGGGCCGCAAGCCCGACGCCGAGGTCCGAGCTTGTCGCTTGTCGCCTTTCGCGATTGACTGCATCAGCCGCAAGGCTGATCGACGAATTTCCTGGTGACAATACGCACGGGGAAACGCCTGTTCCCATTCCGAACACAGAAGCTAAGCCCGTTGCGGCCGATGGTAGTCCTACGGGGTGAGAGTAGGTCATCGCCAGGAATTTACAGAGGCCGGGTTCCGCAAGGATCCCGGCCTTTGCCGTTTTACGGGGTGCGCGAACCGGGCAGTGTGCGTAGCACGGGCATCTTGCCCGCCTCCGGGAAGGGAGTCTTCTCTCGCAGAGACGCGAAGATGGCGGAGCAAAGGCAGGCGATAGGGGCGACGCAAAGGCATCAGGCCATGGACAAGGGGTCAGTGGCGCGTATGATGGGTGCAGGATGGACTTTCGCAGCAGAATTCGATGAAGAGGGAGGTAGCTCGATATGAGTGGTATCCAGTTCGTGGTTGATGCCAAGGGCGAGAGGACGGCGGTCGTCATCGATCTGAAGAAGTTTGGCGACGTGTGGGAGGACTTCTACGACACGCTGGTAGCCCAGGGGCGGGCGAAGGAGCCGAGGGAGTCTCTGGCGTCCGTGAAGACGCGGCTTCAACGCAAGGGTGAGCTCAGAGGGTGAGATGGTCCCATGGCGAGACGAAGAACAATAGGGATTGTGGTATCCCTGGCCGTGGCGGCGGCCGCGGCTTTGGGGCTCGTGCATTTGTGTCGAACCGACCCGGCTTTCTATGGCAGCGTGGTCGGCAGCTATAAATTGCCCCAGGACAAGATCCGGCTCGCGTTCCGGCGGATCATAGACAACGACCTGCCCGAGGTGGTCCGTAACGCCCGAGGTATCTGGTTTGGTGGGCGTGAGCCGCAGATCTTCGTGCGATTTGACACCGATGCGGCGGGGATCGCCTGTATCCAACGGATGTTCGACATCCCCCAGGCCCGGCGGGAGATGATGGAAGGAGCCCGCCTGAGCGGTCTGATCGCCAGCGGCTGGACAGGATTTCCGGCTGTGCAGGTTTGGCAGGAAAAGACAGGCACCCGTATGCTCGATCCAAACTCGCTGGGCGCCGGTCGCAGGATCACCTATGACACTGAGGGCGGGAAAGGCTGGGTAGTGTACATCGACGACGAACACGGCACAGTCTACATCTACTTCTGGCCATATACGTAGAGACGAACTCAGACCGTCCGCAGGCATCGCTGACAGACGCAGATTGGCAGCGAGTGGCAGGTGGTGTTTCCCCGCTTCACATACGACGATCCGGCAGTCCGTGCAGCGAACGACGTTCTCGCGTGTCCACAGTTGAATAGTCCAAGGCGCTGGAATGCTCGGATGTTACCTTATCCGATGCAGACGGCGGACATTCGTGGTATCATAGTCGTATCTTGCTGTCTGGCATGGAAGGGCTTATGGCGGAACGGCTTTTCAAAGACCTGTTGTCGACAACGCTGGAGTCGGATCTGGAGCGGTTGAATCCGTGGTGGCGCGGGTTGCCCCAGCCGCAACTGCCCCCAGTGCGCCGGTGGGCGTTCCCGATTGCCATGCGCCGGTTACAGCACGGCCTGACCAAGGTGACGGTGCTGAGAGGGCCCCGCCAGGTCGGCAAGAGCACCCTGATTCGCCAGATGATCGACGGTCTCCTGGGCCAGGGGGTACCCGCGCGATCGATCTTCATGGTGCAATTCGACGAGTTGCCCGGCCTGCTCGACGTGCAGGAACCCATCCTTCGCCTGGCCGACTGGTTCGAGAAACGCATCCTGGGTCGGACGTTCAACGAAGCGGCGCACGCCGGACAGCCGGCGTATGTCTTCCTCGATGAGGTCCAGAACCTGGGCGACTGGGCGCCCCAACTGAAGTTCCTCGTGGACAACAGCGACGTTCGCGTCATGGTGACCGGCAGTTCGGCGCTGCGAATCGAGGCCGGACGCGACAGCCTGGCCGGGCGCATCAGTACGCTGGAGATGGGGCCGCTCTTCCTGCGTGAGATCCTCGAAATCCGGGGCGAGGGCACTCTGGAGCCGCTCCTGCCGTTCAACGGCTTGGCAGCTTTGCGGGACAAGGACTTCTGGCTGAGCCTGCGCTCTTTCGGCCTGGAACATCGCCAGCAGCGGGACCGGGCCTTTGGCTTCTTCTCCCAGCGTGGGGCCTACCCCATCGCCCACGCCCGCCCGGACGCGCCCTGGGAGGAACTGGCGGCTCTCCTGACGGAAACCGTCATCCGGAGGGCCATCCAGCACGATCTGCGGACGGGTCCCAAGGGTCGCAAACGCGACGAGCACCTGTTGGAGGAGGTCTTCCGGTTGGCCTGCCGGTACATCGGCCAGTCGCCACGTCAGGCCCTCTACCTCGACGAGATCAAGCGGGCGATGCATGCCAACATCGGTTGGCAGCGGGTCCTCGCCTATCTGAAGTTCCTCGATGCGACGCTGCTGATCCGGCTCATCGAGCCGCTGGAGCTGCGTTTGAAGCGCACGCGCGGCGGCTCGAAATTGTGCCTGTGCGACCACGCTTTGCGTGCGGCGTGGCTCCAGGAAGTAATCCCGCTCGACGGTCCCGGCCTGGAACAGAGCGCCCACCTGCGGGACCTGGCCGGCCACATCGCCGAGAGCACGGTCGGCTACTTCTTCCGCTCTTTGACGGACCTCGACGTGGCCCATTTCCCCGAGCGGGGGGCCGAGCCGGAGGTCGATTTCATTCTGACGATCGGCGAGCAGCGCATCCCGGTCGAGGTCAAGTACCGCTCCCACATCGAATTCCAGGACACCCGCGGCCTGCGCAGCTTCATCGAAAAGAGCGTCTACAACGCCCCCTTCGGCGTTCTCGTCACGCAGACAGACGACCCCGCCACAGACGATCCAAGAATCGTCGAAATCCCCCTGGCCTCGCTCCTGATGATGCGGTGAAGAAGGGAGAATAGGCATCCGCAGATTCCGCCGAGGGACACAGATTCAAAACGAGCCTCCGGCGCGCGACGCACCCCGCAGGATCATTTCCATATACGCTCCATGTCGAACCGAAAAAGCACTGAACCCCTTTAGTTCTCCCCCCATGAGGTGCTGCTATTCGTATTCATCTCTCTCTGCGTCCTCGTCCCAGTATCGCGCATCATGCTCGTAGTGTTCAGCCAAGCTGTCGAGCATGGCACCCGTTCGAGGCCATTGAACTCGTACTTGGTCTGCGAGTGCATGGTATTTCTTCGCGATCTCGCGCTCCTCTCTCCCGCCATCATCTCCGCGGCACACAACACCTCGTTGATTGCACTTGCCAATGATGAGGCCATGCTCCAGGCGCGTGCTCTTTATCTGCTCAATTAGGTCGCGAACCTCAACGCATGGCCATGATCCATCCGGCGATGCTGGCGCATAAGACAGGATTTGCCCTATGCGACCGTCGCAGACTCCAAGTCGACCTACCTCCTTAGCCATTCCGCGTGTTTTCGTGACCCAATCGTGGAACGCTATTGGGTCCACGTTGCTTCCGCTACTCTCTGAGCCTTGCCCGGGAATCTCTGTAATTCCTTCAAGGACATCATATGCATGTCCCGCGAGCCGTCTCTGATCAGCCGATACCTCCTTGTCTTTGGGTTCTCCTTCTGCACGGAATACCAGTTTTAGGAGTTCGAGAAATAGCTCAGGAGAGGAGATCACTTGGCTTTGGAGTGCTTTGGCTCCGCGTTTTGTATCTTGTAGGACCTGGAACCAGCCCCACTCCAGATAAGCCACTCTTTCTAGTGCGGCGTTCTGCGCAGAGGTTGTCCCGCTCTCAGTTGGAGGTGCGGTGGCCACTCCGCGGGGAATTCTACGCGCTCCTGACCTTCTTGGCAA
>ENA-OSEO01004411-OSEO01004411.1-sediment-metagenome-genome-assembly--contig:-NODE-4411-length-14903-cov-13.473627_pt1 | contig 14903 bp, 12 predicted proteins | sample MGYA00237883_ERZ534232 | MGnify/ENA metagenome assembly ERZ534232 | reverse complement strand
GGCTCCATTGCGCCGATCAGCAAGTGGCCTCATTACGGCGATCAACTATTGGCTCCATAGCACCGATCAGTAACAGCATTCGCTGAGATTATGGAAATAACGAATATGAAAACTGTATCTCTGGTTCTTGGGAGTGGCGGCGCTCGAGGTTTAGCACATATTGGCGTAATTCATTGGCTTGAAGAAAACAATTATGAAATACGATCAATAGTCGGTTGCTCAATCGGTGCAGTCATAGGGGGAATACATGCTGCCGGAAAACTGGATGTATATGAGCAGTGGGTGCGTTCCATCACGAAAGTTGACATCGTCGCGCTACTGGATCTTTCCTGGGAAAAGAGCGGTCTCGTAAGAGGCGACAAACTCATCAATACCCTTATCAATCTAGTAGGAGAGCAATTAATCGAAGATCTCCCCTTTGCATATACGGCTGTTGCGACCGATATAAAAAGCCAGAAGGAAATATGGATAAAGTCGGGTAGTCTCTTTGATGCCATGAGAGCGTCTTTCGCAATACCGCTTCTCTTTACCCCTTTCAAATACAAAGGGGGAGATCTTGTTGATGGAGGGGTTTTAAATCCTGTGCCGATTGCGCCAACGTTTGGTGATGAAACCGACATTACTATTGCCGTAAATCTGGGGGGCCCCGCACAGAATCCGGAAGAGCGGAGCACCTTGAGTGCTGCTCCAGCGTCCCCTTCATCTCCGTTCCGTGAAAGGATCAATCGCTTCATAAATCAACTCCAACGATCCGTGACAAGCAGGGGCAGTGGAGATTGGGGAGCGTACGATATCGCCATTCAGGCGTTTGAGACTATGCAGAGTAGCATCGCGCGCCAAAAGCTTGCCGCTTACCCGCCGGACATAGTCATAGAAATTGCCAGGAACGCGTGTCATACATTAGAGTTTGACCGGGCATCCGAGATGATTGAATTGGGATATAGGCGGGCGAAAGAATGCCTATCTAAAGCTAAGAAGCAGGGGTGAAATGATGAACGCTAACGAGGCGCTCAGCCGGACGGCGGGTACGTCCTGCGATTGCCACGAGCGTCTCGGCCCGCCGCCGGTTAGCTTGCCGTTATAATTAAAAAGGAATTGACAAAGGGTGACATATGTGTACATAATGGGGCACACAGATGGAGGGTGTGATTATGAAATTCTTGAGCGTCCGAGATTTAAGAGGCAAATCTGCACAAATCTGGAAAGAGCTACCAGACGAAAGAGAGATGATTGTTACCAGCAATGGTCGGCCAATAGCCATTCTTGCTGCAATAACCGAGGCAAATCTTGAGGAATCGCTATCGGCATTTCGCAGAGCACGTGCCATTGAGGCCGTTGTTTCTCTCCAGCGGAGATCTGTAGAGAAAGGAACAGATAAGATTTCGTTGGATGAAATCAATGCCGAAATTCAATCTGTTCGTGAAAAGCGTGCGTGATGGACATTGTCATTGATACCAATGTTCTTGTTGCGGGTCTTTTATCGCCGTTCGGGGCTTGTGGCGAAATCGTACGCATGGTCTCAGCAGGTGAACTGACGCTATCCTTTGATGCACGGGTTCTATCAGAATACAACGAGGTTTTGCGACGCCCGATGTTTGGATTTGAAGAAGAAAAGGTCGCCGCGTTTCTTGGCTATATTGTGTATCGCGGCCGGGCGGCTGCACCTTCCCCTTTGACCCGTTCACTCCCTGATCCTGATGATGAACCTTTTCTCGAAGTCACTCTTGCAAGTCAAGCTGTCTGTCTTGTTACAGGAAATCAAAAACATTTCCCTGCCGAACGATGCAAAGGCGCTAAAATCATATCACCCAATGAGTTTTTAATTTTTTTAAAAAAACAACAAGCAGAAAAAGAACGTATAACAAAACGCTCAACCCGGACGCGCAAGAAACCGCGCGCCGGTTAGCTTTCCGTTGCCGACGCGCGCAGCGCGTCGGCAACGGAAAGCTAAGCTACCGCTTCTGCGCTCTTTGTGTGGCGCCTACGATCACAAGCTCCGGTTATGATTGTGGGTTCATATAATAAGGCAATATAGCCTCGCGCGCTGATTCGCGCGGCGCCGACAAATCGCTCAAGCCGTCGTCACTTCACCTGCAAGGGCTGCTTCGCAGCCCAGCAGGTTCATGCCTCCGCTTAGCTCCGCCGTTAGGCAGCTAAATCATCTATGAAAAGCAATTTAGACGATAAGCATTTACTAGAACGAGCCCCAGTCAGCAGGATCTTTCTGAAATACGCGCTACCAAGCGTCGTCACGATGGTGTTTTTTGGCGTGCAGAGTCTGGTAGACGGCATCGTAGTGGGAAACCATTTGGGGTCAGACGCTTTGGGCGGGATCAACATCATCCTGCCATTTTTCAGCTTTATTATGGTGTTGGCGCTGATCGTCGGCATCGGAAGCCAGACTCTGGTCAGTATGGAACTGGGTCGCAAAAACACAGAAAAGGCGCAGGACGCGATGTCTACTGGCTTTTGGGCGCTGGTAGCGGTCAGTCTGATGGCAACGGCTTTTCTGCTGCTGTTCGCTGAACCGCTGACCACACTGATGGGGGCCGACGAGCGGTTGCTGCCGTTCTCGCTTGCCTACCTTAAAGGGCTGGTGCCGTTCATATTGCCACTGACTTTATGCTTTTATTCCGATGCCATGCTGAAGGCATTGGGGCATCCCAAGTTTTCGATGATTATCATGTCACTAAGCGTGGTGATCAATGTGTTACTGACTTTTTATTTTGTGATGGGACTGGACTGGGGCACGACTGGGGCGAGCGTGGCCACTGGTCTATCTTTCACTATCGGATTGCTGATTTCCGGTAGTATCACCTTCAATCCCAAACAACGGCTGTCGATGCTGAAGGGTCGTTTCCACATGCTGCTCTTGCGCCGCGCCGCTTACAACGGCTCATCCGAAGGTGTGTCGGAAATGGCGGCTGCGGTCAGTATTCTGATCATCAATCTCACCGTCGTTCGCCTCTTGGGGGCTGACGGTGTGGCTGCGTTCACTGCCATCAACTACGTTAACTTCATGGGTGTTTTGTTGTTCCTCGGTATTTCGGATGGCCTGATCCCGATGCTGAGCTACAACTACGGAGCCGGAAACCACGAGCGGGTTAAGCGATTATTTCGCTTTGCCGCAGTGGTCAATTTGAGCATCGGTGTCATGGTGTTTATCGTGTTGCAGTTACTCGGAAGCCATGCAATGCTGTTGTTCTTCGATAGCAGCGAAAGCCAAGCGTTCCAGATCGCAGCTGATGGCTTGCACCTCTTCGCTTTCGTGTTTTTAGTAAACGGACTTAACGTGCTGATTATCGCCTATTTCACTGCACTAGGCGAAGCTAAAAATTCATTCATCATTGCCGTGCTGCGTGGTTTGGTGTTCTTACTGATTGGTGTTACTGTGTTACCAATATTTATCGGTATTAATGGTGTCTGGGCGGCAATCCCGCTGGCGGAGTTGCTGGCACTAGGAGTGGCACTCCTACTGATTCATAGGACACACAAAAAATTGTTTTCACATGTATAGACATTTGCCTAACAACAGCGTTAACCCAGACACCCAACTGAGCTGCGCTCCGTTGGGTGCCGGTTACGCTGGACGTTCGACAAGAAGCAATGAAGGAAGTCAAAGCTATGATTCGTCCATTCAATAGGACTGATTTGCATGCTCTTCATCGCATGATTTGTGAGACTATTGATGCTTCATATTCGGGTGTGTATCCACCTCGTGCGGTGGAATTCTTTAAAGAGCACCATTCGGAGAAGAAAATTGCTGAGCGAAGTGCAGTTGGAGAAATATTGGTTCTTATCTCCGAACGAGATGGTTCTATTATGGCAGCCGGTGCCTTGATAGACTCCGAGATAATCGGCGTATTTGTGCGTTCTGATCATCAGCGGCAAGGCTATGGCAAAGCCATAATGATCCAGCTTGAGCAGATAGCGATGAAGCAGGGGATTCGAAAACTCAGCCTGAGCATATCTTTGCCTTCAAAACCATTCTATGAGCATCTCGGCTATAGAGTTCTTGACGAGTGCGTTCTTGATGTTGGCGGGGGAGAGTGCTTGAAGTACTGGGCTGGTGAGAAAGAGTTACATCCACGAGACATACAGAAAGTGAACATGGCAACTGAGGAGATCGTAAAAACAGCGGGCGATGCCGCAGAGGTTGACGAACTCCTCTGGCGTATCCTGTGGCAGCCTCTCGGCTTTCCCCGTAATATCCGGAGTAAATTCAGTATCGACGGTAAGAAGCTTGAGCTAGCGGCCAAAGAAAACGGGCGGATCGTTGGCGGATTGGTTGCAGTATGGACAGCCGAGAATGAGATTGAACTAAGACATTTGGCTGTTGCCTCCGACTATCAGCGAAAAGGCATCGGCCAGGGGCTCATTACCGAACTATGTCGTATCGCATCAGTTAAAATGTGCCATCAGATTCATACCATCGCACGAAACACATCCGTGGACTTCTTCAGAAAAGTCGGATTCCGATCTGCACCGGGACGCGCACCAGAGCATCCGGTATTCTTGGAACATGGTATTATGTTTGAACTTATGGAAAAAATTGTCGAACCAATTGCTTCAGCGGACGGTGACCGCCGCTGAGCTTTGCGTTGCCGCCGCGCTGCGCGCGTCGGCAACGGCGGAGCTTAGTACACGCATTCATATATACGATGACGTATTATACTTGCATAAGTAGAAATCCTGTGTCACAATACGCTTCAAAGCACAGGGAGGTGTATTGTGCCAAGAGAATGCCCCTATCGGATTCTTCTGGATGCTGAGGAGAAGAGGGCCCTTGAGTCGGTCGCACGAAAATATACGTCACCTTATCGTGATGTCGTCCGTGCCAAGGTGGTGTTACTCGCCGCGGAGGGAATGGACAACAAGGCGATCGGTGAAAAACTCGATCTTCCGCGCCAGATCGTGTCGAAGTGGCGGAAACGCTTCTTCGACAAACGTCTTGCCGGTCTTGAGGAACGGTCAAGACGCGGCAGGCCCAGCGTTTTTCCCCCCAGAGGTGGTGATTGAAATCAAGGCCCCGGCTTGCCAGCTGCCTCGGGATCTGGGGCTTCCGTTTTCTTCCCTTACGGCGGAGGAAATTGCGAAGCAGGCCGTGGAGAGAGGCATTGTCGCCAGTTGGCTCAATCAGATCGAGATTTATTTTTCCATCCTCCAACGGAAAATCCTGACCCCGAATGACTTCGTGAATCTCGGAGAACTCGAGTCCCGCATTCTTGATTTCCCGAAACTCTACGAAAAGACGGCGACAGCTTTCCGATGGAAATTTACCCGCCAGGATCTGAAAAATGTCCTGGCACGCCTTTCTAACCCAGCGCGCCTGCTAAAAAATGCGGCGTGAAATACGTCACCGAACTTATGAGCCAGAGTGCTTAGCTCCGCTGTTATGTGTAGGATGAAGCACACAAAACAACAGCCAGTTATTCAATTATGAGGAGTATGCAATGCCTAATGTGACAGCTAATGGAATACAGATTGAATATGATACTTTTGGTGCCATCTCGTCTCCCGCCTTATTGTTGATAATGGGAGGAGGGAGCCAGATGATTTATTGGGAAGTCGAGTTCTGCGAGTTGTTGGCAAAAAACGGGCTCTTTGTGATTCGGTTCGATAACCGAGACATCGGCTTGTCGACAAAATTTGAAAATGCTGGCGTTCCCGACATGATGGCGGCAATGAGAGGTGAACCTGTAAACCCGCCATACACTGTTGAGGATATGGCAGATGATGCTGTTGGTTTGCTTGATGCGTTGGGCATTGAGAAGGCACATATCTGTGGTGCTTCTGTGGGGGGTATGATTGCCCAGGTCATTTCGTATCGGCATCCAGAGCGTGTCACGAGCTTGACCTCTATCATGTCAAGCACAGGAAATCCTGAACTACCACAAATAAAACCGGATGTTTTGGCTGAGGTATATAAACCCGTTCCGGACGAACGTGAAGCGTATATTGAACATCACGTGAATATGTGGCGAACGCTCTGGAGCCCTGGTTTTCCCTTTGACGAAAAGCGATTGCGGTCTCTCATGGCCGAGAGCTTTGACCGTTCTTATTACCCGCAAGGCATGTCACGTCAAGGCGCCGCTGTTCTTGCCCATGGTTACCAAAAATCATCAATTTCATCGATTAAAGTTCCAACGCTCGTAATCCATGGAGATAAGGATCCATTCATGTCGGTGGAAGGCGGCAAGGAAACAGCGCAGCTTATTTCGGGAGCAAAATTAGTCATAATTGATGGAATGGGCCATGACATGCCAAAAGAGGCTTGGTCTACAATAATAGATGCTATATCCAATCATACAAAACAGGCTAGCAGATAATATAAAAATCCTATCAAATCAATATATTGAATGGAACATAACAATTTCATTCAGTGGATGGCGTGAACGTCGGCGGCGCTTTCGCGGGAAACTCGGATGGCGCCACCGCTGATGAAAAGCGTTACACCAAAAGGACACAAAATCAAATTTGAATCCCTTTTCTCCGGTATGATATAATGGAATACCAAAGAAGGGGATTGATTATGGGAAAGGCAAAAATAGCAATCACATTGGACGCCGAATTTATCACTGAATTGGATAGATTAGTCGAGGAAAATTATTTTCAAAATCGCAGCCAGGCAATCCGCGATGCTGTGCGCGAAAAACTCGCCAGAATGAAGCGCAGCCGGCTATCTATGGAATGTGCAAAGCTTAATCCGAAATTTGAAAAAGCTATGGCGGAAGAAGGATTAGATGAGAATGTGACCCAATGGCCAGAATATTGAGAGGTGAAATCCGGTGGGCGGATTTGAATACCGTGCGGGGACATGAACAGGCTGGCTTGCGCCCCGTACTCATTTTGAGCCACGACATTTTTAATGAACGCTCAGGTACAGTCATCGCTGTGGCCATTACGGGCCAGCCGCAAAAAGCTGGATTCCCGTTAATCCTTGAACTGAAGTCCCTCAATTTACCCAAGAAATCATGGCTTAAAATCAGTCAAATCCGAACATTGTCCGTTGAGAGGATCGGTAACGCCATTGGTGAAGCATCTCTGGAAGAATTGAATCAGGCCATAGAAGGGTTGAATGAAATATTTGCGTAGCAAAGCCAATCCAGCCGATCGCTTACGCTCCGGCTGATTTCTTCGTTCGGCCGCGCTGCGCGGCCGCACTCGCCCGATTAGTCCGACCGCGCGCTGATTCGCGCGTTCGAACAAATCGTTCGAGCACATTCGCCAGCAGCCTTACCGAGCAAGCTCGGCAGCCTGCTGCCGAACCGCTCAACTCGCCGTTAAATTAAGGGGTAAATATGTATTTGACTGAAAAAGGATTTTCTACTTATTATTCATTAACGCTTTGGTCGTACTGGGCAAACTACCTCACCGACATTGAATTCTTGAGTAGAATATCATGGCTCCGGAGCGTATGTAATCCTCGAGATCATTTCTTAAAGAAGGTCCTCGATCAATACCCTGATATCGAATTCGAAGTAGAAGGACGGCGTGAAGAAGATGAAATCGGTCGGTTGGAGTCATTATCAGAATCGTCCGTAAAAGTAGTTAAATATCGTGCAACCTCCAAACCACCGAGACTTTATTTTCTTACAAGACTGCCAGGAATTCTTGGCGATTATTGGAAGTTTAATCCATTTGACGATGATTACTTTCCATCAGTTCCACATGGTCATCAAAAATCCCAAAATGCCGTAAAGATGGATGCATATCTTGGGAATACTTACGACACATCAAATAATAACATCGAGTTAAAGAGAGAACGAAAAGATTATATCATTGCTTTGTGGAATGATGATAAATTCAGAGCAATGGCCCAATCTGCTGTTGAATATTATCTGATTCACCATCCGGCATATCATTGGCGTGTTACAAATCCTTTGCTTTTGCCAAGGAGGAGATAAAACAATTTAACCAGCGCATACACTCGGACGCTCGTTCCTCGCGCCGGTGATGCACACGTTATGTATCCAATCGAGATCAGCTACGAGCGAATATGGAGGGATGCCCTTAGCTGTTGGAGTCAAAATTCCGGCCAAATAGCTCTTGCCAGATTGTTAAGGAGCATGTGGCATTCGTGGAGCAAATGGTAGCGCTCAAGCAGTTAACTTCCGGTTGGCATTCATTGCCGGTCTAAGTGTATTGGAATGGAATATGGGGATTGGAAGACAAAGGAATAAAATCGATAAAGTCAGGGCGTCACGGGACGGGCATGAGTTTCATGAGGCCTGGACGGCGCGCAAAGCGACGCAGTTGCTGTGGCCCGACACCGACCTGACCGCAATCGCCGTTGAAGGGCCTTCACCTGCGGATCAGGCCGGGGCGTCCGCTGCTACAGTCGAGGTCGCTGATCTGACGTTCTACTACGGCCGACGCCCAAATTTCGAGGATGCCGTCCGAACGACATTTGCCCAGTTCAAATACTCCATCGCTGATCAGAATAAGGATTTCCGCGCCTCTCACGCAAAGAAGACAGTAGAAAAGTTTGGTGCGACCTATCGCTCATTTAAACGCAAGTACGGTGCTGAATCGGCCGAAGGCAAACTCGATTTTCAGCTCGTCACGAACCAGCCAATCAGCGATTCACTGCTTATGGCTATAGATGCTACGGCAACGGGAACAAACCCAACCGGCGACGTTAAGGAGCAGGCGAAGCAGTTCAAAGCGGCTTCCGGTTTATCGGGCAAGCCGCTGGCGGAATTTGCGCGAAAACTCAAAATCATTGGACGCTCTGGGAGCTTGCCGCAAACCAAAGATGAGCTTGCCAGCCTGCTCGTTGATTGGTCTGCCACGAACGATCCAATTGCTGCCGCGCGGCTCGGGAAGCTTCGGGAGCTTGTGCGCGATAAGGCCGGTTATGCCGGTACCGAGCGAAATCTGATCAGACGAACTGATGTGCTGGCAGCTCTTCAGATCGGTGACCCGAAGGACCTGCTTCCCTGTGCAGCGGCCCTCGTCGATGTCGGAGAGGTACTGGAGCGGGAGCAGCTCCGCGAGGCTATGACCCGCATCGGCAGCACGTCCACGCCGCTTCTCATTCATGCGACCGGTGGCCTGGGCAAGACAGTCTTTATGGATTCGCTCGCCTCGAAGGTCGCCTCGGACCACGAGGTTGTTTTCTTCGATTGTTTTGGCGGCGGTGCTTACCGCTCTCCGGAAGACGTGCGGCACTTACCCAAGAAGGGGCTCATTCATATTGCGAATACACTGGCATTTCGCGGCCTCTGCGATCCGATGCTACCGGACAGTCCTGATGTGCACACTTTACTCAGCACATTCCGCCGCCGCCTTACGCAGTGCCTGAACACCTTCTCGCGCATGATGCCAGGACGCAAGCTGGCGATTTTTATCGATGCCATCGATAATGCAGCCTTTGCTGCCGGCCAGGCAAGCGAAGACTGCTTTCCCATTAAGCTGCTGGAGAGTCTCGATACGGAACCGATTGACGGCGTAAGCCTTATCGTGTCCTGCCGTACAGAACGCAAGCCAAAAACCTACGCCAAGTTCGATGAATTCGAACTATTCCCGTTTACCAAGGATGAAACAGCCGCGTTCTTGCGCGCGCGACTGAAAAACGTCACAACTGTAGAAATAAACGTCGCGCAAGCCAGGTCAGGCGGCAATCCGCGTGTGCTGGATTACCTGGTCAAGGCAGGTCGCGGCCTTCTCGATCCATCCGAGATCACCAAGGACATCGAGCTGGACGACCTGATTCAACAAAGAATCACGGATGCGCTCTCTTTGGCCACAAAGCAAGGTTATGAGGAGAAGGAGCTCAGTGCCTTTCTTGCAGGGCTCGCAGTGCTTCCTCCGCCGGTGCCTGTAGATGAGTATGCCGCCGCTCATGGCATGGAGCTCGCCGCCATTGAAAGCTTTGCTTCGGACCTTAGCCCTCTACTAGAGCGCACCAATCATGGTCTCATGTTCCGTGATGAGCCAACGGAAACGCTGATCCACAAGCGATACGCGACATCCCGTGATGCGCTTGAGCGTGTCGCATCCAATCTCCTTGCTCGCCAGGATGTGTCGGTATATGCAGCCCGTGCGCTTCCGCGCCTGTTACATGAACTCGACGATGGTGAGCGGCTATTCGCACTTGCTTTCGATGAACGTATTCCCGCCTCAATTACCAGCACAGTTGGTAAGCGCAATATTCAATATGCCAGGCTTAAGGCAGCCACTTTGCACGCGGCTCTCAAGGTTGACTACAACAGCCTTGTGCGACTGCTCGTCGAGTTATCGACCATAGCCGAAGTTGATCAGCGTGGTGCCGATTACTTGCTGAAACATCCTGATCTTGTCGTTGCTGCCGAAGATGATGACGCCCGGCGGCGACTATTTGAAATAAGAACGGCTTGGCCTGGAACCCGACATGCGCGTCTTGCCATCGTCAATGTTTTATTGGGTGATCCGGCAGAGGCGACCCGTCATGCTTATGCGAATGAAGAGTGGATTCAGCATTATCGGCGCACAGAGCGGAAAGATTTTGATCGTGAACCGTTTCCTGACCAGGCCGACATCGCCGCCTCAAGTTTTTTTCTTGTCTCGGAAGGTCGCACAGAAGATGCGGCCGGCTACCTCACAGGTTGGCGGGACTGGTATGCCTTTGAAGTCTCTCAGATCGTCCTCGGATACGCGCATCTTGCTATCTTGCTAGGAACGCAGCCCGCTCGCCGGGCTGGTCAGTTCATCGATGCGCTCTCCAGTATCGGTCCGCTTGCGGCTGCTTTGTCGTTTCACGAGCTGGCGAACCACAGATGCAAGCCGCTTTGCGTCAAACTCGCTGCTCTCTGCAAGAAGGAGAAAAAGCTTGACTTGCCGCAAAGTTACTCGCGCTCTAAGAACTACGAACTCGAAGAAGGCCTGAGGAAGTCGGCCGCCGTCGCGCTCTCGTTGGGCCTCGGCGCTGAGGCACAATCTATTTCATTAAGAGCGCGGCATGTCCGGCCCGGTATCTGGGCATACCGTGACGCGTTCAACCACACCGATGTCTTCGCCTATATATTCCGGGTTGCCCTGCTTGCCGCCGTAAAGAAGCGTGCTATTCACGAGAAGGATCTACTACCAAAAGAGCTCGTATCGGTCTGCGCGCGCATTCCGAAGACCATTTCTGGAAAAATCTTCCGAGAGAAGGTCAAGGAGCAGATCTCCAAGCTTCCGCGCAAGCCGCGCTACGATGATGGACAGACCAAGAATGTGCCGGCTAATGCCATTAGCTATGATGAGCAGCAGGCTGCTGAGCGCTTTCTTGGCATTCGCCTGGAGCCGCTGCTTACTCTCACAGAGGCACTGTCGGCTGCACTCGCGGCATCGGCGCGGACCATCGACAAGCGGTTTGTCGAGCTTGTGGAAGCTTGGGAGCAGACTCGAAAGAATCGCGACCATTACCGGGTTGGGGATATCGATCCCTTCTTTCAATTCTTGGGTCTTGACGGTGTTCTCTTCACATTGTGGTCTCACAGCGAGTTGAAGCCACAGTCCATAGAGCGCATGCTGACGGCCGTACACGCCCATATGAGCAACGCCAGTGACCTGGTTCGTATCATTGCGATTCTCGCGCAACGAAACCCGCTGCACTCGATCGCAGGAGAGCAGGCCGTAAAGGCGCGCGCGATGATCGAGAAAGAGGATGAAGTTACCTATCGGGCATCTCTCTTTGGCGCTCTTGGCCGGGCAATACTTCCAGCCAGCCTCGATGAGGCTGCTGCGTACTTCCGGAATGGTCTGGAGCAGATGGATGCAATCGGTTCGGGTGATTACCGGTTCACGAATGAGCTGCTCTTGTTCGCATCGGTGATGAAAGGTGACGAACTGGAAGAACGTGACTTTCACACGCTGAGCAATATCTGCGAACTCAATATGGGGGAGGAGCCCGAGAAGTTTTTCTGGGGTGCGTATGGTCGCGGCATGGCAAAGGTAGCCGGGATGCGCGGGGTAGCCAAGCTCAGTCGCTGGGATGACCGCAACAGGATAGCTCTGGACAACACACTTCTCACTTATCTTACGGGACTGCTCGAAGTGGGAAAGATCGATCCAAAGGGTGCGCTTTGTCTAAACCGCCTCGCCAATCCGGTTGAATATTTCTATGCCGGGACGAAGGAGTTTGCCAAGGCGTTGCGCGCCCAGGCAGGGCCGGATGCTGAAGTGATTACGGAGCTGATAACACAGTTCCAGGATGACAATCCGACGATAGCGAGTGACGAGACTGTCGAGACACTTTACGCGCTGGCTGACGAAGCACTGGGTGCATCGCATGATCTAACGAAGCACCTGAAAGCCGCGCGGGACCGATACGAGACAGCAAGGCAAGGACGCAATACTGCTTTTGGCAGTAGCAGCGACTTAGATCCGAAGATGCGCAGAGAAGCTGCCAAGCATGACGACGCAAATCGGGAGGCACTCGCTCGTATAGCCGAAGTGACGGACCCGACTGACGAGGCATCGCTTGTAAAGGCCATCGACGAATTTAATGCGTTGGGGAATATGTATGATCTAAAAGGCGGCTTCTTTTCCGCGCTGCGTGCCAAAGTGCCCTTTGCTGCCCGCGGTCAATACGTTCGCAATGTTGCCAATCTGGAGCATCTGTTTTTCTACTGGAAATTCGCAGAACTGAAAGATGCAAAGGAAGCGTGGGGCGGATCATCCATAGCGCTTGCGGGTGTTTATAGGAGCCTGGCACAGCCGCTGATTCTTGCCCATGCCGATGACTTGGTCAATGACGGTTGGTTCTCGGGGTCGAACATCAAGGAAATATCGGAGTTTACGGGTGTGTCCATGGCCGAACTCGTTCTTGAGGTGATAAAGGTCTTCTCACACCCTGATAGCACCGTCGCTGGATCAGTATGGCTTGCGTTCGCAAATTTCATATGCCCGGAAGCGGATGAAGGGCAAGGGCAGCTTGCCCTGAAGCGCCTCCTCTCGAGCGACTCGGCACGGATTGCCGAGAACGTGAAAGACGGCCCATGGAAAGCAGGCTGCTACCCCGCGGATGTCTTCTCCGAAATCGCTGCTGGGCTAATATGGCGTGTCCTCGGTTCGCCCCATGCGACTGATCGATGGCGCGCGGCTCACTGCATACGCCGATTTGCCAAGTTCGGGCGCTGGGACATTGTCGACACGGTTGTTGCCGTCTTCGACACGAAGACTGCTGAACCGTTTCAGGCGCCTGAACTCGTGTTCTATCACCTGCATGCACGACTATGGCTTCTGATCACCCTTGCGCGGGCCGCTATCGATCATCCAGATCAGGTGGCGCGTTACAAGGATCGACTCCTGGCTGTCATCATGGAAAAAGACGAGCCGCATGTCCTTATGCGCCACTTTGCCGCCAAAGCGCTTATTGCCTGCGTAGATTGCAGCAAACTGACGCTTGACGCAGCCACTCTCAAGAATGTGCATAATGCCGACAAGTCCCTGCATCCACGTTTACGAAAGAAAAGCCGCAATGGCGGCGGCTTCTATCAGGGGCGTCCGAAGTCAGCACCCGGGCCGTCCTTTCAGTTTCATCTGGAGTACGACTTTAATAAGCATGACGTTGATAACCTCGGCCGTGTCTTCGGCAAGGGCTGCTGGGAAGTTGTTGACATGATGTCAAGCATCGTACAAAAGATTGATCCGTCAATGACGAACATGTATGAGGATGGTGGCCGCGAGTCCCGCGGGCAAAATTCTAGTGGAATAACGACCCGCTTTCACGGTTATGGGCAACAGCTCGGATGGCATGCTCTATTCATTGCTGCCGGCAAGCTGCTTGCCGCTTATCCTGTAACCAACGACTGGTGGTACGAGGACGACCCGTGGGGAGAGTGGCTTGGCCGCTATGTGCTTACGCGGAAGGATGGATTGTGGCTATCCGATGGAACGGACAGGACGCCTGATGACGCCTCTGTGAGGCTGCTTGAATCTAAGAAGAAGGAACTCGTGATAACCGGCGATCAGAAGAAGATTATGGGGCTTGCCGGTGCAGATATTGAGAAATGCGTTGGTAAAGAACTGATTGTTCAGGGCAGATGGTATTCATCCGATGGTGTTGAAATCGGAATATCCTCTGCGCTTGTTCCACCCAAAAAGGCCGAGCAGTTTACAAGAAAGCTCATTCACGAAAAGCCTATACTGGCATGGGTGCCTGCTTTCCAGGGCGGCGAAGATGATGACGAATATCTGCGCAGCGATAAGAAAGAGTACTCGCCCTGGATCGTTTGTCCGTCCGGCGAGGCCCGGTTGGATGAGCATGATCCGTATGGCGTTTCGGTCGCCAATTTTCGGCCACGTCTTGCGCAAGAATATTCAGAGTTCTGCAAGCTGACACGGCAAGATGCGTTCGGATGTTTCTGGAATAACAATCGCGGGACGCTTTCACTTCGAGCCCAAGCTTGGGGGTGCAACGAAACCAACCGAGAAGACGGTCCTCATCCGGGACTGCGGCTTCTATGCACGTCAAGCGTACTTAAGAAGGTGCTGACGAAGTATGATAGGGAGTTGATAGTACTCTTTAAACTTCAGCGCTATGAGAGAGATACTTATCGAGGCAGCGGGCGGTTTTCGCATTCTATCGGTGTAATGCTGATTGATAAGTCGCTTAACGTGAAGTACTTCAAGGGTCGCGTGAACTATCCGAACAAGTCGGACTGGTAGAAGTAGGTAGTAAGGGATAGGCACCGAAAAAGTACGCTTAATACTGGATGATGGGCTTACCGTTTCAGGAGACTTCGGACGGTCAATATCAAAGGAGGTGAGCTTGACTTTAAAGCCCACACATAACCATGCCATGCACCGGATGCCAAACCCTCCGCTTTGCTGCGGTTTTGCCACCGGTGATGGCGGGCGTTCGGCCGCGCTGCGCGCGACCGAACGGCGAGTTGCGCTTTCGCACTCGCCCGATTAGTCCGACCGCGCGCTGA